>JAABUM010002576.1_pt1 | contig 23960 bp, 23 predicted proteins | sample 5559161 | NCBI WGS metagenome assembly JAABUM01 (sample SAMN10711868, study PRJNA513369) | rock metagenome | isolation source: Antarctica rocks | place: Antarctica: Victoria Land, Siegfried Peak nord
GTGCTGAGCAGGGCGCCAGCCTTGCCCGCCGCGCCGCGGAGCGCATTGACGCTTTGTTGCCGCGGCTGCGGTTGGACCTGGAGGCGGCACTGGCGCGGGAGAAAATGGCGGCGCTGCACGCCCATGCCGATGAAGTGACCGACCTGATGGCGAGCATGGCCCGCTGGCAGACGGAAAGGTTGCCGGCTGCCGTGGACGCAATCCGCGAAGGGCTGCGACTCAACGACGCCTTGTACGCCCGGCACAGCAGCCTCCCTGCCGCCGTCGAGGCCGCCTACCGCGACCCCGCCGTGCGGGAGCTGGGCACGTTCGCGCCGGACCTGACGGCCAAAGGCGTGCCGGACATGGCCCGGCTGCCGCGCAACCTGTTCCCGATCACCTTGGTCGGATAGGAGCAGAACCGAAATGACAAAGCTGCGCGTCACCGTCGCCCCGGGCCAGTGCGTGGTCCTGGCCCCGCACCCGTCCGGCTTCCCCGGCTTGGGTCCGTTGGTCCTTGGAGCGGGCGAGGTGCTGCTTGCCGAGCCAGACGAGGCCGAGCGGCTGTTCCAGAACGGCCAAGTGCTGAGCCTGGGCACCGGCAAGCCGATTGATCGCCGGCCCGCGCCGATGTCTGGCGGCGTCACCATCCAGTACGGCAGCGGTCCTATGCAGGACCCCAGCAGCTCTTTCGGGATTTGACCCATGGCTGATCCCGGCATCGCCGCCGTGTCCGATCAGAGCGGCAGCACGGTCCGCATCCAGATTGACCATACCAACGTGCCGGACGGCGTTGCCATGCGGGCGGGCGTTGAAGGCAGCGGCGCAGAGATGGCGGGCATAAACATCCGCCGGGCGATGCCGGGCGCGGGCAGTTGATCGCCGCCGGTTAAGGAGAACAACGATGTCATCACCTACGCCTTGGTCCCAAATTCCGTCTGGTGGTGTTGCGCCGTCCGGTCCCTTGCCGGCCGCCACGTTCATCCTCGTGTCCGATGGCACAGTGCCGCCCATTGGTTTTCAGAACCGTGCCACCGCCGCGCAGGTGGCGGAGTTGTTGGCTCCCCTAGTCGGCGCCATCCTGGCCGGCAACCCGACGCCGGCCGCCGCAACCGCCTTCACAACGGCCCTATCTGCCAGCTCGGGCACGGTGAGCAACGCCGTTACTCTGACCATTACGCCAACGGGCGCCGCTTGGCCGTCCAGCGTCGTCCTGACCCCCGCGGCAACCGGCCTCTCTGGCACGTTTGCGCCGACCACGCGCACCCCGAGCGGGACCGCGGCGGCAACCTTCGCCTTCACGCCCAGCGCCGCCGGGTCCGGGACCATCGGTGTCATGTCCAGCCCGTCCATGACGGCGCCGGCAGGGCTGGCCTATCAGGCGATGGCAGCGGCCCCGGCGCCAGCCCCTGCACCTGCACCCGCGCCGACACCTGCTGCCGCTGCACAGCCAACAGGGGTTACGCTGAGCAATGCCGCAGAAATGAGCATGACGCTTGCTTGGACCGCTCCGAGCAACGGCCCGACGCCAACGGCGTATGATCTTGCTCTTTCGACCGATGGAGGAGCGACGTTCGTCTTGCAGACCAGGCAAAGCGGCGACCCCATGATCTACAGCGCCGTTTTTGGGAGCCTTGTCCCGGGCACGAGTTACATCGCCCGGGTGACTGGCGTAACCGGCGACGTCAGCACGGGGACACTTGGCGCACCGTCCGCGAACAGCAACACGCTGTCCACGACGGCAACGACATCGCCGCCGACCACGCCGACCTCCTTCTCTGGGACGCCGGCTGGTGCTAGCGCCACTACTGCCATTTCCCTGTCCTGGGCAGGGGCGATCCCGCCTTATGTGGCCAGCGCCACCTTGACGCAAAGGACGCCGAGTGGCTCCGGCAACTTCGTCCCATCCACCTACACCTACAGGGGCAACCGCTTCATCACCGCGAGGGGCCTAACACCTGGCTCCAGCTACGACTTCCAACTGGTGCTGACGAACAACATCGGTTCCACGCCCGCAGTGACGCTTACGAACGTCTCGACGGCCAGCGCCTAACCGATCGCACACCACGGCATGAACATCCTGAACTCCCTGGACGATCCGGCGGCGTAGGGGCTGAGGCGGCAACACTCCCTCCCCGAACCGGACACTTCCTGCCGTGCCGCTGTGATGCAGTGATGCGACAACCGTTGGCGGCCCGCTTAGGTACCTCACGGGAGCGGGCCTACCGCTGGCGCCTGACTTCCGGGAGGTGGCGCCGGGACTACCCCCGCCCCTATGCATTCCTAGTAGGGGCGGGGCGCTACCCGGGCGATGGCACAAGCTCCAGCGACCAATCGGGCGGCGCCCCGCCCATGAGCGTCCGGGAACGCCCGGCATAACAAATCCTAAATCTTCGGAGATAGCCTCAGGTCAACAAGTCACAGATGCTACCAACGTCGCCTCGCGTCCATGGTCGCCACTGTAGCGACGCCGCAACGAAGCGACGAAGGGTGAGGTCATGGGTCAGCACGAGGCGTCCCTCTCTGAGCAAGAAGTTCAAGCTATCTGGGATCACCTTGAGAGCGTGACCGCCGAGCGCCGACGCCCAGAGCGCCTGGATCATGTCAGCCCTGACCTGATTCCACTGCTGCGAGGCGAGGTGACACCTGGCCAGCCACTAATCTACGAAACAGACCGGCTATATGGCCGAGGGGATTTGAAGCCCGTGTTCGGGATCGCGGTTGGCTTGTTCCTGAACCTGCCGCTATGGGTCTACATCAGCTTTGCGGCGTGGGCCATATTGGGCTGAGGTCCGCAAGGGGTCCGCAGCCGCGCCGGTTAGGTCCGGCATGTGCCCCAAACCTGGGCTAACCTATTGAAAAGATGGTGGAGCCGAGCGGGATCGAACCGCTGACCTCCTGAATGCCATTCAGGCGCTCTCCCAACTGAGCTACGGCCCCGCCGGTGCAGGGACCGCGCCGCGGCCCTGCCTGGGAAGGCGCGTTCCTACACCCGGCTTGCGCTGGGGATCAAGCCCCTCACGCCCCTCGCACCCAGAGCCTCATGTCCCCACCACCCGATGCTGCCGCAGGAAGCCCAGCAAAGGCAACAGCGGCAGGCCCAGGACGGCGGCATGTTCGCCCTCCACACGGTCGAACAGGTGGATGCCCAGCCCCTCCAGCCGATAGGCGCCGACGCAGGACAGCAGCACGTCGCCTTCTGCCGCCAGGTGAGCATCCAGCACCGCATCGCTGAAGGCGCGCATGTGCAGCCGCGGCGCCGCGACATGGTGCCACACCGTCCGCCCGCCGCGCTGGCACACGACCGCCGTCACCAGCGTATGCGCCCGGCCGCGCAGCGCCAGCAGGTGCCCGCGGGCGCCGTCCAGGTCCGCCGGCTTGTCGAACCACGCGCCCTCGCACACCAGCAGTTGGTCCGCCCCGATCACCAGGGCATCGGGGTCGCGGATGCGCGCCGCCTTCAGCTCCGCCAGGGTCAGCGCGGCGTCGGATGCGTCCAGCCCCTCCGCCTGGCACGCCTCCTTCACCGCCGCCTCGTCAACCCGCGCCGGCCGCGCCTCGAACCGCAGCCCGGCGGCCCGCAGCACCCCTGCCCGCGCGCTGCTTTCGCTCGCCAGCACCAGCCGCGGCTGCTCAGCCTGGAGCATGGGCCTGCGTCGCCGCCACGTGCGCGTCCTTGCGGCGCCGGTCGTGCCAGGCGTCCACCAGTTGCAGGACGGTGGCGGCCGTTTCCTCGATGCTGCGCCGGGTCACGTCGATCACCGGCCAGCCGCGCCGGGTGCAGAGGCGCCGCGCCCATAGCAGCTCCGCCTTCACCGCCTCCACGTCCACGTAGTCGCTGACATCCTGGCGCACCCGCCCGGTGTCGCTGCCGGCGGCGATCAGCTTCAGCCGGTGCCGGCGTATCTCTATGAGGGCCTGCGGGTCCAAGGTCAGGCCGACCACCGGGCACACCGGCGCCGCCAGCCCCGGCGGGTCCGGCGTGCCCGGCACCAGCGGCACGTTCGCCGCCTTGATGCCGCGGTTCGCCAGATAGAACGAGGTCGGCGTCTTGCTGCTGCGGGACACGCCGACCATCACCACGTCCGCCTCGGCGATCCCCGCCTGCGCCTGCCCGTCGTCATGCGCCAGGACGTAGTGCATGGCGTCAATCCGCCGGAAGTAGTCGGCGTCCAGCACATACTGCCGCCCCGGCCGCGCCTGCGCCTGCGTGCCGATGTGCGATTGCAGCAGGGACATGACGGGGTCCAGCACGTTCACCACCTGCACGCCCAGCCGCAGGCAGGTCGTCTCCAGGTCGTTGCGGAGCGCCTTGTCTATGACGGTGGACAGCACCGGCCCCGGCTCCGCCTCGATCCCCTCCAGCACGCGGTGCAGTTGGAAGCGGGTCCGGATCAGGCTCCAGCGGTGATAGACGATCTCCGGCTGCTCGAACTGCGAGACGGTGGCGCGGGTGATGCTGTTCAGCGTCTCGCCTGTCGCATCCGAGACCAAGTGCAGGTTCATGGCGTCCTCCGGCCTGACCTGCCTGCGCGACTCAGGGGTCAGCGTGTGAGTCGGGGATAAGCCCGAGTCCCGGAGAGCGGGCCGCCGGGCCGGGATCGTCAGCGGGGACAACATGCCGGAATCCCGGTACGGGGGATAGTACGTGCCTGCATCGTGTACGAGTCAGGGGTACCCCGCTGTGCCGGGGCCGAGATCAATGGCTTGCACGCGCTCAGGGGGGTGGACACGCGGTGCATAACTCGGGGAAAACCGGGTACCACAGGACTCACACCCCCTAAAGCTTCTACCCCTAATCAACGACTCTCTTATTCTTCTTTTGAAGGGCGCCCCTCCCCGATGACAAAGCCGCTGCTGCGCGTCCTGGCTGGTGAGGCCGTCTGGCCTCCGCCGATGTGGCTGATGCGCCAGGCCGGACGATACCTGCCGGAATATCGTGAGCTGCGCCGGGAAGCCGGAGACTTCATCAGCCTTTGCACGACTCCCAAGCTGGCGTCCGAGGTCACGCTGCAACCAATCCGCCGCTACGGCTTCGACGCCGCCATCCTGTTCAGCGACATCCTGATGCTGCCCTGGGCGCTGGGCTATGGCCTGGCCTTCAAGGAAGGCGAAGGCCCGGTGCTGCCCCGACTCACCGAGGCCGCCCAGGTCGCCGCCCTCGATCCTTCGCGAGTCGGTGCCGCCATCGCGCCCATTCTGGAAACGGTGCAGCGCACGAAGGCCGGGCTGGACGACGGCACGACGCTGATCGGCTTCGCAGGCAGCCCCTTCACCGTCGCCTGCTACATGGTGGAGGGCGGCGGCTCCAAGGACTTCGCCCGCATCCGCGAGATGGCGCACGGCGACCCCGCCCTGTTCGGTAGCCTCATTGACGTGCTGGTGGACAGCACGGTCGAATACACCTCCGCCCAGGTGGACGCCGGCGCCGATGTCATCATGCTGTTCGATAGCTGGGCCGGCGTGCTGTCGCCGCTGCTGTTCGCCCGCTACGTCACTGAGCCGACGCGCCGCATCGTCCAGGCCCTGCGCGCCCGGCATCCGGGCCTGCCGATTATCGGCTTTCCCCGCCTGGCCGGCGTCCAGGTCGGCGCCTATGCCGCCGCGACGGGGGTGGACGCCGTGGCGCTGGATACCGGGGCAGAGCTGCATGTTGCTACCGGCCTGGTGCCGGGCAACATCGCTACCCAGGGCAACCTGGACCCCCTGGCGCTGGTCGCCGGCGGCGCCGCGCTGGAGGCGGAGGCCCGCGGCGTGCTGGACGGCGTGCGCGGCCGTCCGCACATCTTCAACCTCGGCCACGGTATCGTGCCGCACACCCCGCCCGAACACGTCGCCGCCCTGGTCGCACAGGTGCGCGCGGCCTGATGACGGCCTCGGCCACCACAGCAGTGTTTTGCTCCCTCTCCCTCTGGGAGAGGGCCGGGGTGAGGGGGTCTTGGCTGCGGAGCGAGGCACCTTGGGTCCAGGCGGCACGCAGCCCTGCGTCGGTAGGGACCGCGCCTCAAGACCCCCTCACCCCAACCCTCTCCCGGAGGGAGAGGGAGCAGGGGGCGATCATCCTATGCCGCATACCCGCGCAGCGCGGCGGCACTGCTTGACGCCGCACCCGGATTGGCCACCTTGAGACTCATGTACAAGCCCAAGGTCGCCATCGTCCTGTTCAACCTGGGCGGTCCGGACAAGCCATCCTCCGTCCGCCCGTTCCTGGTCAACCTGTTCAAGGACCCCGCCATCCTGCGGGTGCCGTTCTTCGTCCGGCCCCTGCTGGCCCGCGTCATTGCCTACGCCCGCACCAAGGCCGCCAGCGAGAACTACGCCATCCTCGGTGGCAAGTCCCCGCTGCTGGAGCTGACGCTGGACCAGGCCGCCGCGCTGCAAGCGGCGATGACCGACCTGGACGCCAAATGCTTCGTCGCCATGCGCTACTGGCACCCGTTCAGCCTGCCGACCGCGCGCGAGGTGAAGGCGTGGGACCCGGACGAGATCGTGCTGATACCCCTCTATCCCCAGTATTCCACCACGACGACCGGCAGCAGCCTGTCCGCCTGGCGGGAGGCCGCGGCGCAGGCCGGGCTGATGAAGCCGACCACGACCCTGTGCTGCTACCACTCCGACCCCAACTACCTCCGCGCCACCGCCGCCGAGGTCCGCCGCAGCTACGACGAGGCCCGCGCCAAGCTGAACCCTGCCATCCCGCTCCGCATCCTGTTCAGCGCCCATGGCCTGCCGGAGAGCATCGTGAAGGCTGGCGACCCCTACCAGTTCCAGGTCGAGCGCACCGTGGCCGGCGTGGTCCGCGCCCTCGACATGCCCGGCCTAGACTATAAGACCTGCTTCCAGTCCCGCGCCACCCCGCAGAAGTGGATAGACCCCAGCACCGAAGTCGAGATCGAGCGGGCCGCCCACGACAAGACCGCCATCCTGGTCGTCCCCATCGCCTTCGTGTCCGAGCACTCGGAGACGCTGGTGGAATTGGACGTGGAATACCGCGAACTGGCGGAGAAGGAGGGCGTGCCGGGTTACTTCCGCTGCCCCGCGCAGAACAGCGACCCCGGCTTCATCGAGGCCCTAGCCGAGCTGGTGCGCGCCAGCATGGGCCGTGGCCCCGGCCTGTGCAGCTTCGTCGGCTCCCGCACTTGCCCGAAGCCGTTCAAGGACTGCCCGCACGCCCGCGCCGGCGCCAACGCCCCTGCGGGCGAACAGGTGCTGGGCGAGGTCGCGTGACGCCGCAGCCGCTGCGCCTGGTGATCTGGGACTGCGACGGCGTGCTGGTGGACAGCGAGGGGCCGTCGGCGCGCGTCACCGCGGCCGAATGCTCCCGCCTGGGCTGGCCGATGACGGCAGCGGAAGCTATGCGTCGCTTCATGGGCCTGCGCCTGTCCGACATGCCGCCGCTGGTGGAGGCAAACATCGGGCGCCCGGTGCCGCCGGGCTGGGTGGACCACCTGCGCGACCGCTTGATTGAGACCCTGGCCGGGGAGGTCGAAGCCATGCCCGGCGCCGCCGACGTCCTGCGCGCCACCGCCGCGCTCGGCCTGCCCTACCGCGTCGCGTCCAACTCGTCCCACCAGGAGATGGCGGCGAAGTTCGCCCGCACCGGCCTCGCGCCGCTGGTCGAGGGCCGGACGCACAGCGCCCGCGACGTGGCCCGCGGCAAGCCCGCCCCCGACGTGTTCCTGGCCGCCGCCGCGGCAGGGGGCGTGCCGCCCGCATCCTGCATCGTGGTGGAGGACAGCCTGCCCGGCATCGCCGCCGCCATCGCGGCCGGCATGTCCGTCCTGGGCCTGGACCCGCACGGCGACGGCGCCGCCCTGCGCGCCGCCGGCGCCCACCCGATCCATGCCCTGTCCGAGTGCCCGGCCCTGTTCCGCGCCGCCATGCGCGTGGCGGCGTAGCGCCCCTCCATGACGATCGAGGCGCTGGCCTACGTCTATCCCTGGACCAAGGCGCTGCACGTCATCAGCGTGATCGCCTGGATGGCCGGCATCTTCTACCTGCCGCGCCTGTTCGTGTATCACTGCGACCTGCGCCGCGGCTCGGTCGAGAGCGAGCGGTTCAAGGTGATGGAGCGCCGCCTCTACAAGCAGATCATGGCGCCGGCCATGCTGGCGACCTGGTTCTTTGCGGTGTTGCTGGTGCTGACGCCGGGCGTGGTGGACTGGTCGGGCTTCAACTGGTGGCACGTGAAGCTGACGGCCGTGCTGCTGTTGACCGGCTTCCAGGGCGCGGCCGGCAAGTGGCGGCGGCAGTTCCTGGAGGACCGCAACGTGAAGCCGCACCGCTACTACCGCTTCGCCAACGAGGTGCCGACGCTGCTGATGGTCGTGGCCGTCATCATGGTGATCGTGAAGCCGGTGTTCTTCTGACTGTTCCTCTGACTCCGGCGTGTGCGACGGCCATTCGACCTGGACGCCCGCTTGCGCCGTGGCATGGTGGCCGCCTTTCCGCTGGACGGTAGCCATGTTCGTCGAAGTCAATGGTGCCAGGCTCTACTTCGATGTCGAAGGCTCCGGTCTCGTGCCGAACGGGCCGAACATGCGGGAAAGGCCCACCCTTCTCCTGCTGCATGGCGGCCCAGGTGCCGATCACACGATCTATAAACCAGCTTTTTCCATACTGTCCAACATTGCCCAGGTCATCTACCTCGATCACAGGGGAAACGGACGGAGTTCCGGCGACGACCCCGCCACATGGAACCTTGCCCAATGGGGCGACGACGTTCGGGGGTTCTGCGATGCTTTGGGCATTGAGCACCCCATCGTCTTCGGAGCCTCGTTCGGCGGCTTCGTCGCCCAGTCCTATGCGACCCGGCATCCCGAGCACCCGGCCAAGCTCATCCTGGCCAGCACCGCTGCCAGGATGGACTTCCCAAGCGTCTTCGACGCCTTCGAGCGCCTGGGAGGGGTCGAGGCCCGCCGGGTCGCCGAAGCCTACTGGCTCCTACCCAGTTCTGAAACCCGGAAGCACTACCGCGATATCTGCGTGCCGCTCTATTGGGCACGCCCGTCTGTTGGCAACCATATCCTGAGCCGCGCCATCATCCGCGACGACGTGGCGATCCACTTCAACGGCCCTGCAAACGAGCAGGGGCGCATGGACTTCCGGCAAGCCTTGCAGACGATTCAATGCTCTGTCCTCATCATGTCGGGTGACCTCGATCCGATCACTCCGACCGCGTTCAGCGAGGAGATCGCCTGCTGCCTGCCAAGGCACCTGGTGCGGTTCGAGATGTTTCCAGGATGCGGGCACATCGTTGAGGCGGACGACCCGGAACGCGCCTTTACGGTGCTGCGGAGTTTCATTGCTGCCGGGCCGCCTGTCCAGTAGCTGCCTTCTTTCACCTTGGTGCATGTCCAGGTGGTTGACAGCGCCCCGTTCCGCGCCGCATCGTCTGTCCAAGGGGATAACCGCGGTCGCCCCGTGAGGCTTCGGCCCAAGCATCGCGTCCGATGCTCCATCAGGAGTGGACGCCTATGCCATCCCCCGACACCATCACAGTTTCCCAGCTTATGCGCCTCGTCGGCCTGCCCGACGCACCCGTGTTGCTGGATGTACGCATCGACGAGGACTACGCCGCCGACCCGCGCCTGCTGCCCGGCGAGGTGCGCCGCGATTGGCAGGCTGCGCCGGCATGGGCCGCAGAATACGCCGGGCGCTTCGTCGTGGTGGCCTGCCAGCGCGGCCTCAAGCTGAGCCAGGGTGCCGCCGCCTGGCTGCGCCATGCAGGCGCTAGGGCCGAATCGTTGGAAGGCGGCTTCGAGGCATGGGCCGCCGCCGGCAACCCGCTGGTCCGCGCCGATGCCCTGCCGGGCCGGGACGCCCGGGGCCGCACCGTCTGGGTCACGCGCGCCCGGCCCAAGGTGGACCGCATCGCCTGCCCCTGGCTGATCCGCCGCTTCGTGGACCCTGCCGCCGTTTTCCTGTTCGTGGCCCCGGCAGAGGTCCCAGCCGTCGCCGAACGCTTCGGTGCCACCCCCTTCGACGTGGAGGGCGTGTTCTGGAGCCACCGCGGCCCGCTCTGCACCTTTGACGCCATGCTGGACGAGTTCGGGCTGCACTCCCCGGCGTTGGACCGCCTGGCGCTGATCGTGCGCGGCGCCGACACCGCCCAGCCCGGCCTGGCGCCGGAAGCTGCCGGGCTGCTGGCGGCCTCGCTGGGCATGTCCCGCATGTTCAGGGACGACCTGGCGCAGCTTGACGCGGGCTTCGCGCTGTATGACGCCTTCTATCGCTGGGCGCGCGACGCCGTGACGGAAACCCACAACTGGCCGGCACCCGCACCCGCGGACCGGCGCGTGCTGGAGGGCGCACCATGAGTGCCACCCTGGGAACCGCCCCCCTCCCCGATGCCGCGTACCTGCCGGCGCCCGCCCTGCCGACGCTGCGCGAGGCCGTCCGCGTCTGGGCGCGCATCGGCTGCCTCTCCTTCGGCGGCCCGGCGGCGCAGATCGCGTTGCTGCATCGCGAGGCCGTGGAGCAGCGGGCCTGGGTGTCCGACCGCCGCTTCCTGCACGCGCTGAACTTCTGCACCCTGCTGCCGGGACCCGAGGCGATGCAGTTGGCCGCCTACCTCGGCTGGCTCATGCACGGCGTGCGCGGCGGCCTGGCGGCGGGGCTGCTGTTCATCCTGCCCGGCGCCGCGGTGATGCTGGCCCTGTCGCTGCTCTATGCCGCCTATGGCGGCGTGCCGGCGGTGGCGGCGGCGTTCTTCGGGCTGAAATGCGCGGTGCTGGTGCTGGTCGCCGACGCGTTGCGCCGGGTCGCGCGCCGGGCGCTGCTGACGCGGGCGGCCTGGGGCGTGGCGGCGGCGGCCTTCGTGGCGCTGTTCGCGTTCGGGGCGCCGTTCCCGGCCGTGGTGCTGGCGGCGGGCCTGCTGGGCTGGGCGCTGCCGGAGGCGTTCGCAGGCGCCGGGCACGGGGCGGCCGGGGAAGGGCCGCTGGCGGCGCTGGACGCCGTGCTGGCAGCCGATCCCGGGCGGCCCGCGCGCATGGCCGCGGGCGCGCGCCGGGCCGGGCTGGCAGCACTGGCGGCGTGGCTGCTGCCGGTGGCGGCGCTGTGGGGGGCAGGCGGCGTGCTGGGCGACGTTGCAGTATTCTTTTCCAAGCTTGCCGTCGTCACGTTCGGCGGGGCCTATGCCGTGCTGGCCTATGCGGCGCAGGACGCGGTCGGCGTGTATGGCTGGTTGACGCCGGGCCAGATGCTGGACGGGCTGGGCCTGGCCGAGACGACGCCGGGGCCGCTGATCCTGGTGCTGCAATTCGTGGGCTTCCTGGCGGGGCATGGTGCCGAGGGGGGGCAGGGCGGGCCGTGGCTGGGCGTTGCGGCGGCCGGCGTGGTACTGTGGGCGACGTTCGTGCCGTGCTTCGCCTGGGTGTTCCTGGGGGCGCCCTTCATCGAGCGGCTGCAGGCCAACCGGGTGCTGACCGGGGCGCTGTCCGCCGTCACCGCGGCGGTGGTTGGAGTGATCGCCAACCTGGCGCTGTGGTTCGCGCTGCACACCCTGTTCACGCGGCACGTGGCCGTGCGCGCCTGGGGCCTGCGGCTGGACGCGCCCGTGCCGGCCAGCCTGGACCTGCCGGCGCTGCTGCTGGCGGCGGCTGCCGGGGTGGCGCTGCTGCGCTTCCGCGCCGGGGTGGTGCCGGTGCTGGCGGGATGCGCCCTTGCCGGGCTGGCGCTGCACCTGGCGGGGATCGTGCGATGACGCCGCGCCGGACGGTCCTGGCCGGGCTGGCGCTGGCAGCCGGAGCCGTGCGCCCGGCCCGCGCGCAGCAGTCCATGCCGCTGGGCGCCCTGCCGCCGCCGGGCAGCCCCTTGCCGGACGGCTTCGAGGCCGCCCGCACCGGCCGCGGGCGCCCGGCGCGATGGGAAGTCGTGGCGGACCTCTCCGTCCCCGGCGGCCGGGCCGTCGCGCAGACTGACGCCGACCCGGCCGACGCGCGCTACCCGCTGCTGTCCTGGCGCGGACTGACCGCGGCCGACGTGGAGGCGTCCGTGCGGTTCAAGGCGGTGTCGGGCCGGGGGGATCGTGCCGGCGGCCTGGCGGTGCGCCTGGCGGATGCGGACAACTACATGGTCGCCCGGGCGAACGCGCTGGAGGACAACGTGCGCCTGTATCGCGTCGTGCGCGGCGACCGGCAGCAGTTCGCCGGTGCGGACCTGCGAGTGACCGCGGGCGAGTGGCACACCTTGAGCCTGCGGGCGGAGGGCCGGCGCTTCACCGTCGGTTTCAACGGGCGCGAACTGTTCAGCGCCACCGACGGTGCCATCACCGGACCGGGCCGGGTGGCGCTGTGGACCAAGGCGGACAGCGTGACCTGGTTCAGCGCCTTGGCCCTCCACGCCCTGGCCTGAGTCTTGTTGCTGCTTCCTCCCCCGGAGGGAGAGGGAGCAGGCAAGGTTCGTCTCGCGGCGATATTCCTTGACGCGCCCCATCATGGGTGCCAACTGACGTGCAGCGCAGTCCCGTCCTGGCGGCAGCGCCATTCAAGGAACCGGCGGCCTCCCGGCCCTGTTCCCCACTTCCCCTTCGGACCGGCTGCAACCGCCCTCCGGCGCAGCACCCTGCCCCCGCACATCCCACCTTTGAGGCAGCCCCATGCACCTCGCCGAACTCAAGGCCAAGACTCCGGCCGACCTCCTGAGCTTCGCCGAATCTCTTCAGATCGAGAACGCGTCCTCCCTGCGCAAGCAGGACATGATGTTCGCGATCCTCAAGAACCTCGCCGACAACGAGCAGGCGATCTACGGCGAGGGCACGCTGGAGATCATGCCCGACGGCTTCGGCTTCCTCCGCAGCAGCCAGGCCAACTTCCTGCCCGGCCCGGACGACATCTACATCAGCCCCAACCAGGTCCGCCGCTTCGCGCTCCGCACCGGCGACACCGTCGAGGGCCAAATCCGCGCGCCCAAGGACGGCGAGCGCTACTTCGCCCTGCTCAAGGTCAACACCATCAACTTCGAGCCGCCAGACGCGGTGAAGCACCGCATCAACTTCGACAACCTCACGCCGCTGTATCCTGACCGCAAGCTGAAGATGGAGGTCGAGAACTTCCAGTCCGTCGCCAAGGGGCCGGGCAAGGACATGACGCCCCGCGTCATAGACCTGATCGCTCCCATCGGCATGGGCCAGCGTGCCCTGATCGTCGCGCCGCCGCGCACCGGCAAGACCGTCATGCTGCAGAACATCGCCACCGCCATCTCGGCCAACCACCCCGAGGTGTTCCTGATCGTCCTGCTGATTGACGAGCGGCCCGAGGAAGTTACCGACATGAGCCGCACCGTGAAGGGCGAGGTCGTGGCCAGCACCTTCGACGAGCCGGCGACCCGGCACGTCGCGGTGACGGAGATGGTCCTGGAAAAGGCCAAGCGCCTGGTCGAGCACAAGCGCGACGTGGTGATCCTGCTGGACAGCATCACCCGCCTGGCCCGCGCCTACAACACCGTGGTGCCGTCGTCCGGCAAGGTGCTGACCGGCGGCGTGGACGCCAACGCCCTGCAACGCCCCAAGCGCTTCTTCGGCGCCGCCCGCAACATCGAGGAGGGCGGGTCGCTGACGATCATCGCCACCGCCCTGATAGACACCGGCAGCCGCATGGACGAGGTGATCTTCGAGGAGTTCAAGGGCACCGGCAACAGCGAGATCATCCTCGACCGCAAGCTGTCGGACAAGCGCACCTTCCCCGCCATAGACATCACCAAGTCCGGCACCCGCAAGGAGGAGCTGCTGGTGGAGCGCGGCACGCTGTCCAAGATGTGGGTGCTGCGCCGCATCCTGGGTCCGATGGGCATGACGGACGCGATGGACTTCCTGCTGGACAAGCTGAAATATTCGAAGACCAACCAGGACTTCTTCGACGCGATGAATACCTGATCCGCGGCCCGGCACGCACCGCCATTACGGCGCGTGTGCCGGGCAGAGACCTTCCATTTCTTTGAGCGCCGCGGATAGCTGCATGTCCAACGCCTTGCGCTGGCCTTCGGCTGCGGCCCCATGAGCGTCTATCATGTGCAAAAAACCTGGGCCTGGCAAAGTATCCGTCTCGACCTGGACAGGTTCATCGCCGGGCAACGGAACGCCAAACGGTGGGAAGATCGCCTTGCGTTTGATCAGATTGGCAGTGGCCACGAAATGCGGCAACAAGCGGCTGACCGGGTCCCCGTACACGCTTTTCGCCCGTACTTTGTCAATATTGCCCTCTTTTCCCTTCGTGATGGACGCCATCGGCACGGGGGAAGCGTTGAAGATGGTTGCTGGCGCACCAGCCTCCGTGGCGGCCACCAAGGCAAGCCCGCCGCCAAACGAAGCGCCCACGAAGCGTATGCTGACGCCCGGCAGCTTCTGCCGCAGGCTCCGGGCCAGCAGCTTGGCGTTCTCGAAGTAAGAGGACCGCAGCCGCAGCATCTCCGCAGCGTTCGCAACGGTTGATCCTGTGAATGGGATGTCGTAGCGGCCGAACTGCGTTTGCTGGAAGGCCACGACGACCTCGTTCTCGGCCTCCTTCACGAACAGGACCGCACGGTGAAGTTCCGGACCGGCAATCCTGTTCTTGTCCTGGCCCGAAGTATGAAGCAGGCTGTCTCTGCCGATGTTGAACTGCTCTACATCGAGCTGGACGCTGCGCAGCGCCGCGCGCCTCGGGTCGAAGTCGGGAAGGTTGCTGGCTTTCCCGAAATCGAGCTTCTTGTTGGCGATGAACGGGGGGGACAGCCGGGCATACCCGGCGACGCGCCCCCGCTCGTCGTCCGCGCCGTAGTCGGCGGCGTTGGCCATCAGAATGGACTCGCCGTCCTCGACGCCCTGCTTCAAAGCGTCCCTGAGCGCAGCAGCCCTTTGCAGCTTGTCCCTCAGCTCGTCAGGAGCCGCATCCAGGAAGGATGAACCTGGTGGCTGCGTCAAAGGGTCGAAAACCTTGGCCAAGTCCTCCGGGGTCGGCCTTTTCGAAGCGGCGTCCACCTCCTGCTTCTTCTGCCATTGCTCCAGCAGCATGTCGTGGCAGGTATCCAGATCGTCGGCCGTTGCCGCCGTGCTCTTCAACACCGCCCCAAGAACGACACCCTGCTCCGCCATGCCGTTGCCCCGGTCCGTTTGCTCCGGCGTCAGGGACGCGACTTCGTCCGCTGCCTGCACGGGGTCAATCGGCTGCGGGTTGGCCGCGTTCTGGTACGGGATCGAGCCGATCTCGCCCTCCGGTTCTTCATCGAGGTCGGGCAGTCGCAGGTCGTCCTCATGCAGGCCGTCAATATATATTGGGACGAGGGTTCCCTTCGGCGGCGCATTCCCGTCCGGCAACCATTCGAAGGTTCCCCGCTCAGCGAGCCGTTCCAAGTGAGGATTGCTGCGCCCGGCCAGAGTCTTCTTGATGGCTGCCCGCCCGTAGGTCGTTGGGTCGTCCGTCCCGTTGTAGGGCGGCCCGGTCAGCACCAGCGGCTTCTTCCCGGACGCTTCCTGCTGCCCGCCCCCTTGCTGGATCGGCCGATCATACGCCGCATAGGCCCGCACGGCCGCCGGCGCAGGCGGAGCCGGCCCATAGTCGGCCCGTGACACGCCGAACGTTCCCTCGAACCAATCCCAGTGCTCGGCACTGATCTCAGGAACGTTTCCTGCCACGGTGCCGCCCTCCAAGGTGATAGCGTTCCCCACAGGTGCCGGCCCCGTTGGGACCATCTTCCGTCACGCCGGCCCGGCCCCCTGCGTGTTCACGTAAACGGCGTAGATGGACTGGCTCCCCGCCATGAACAGCCGGTTCCGCTTCGGCCCGCCGAACGTCAGGTTGCCCACCACCTCCGGGATGCGTATGCGCCCGATCAGGGCGCCCGCAGGGTTCCAGACGGTGACGCCGCTGTAGCCCACGTTGCGCCCGGCGTTGCTGGACGCCCACACGTTGCCGTCCACGTCGCACCGCACTCCGTCCGGCGCGCAGGCCACGCCGTCCACCGTGCAGTCGCTGAACCGCCGCCCGCCGGACAGCTTGTTATCGCCGCCCACGTCGAACACATGCAGGTCGCCCTTGCCGCCCGGCCCGGCGTCGCCCGGCCCCTTCCCCGTGCTGCACACATACAGCCGCTTGTAGTCCGGGCTGAACGCCAGCCCGTTCGGGTCCGGCACCTGCTCTTCTCTGATAACCAGGTCCACCCGGCCCGAGGGGTCCCAGCGGTAAACGTTGGTCGGCAGCTCCCGTCGCCCCGGGTCGAACCCGGCGGGCTGCCCCAGCCGCGGGTTGATGCGCCCGCCTGCGTTGCTCGGCCCGCCCGCCACGTCCGGGGCGCCCTCATACAACTGCCCGCCATAGGGCGGGTCGGTGAACCACAGGCTGCCGTCGGGATGCGCCACGATGTCGTTCGGCGAGTTCAGCCGCTTGCCCTCGAACCGGTCGGCGATGACGGTGATGGAGCCGTCCAGCTCGTAGCGCACGACGCGCCGGGTCAGGTGCTCGCAACTGAGCTGCCGACCCTGGAAGTCGAAGCTGTTGCCGTTGCTGTTGTTGCTCGGGCTGCGGAACACGCTGACCCGGCCGTCGTCCTCCAGCCAGCGCATCTGCCGGTTGTTGGGGATGTCGCTCCACAGCAGATAGCGGCCCTGGGCGCACCAGGCCGGCCCCTCCGCCCACAGTGCCCCGGTCCACAGCCGCTGTATGGCGCTGTTCGGCTGCACGTAACCTGCGAAGCCGGGGTCCACGGTCAGGATGTCGGGATCGCTGAAGTAGGTCGTGGGCGCACCTTCCGGCCCGAAGTCGCGCGGCGGCGTCGTGATCGTGCTGGGCGGGGCGGCGGGGCGAGGCTGGGCCTGGGCCGTGCCGAGCGCCGCGGCGCCGGCAGCCAGCCCGGACACGAAGGCACGCCGGGGCAGCGGGTGGATGTGGGGCATGGAACGTCTCCTCCGGCAGCCTCCGTTTGCGTCTGGGCCGCCTTGCGGATCGGAGCCTATCAACCCCGGGCGGGCAAAGTCACGCCTCGCAGAACGTCACGCCTCCAACCCCCGGGCCAGGCCGTTGACAGCAGGGGACATGGCCGACACCGTGCCTCCCGCCGCGGTGCGGCCCGCGCGCGCAACGGCCGGCACGGCCGTGCCTGTGCGGGCATGCTGGGCGCTTGATCCGTTCGCGGCCTGCCGCCGGAACAGGCGGCGCCGGGTTCGAGGGGCGGCAACGGCTGGCTGCTGGCGGGAATGCCAACGGCAACGGGGAGGAAGAACAATGCCGATCATGCGTGCGATCAACCGGGTTCCGGGCGGCCTCATGGTCGTGCCGCTGTTCATCGGGATGCTCGTCAACACCTTCACGCCGAACCTGCTCAAGATCGGCGGCTTCACCGAGGGGCTGAGCAGCGCCGGCTACAACACCGTGCTGGGCATGTACCTGTTCACCGTCGGCACCAAGATGACGCTCAACGCCGCGCCCAGGATGCTCAAGCGCGGCTTCGGCATCATGGGCGCCAAGATCGGCATCGCCATGCTGATCGCCTTCACCGTCGCCCGGCTGTTCGACGGCGACCTGTTCGGCTTCAGCACCCTCGCCTTGATGGTGGCGTTCAGCGACACCAACGGCGGCATGTTCATGGCACTGACCAGCGTGATGGGCGACAAGGAGGACGCCGGCACCTACGTGCCGCAAAGCATCGAGACCGGGCCGTTCATCACCATGCTGTTCCTGGTCGGCGCCGGGCTGGCGACGATCCCATGGATGGCGATGGTGTCGGTCGTGGCGCCCATCGCAGTGGGCGCGCTATTGGGCAACCTGGACCGCGACGTGCGCGAGTTCTTCGGCAAGCACGAGGCGGTGATCGTGCCGTTCATGGCGTTCACGCTGGGGCAGAACATCAACCTGGCCAACGTGGTGCAGGCCGGGCCGGGCGGGCTGCTGCTGGGCGTGCTGGTGTGCGGCATCACCGGGACGCTGTGCATCCTGGCCGACCGGGCGCTGGGCGGGTCGGGCATCGCGGGCGCAGCCGCCAGCAGCACGGCGGGCAACGCGGCGGCGGTGCCGAAGGCAATTGCGATTGCCGACCCGAGCTATGCCGCCATAGCGCCCATCGCCACTGTGCAGGTCGCGGCATCGGTGATCGTGACGGCCATCCTGACGCCGCTGCTCACGTCATGGATGCACAAGCGGGTGCAGCGGGCGCGGGGTTTGGCGCCGGTTGCCGGGACCAATATCGGGACTGGCGCCGAGGCTGGAATCGAGGCTAGACGGACGGCCTTGCCGTAACCGGCACCGCCGCAACGGCCCGCCGTCCACAGGTTTTGCGCGGTGCGCGCCGATCCATCTGTGTTTCAGATTGGTTTGATGGCGCTGCGATATTGGACAGCGTTCCCCGCCGCCCGCAGGTATGGTGGGCCACCCCGACTGGAGCCGCCTTGCACGCCGATCCCGCCGCCGCCGCAGCCCGCCACCCTGCCGGAGCCTTGCGGTCCCGCCTTGGCCGGCTGCATCGGGAGCTATGGCCGGGCCTGCTCCTGTGCTGCGCCGTCGCCTTGGCCGGCATCGCCGTCCAGCGGATCGAGAGGGGGCTGTTCGGCGAAGCCTGGCTGGAGGCGCTGGTGCTGGCCATCCTGATCGGCACCGCCGTCCGCAGCCTCTGGACGCCGGGTCCGCGCTTCCGCGCCGGCATCAGCTTCGGCGCCAAGGGGCTGCTGGAGGCGGCCATCGTGCTGCTCGGCGCGTCGGTCAGCCTGCGCGCTATCGCGGCGGCCGGGCCGGCGCTGATGCTGGGCATCGCCGGGGTGGTGGTGGTGTCGCTGGGTGCCAGCTACGGCATCGGGCGGCTGCTCGGGCTGCCGTGGCGCATGGCGGTGCTGGTGGCGGCGGGAAACTCCATCTGCGGCAACTCGGCCATCGCGGCGGTCGCACCGGTCATCGGCGCCAGCAGCAGGGACGTTGCGGCGTCCATCGCCTTCACGGCGGTGCTGGGCGTCGCCGTCGTGCTGCTATTGCCGCTGGCGGTGCCACTGCTGCACATGACGGGGCTGCAATACGGCGTGCTGGCCGGGATGACGGTCTATGCGGTGCCGCAGGTGCTGGCCGCAACCGCGCCGGCCGGGCTGCTGGCGATCCAGACCGGGACGCTGGTGAAGCTGGTGCGCGTGCTGATGCTGGGGCCGCTGGTCCTGGCCCTGTCGCTGGCCCTGGCCCGGCGCGGCGGACAGCCTGCCCGGGACGGAGGCCGGACGCGGCTGCCGCTGGGCCGGTTCGTGCCGTGGTTCATCGTCGGCTTCCTGCTGCTGGCAGCCGTGCGCTCGGCCGGGCTGCTGCCGGAGGCGTCCCTGCTGCCCATCGCCACCCTGTCCGGGCTGCTCACGGTCGTGTCCATGGCGGCGCTGGGGCTGGGCGTGGACGTGCGCGTCGTCATGCGGGCCGGCGTCCCCGTCGTCGCCACGGTCACGGCGTCGCTGCTGGTGCTGGCCGGGATCAGCCTTGGCCTGGTCCACTTGCTCGGCATTTAATACCAGCGGCTATCCGCTCTGACCCTCCCGTTGGCGACCGTCGTTGCGAGCCGCGCTTGCGGCGCGGCAATCCAGAGGTGGCAGAGACTGCGCTTGCGGCCTCTGGATTGCCGCGCCGAAGCCGGCTCGCAATGACGGAAGCGGTCAGGGCGAAAAGCCATTGTTACAACGCCGCCCCGCCGACCACCGCCAGCAGCCCGGCCTTCGGCCCCGCCCCGGCGCGATTGCGCCAGGGCAGGAAGCATTTAGTCGGGCAGGCTTACGCCTTGTTCAGCGTGTAGTGGTAGCTGCAAGAGCCGATCATGGTGGTCGCGTCAATCGTGCCGTTGGCGAGCGTACCGGTTACCTTCGGGCCGCGGCGGCCACCTATGAGGGCGCCATCGCTGCCGACCATCGCGCGCATCCCGCCCATGGTGACGTTCTTGCCGCGCACGCTGGCGCTGGCCGTCGGCGCCATCTTGCGGCAGCGCGGGCCGTTGTCGGCCGAAGCCTCGACGCTGCCGCGATACGTGCCGTTCATGCCGTCAGACGCCATCGGGGCCGGGGCCGGGGCGGCCATCGGCGCCGGCTCGGGGGCCATAGCCATCGGCGGCGGCGGCGGGCTGCTGGAGCAGCCGGCGACGCCGCCGGCCAGAACAAGGAACATCGCAAGCTTTGTACGCATCAGACTTCTCCAATATCCGGAAGCTGTCTAAAGGCAGGGGCTTGCAGCATTTGTCAAGGCGTTACGATTACAAGATGAAGCGGCTGAGGTCACCCTTCGCGGCCAGCGGTGCCACGCGCTCGTTCACGTAGGCGGCGTCAACCGTCACCAGGTCGCCGCCGCGGTCCGTCGCGGTGAAGCTGATCTCCTCCAGCAGCTTCTCCAGCACCGTCGCCAGCCGCCGGGCGCCGATGTTCTCAACGCGGTCGTTGATGTCCGCCGCCAGCTCGGCCAGCGCGTCCACGGCGTCGGGCGTGAAGTCCAGCGTCACCGCCTCGGTCTCCAGCAGCGCCGAATACTGCTTCAGCAGGCTGTGCTCCGGCTCCGTCAGGATGCGGCGCAGGTCGGCGCGGGACAGCGACGCCAGCTCCACCCGGATCGGCAGGCGGCCTTGCAGCTCGGGCAGCAGGTCGGACGGCTTGGCCAGGTGGAAGGCGCCGGAGGCGATGAACAGCACATGGTCGGACCGCACCGGGCCGTACTTGGTGCTGATGGTCGTGCCCTCGATCAGCGGCAGCAAGTCGCGCTGCACGCCTTCCCGCGACACGTCGCCGCCGCGGAAGCCGCCCTCGCCGCTGCGGGCGCAGACCTTGTCTATTTCGTCCAGGAACACGATGCCGTTCTGCTCGGCGTGGGTCACGGCGTCCTTGGTCAACTGGTCGTTGTCCAGCATCCGGTCGCTTTCTTCCCGCGTCAGCGCCACGCGGGCGGCGGCGACGTTCATGCGCTTGCGGGTGGCAGGGCGGTTGAACATGCCCTTCATCATCTCGCCCAGGTTTACCATGCCGCCGGGCGGCATCCCGGGGATTTCCATGGCGCCCATGTTCGGCCCGGCGTCGGCGACGGAGACCTCTATCTCCTTGTCCTCCAACTCGCCCCCGCGCAGCATCTTGCGGAACTTGCCGCGCGTGTCGGCGCCCGCGCCCTCGCCGACCAGCGCCGTCACCAGGCGGTCCTCGGCGGCAAGCTCGGCCTTGGCCTGCACGTCCTTGCGGCTGCTCTCGCGCAGCATGGCGATGCTGGCCTCCACCAGGTCGCGCATGATGCTGTCCACGTCGCGGCCGACATAGCCGACCTCGGTGAACTTGGTTGCCTCCACCTTGATGAACGGCGCCTGCGCCAGCTTCGCCAGGCGGCGGGCGATCTCGGTCTTGCCGCAGCCGGTCGGGCCGATCATCAGGATGTTCTTCGGCACCACCTCGTCGCGCATCCCTTCCGGGAGCTGCTGCCGGCGCCAGCGGTTGCGGAGGGCGATGGCGACGGCGCGCTTGGCGTCGCCCTGGCCCACGATGTAGCGGTCAAGCTCGCCCACGATCTCGCGCGGGGTCAGGGTCGGGACGTCCATCACAGCGTCTCCACGATCAGGGAATGGTTGGTGTAAACGCAGATGTCGGCGGCGATGCCCATGGCCCGGCGGGCGACCTCCTCGACCTCCAGCCCCTCCACCGTCAGCAGCGCGCGGGCGGCGGCCAGGGCGAAGTTGCCGCCGGAGCCGATGGCGATCACGCCGTCCTCCGGCTCCAGCACGTCGCCGTTGCCGGTCAGGGTGTAGCTGTGGGCGTCGTCGGCGACGGCCATCATCGCCTCCAGCCGGCGCAGGTAGCGGTCGGTGCGCCAATCCTTCGCCAGCTCGACGCAGGCGCGCTCAAGCTGGTTGGGGAACCGCTCCAGCTTGGCCTCCAGCCGCTCCAGAAGGGTGAAGGCGTCGGCGGTGGCGCCCGCGAAGCCGGCCAGCACGGCGCCGCCGTGGCCGATGCGGCGTACCTTGCGGGCGTTGCCCTTGATGACGGTCTGGCCGAGCGTCACCTGGCCGTCCCCGGCCATGGCGACCCGGCCGTTGCGGCGCACGCATAGGATGGTGGTCCCGTGCCAGCCGACGGGGTCGTAGGGTGTGTCTTGCATGATCGGCCCGATCTGGGGAGCGGCGCCGGGCTGCACAAGATATAGGCATATCGGACGGATGGCCGGGGTCGGCCGGGTCAGCGGCAGCCGTTGTTATACCAGCGGCTATCTGTTCTGAACCTTCTGTTGGCGCACCGTCATTGCGAGCCGCTTTTGCGGCGCGGCAATCCAGGACCGATAGGGCTGTGCTTGCCGCCCCTGGGTTGCCGCGTCGCTGCGCTCCTCGCAATGACGAAAACTGTCAGAGCAAACGGAGGTTAGTATCAGCGGCAGTCGTTGCCGCTGCGGTTGAACGCCGCCACCCGCCCGTCGCGGATGACCACCTCCGTCCTGCACCGGAAAGTGTAGCTGCGGGGGAACAGGCCGCCGCCGGTGCCGCCGGCGCGCGTGTCCTGCCCGCTCCGGCCGCCGATGCGCCCGGCGTCCAGCGTCTCGTAGAGCAGGCGCTCCCCGTCCACCGTCGTCACGGTGTCGTAGGGCGGGCCGAGGCGCCCGATGACCTCCGCCTTGCTGCGGCCGACCAGGCCGGACAGCACCGCGCGGGTGTCGGCCTGCGCGGACGCCGCCCATGCCGCCGGGAACAGCGCCAGGAGCAGCGCCAGCAGGCAGGGCGCCGCGGCAGGCCGGGACACGTCCCTCACGCCTCCAGCGCCAGCAGCGCGAAGCTGGCGAGCCAGTGCTCCCCCATGTAGTCCCCGGACACATGCGGCAGGCTGGCGTCCATGTGCCGTTCCGCCGCGTCGCGCATGGCCCCGGCGCCGGGGTCGCCCGGCGGGAGGGCGCCGGCCAGCGCGCGGAAGCACCAGGCGCGGCTGAGGTTCAGGCCATCGAGGTGGGCGATCTTGCCGTCGCTGCGGTCGGTGAGGACGGCCGGCGCGAACAGCGCCGCCGGCTGCCGCCCGGCCAGCCGCGGCAGGAAGCGGCCGAACCAGGGCAGGAAGCGGTCGGGCGGGAGCAGGCGCCTCATGCACTCGGCCTCGATCAGCGCGGAGGACAGGAAGTCGTCCCCGCCCGGCTCGCCCCAGGCCGGGCAGTCCGCGTCGGCGCCGTACCAGCGCTCGCCGGTCTCCGCCAGCAGCGCCAGCAGGGCGGCATCCCCCGCGCCCTCGGCGTAGTCGGCGGCCATGCGGAGGCCGAAGGCGGTGTTGAAGTGGGTGCCGACCCGTACCGGGTAGGGCGCAATCGGCAGGAAGTCCCGGAACCGCCCGGCGAAGGCGTCCGCCAGGGGAGCCAGCGCCGCCGACCAGCGCCCGTCCGGCAGCCGGCGCAGCTCGTCCGCCAGCTTCAGCAGCCAGGCCCAGCCGTAGGGCCGCTTGAAGCCGCGCGCCGTGGGCGCGGCCAGGTACTCGCACTCGGCTGCGACCTTCTCCGGGACCAGGTGCCGGTCGAACAGCGCCCGGATGTCGGCGGCCGGCGGCATGGCCGGGAACAGCCGCAGCAGCCGGGCCAGCAGCCAGTAGCCGTGGACGCAAGAGTGCCAGTCGTAGCTGCCGTAGAAGACCGGGTGCAGGAGGCGCGGCGTGCGGGCGTCCTCCGGCCCGGCCAGGGTGTGGTCGGGCTTGTTCGGATACTCGCGCGTGACATGCCCGAGCGCGATGGCCGCGAAGCGCGCGCCAAGGTCCGGGGTCAGCGCGTGCGGCATCGTGCAACCGGCTCCTTCCCGCGGAGGAAGCCGCGCGCTCCCGCCGCAGGCAGGCGCCGGCTTGCAGCCAGGCTTGTTTCAGGGCGCAAAGAGGGGCGTCGGCGCGTAAGCCTGCTCGACACGCTCCGGGGCGTTGGAGATGGCGCGCAGGCGGCATCGGAGAAACTGTAACCGGGGCAGATCCCCGGGCAATCAGGCTGGCGTTGCGGCCTGACGGACGAGGTCGGGGAGCGGCGGGATGCTGACGACGCCCGGCACGTGCAGGCGGTCGCCGAGGTAGCGGTAGAACGAGA
>JAABUM010002578.1_pt1 | contig 23953 bp, 24 predicted proteins | sample 5559161 | NCBI WGS metagenome assembly JAABUM01 (sample SAMN10711868, study PRJNA513369) | rock metagenome | isolation source: Antarctica rocks | place: Antarctica: Victoria Land, Siegfried Peak nord
GCTCCACGGCGAGATTGGGCTCGTCCCACCCGTCGAGTACGAGACCACCCACCACAGCACCACCCTCCCCGAGCAACCTGCTCAGCGGGAGTTCGAACCCTCCATCAAACCTGGTACTTGACAGACCGCGCTCAACGAAGCCGTCCGGCGCGGCTACGTCAGCAAGAACCCGGCGCTCCTGGCCCGTACGCCTCGGATCGAGGACGAGGAGATCGTGCCGTACACCGTGGAGGAGGTCAAGCAACTCTTCGCTGCCGCCGCGCAGTCACGCAACGGAACCCGATGGGTCATCGCCCTCGCACTCGGCCTGCGCCAAGGGGAGGCGCTGGGGCTCAAGTGGAGCGACGTGGACTGGGAGACACACACCCTCACGGTGAGCAGAACCCGGCTTAGGCCGACGTACGCTCACGGCTGCGGCGGTACCTGCACACACAAGCGCGCTGGCGACTGTCCCGACCGGATCAAGACGCGGCCAGACACAGACTCGACGAAGTCCAAGGCCGGTCGCCGCCTGATTGGGTTGCCTGCCGAACTCGTCGATCTTCTGCGCACCCACCAAACCCGACAGGAGGCCGAGCGCCAAAAGGCCGCGCAGCTGTGGACCGATGGCGGCTGGCTCTTTGCCAGCGAAACCGGCGCCCCGATCAACCCGAGCACCGACACGAGCCACTGGAAGTCCCTTCTCAGGGCGGCCGGCATGCGTGACGGCAGACTTCATGACGCCCGGCATACGGCCGCCACCGTCCTGCTCCTTCTTGGCGTCGACCAGCGTTCGATGATGGGGATCATGGGCTGGTCGAACTCAGCCATGACGCTGCGCTACGCCCACGTCGTCGAGCCCATCCGCAATGACATTGCGAACCGGCTCAGCGGACTTCTCTGGGAGCCCACCGACGTCGGGGAGACCCGCAATTGAGACTAAAATTGAGACTAGGTACGCAGCAGCCCCTCGACCGCAGCCCGGCAGACAGGACAGGCGGTTCGACACGTTCGACCGTGATATCTCCAGTTCACGCGCCAATGCACCGGGATATCCGCGCCCATCGAGCAGGGAGAGCAGAATCCGGGATCTGGTTGGATCGGCCCATCGCTCGGCCAGCCTGTTCATCACATCCACCCGAGAAGCAATAGTCAGCATCCACTGACTGACCTATAGCGGTTGACCTGTCAGGATGAGGGCAAGCCGGCCAGGCGGAGGACCGCTGCGAGGCCGGCCAAGGTCCCTGGCCAGTGTCTAGTGATGGCTTCGCTTCCGGCTCTCCTGGTCGCGAAGCGAAGAGCGATAACGACAACCAACGCGTCATCGGCATAGCCCAGGACGGGAATGAAGTCCGGGATGAGGTCGATCGGGGAGATCAGATACACCAGCAACACTCCCAACCAGATCCGGACCCGACCGGCACGTCTATATCGGAGGCGACACGCTTCAGGAGGAGCACCACGTCTGGGGCGAGACGAAGAAGATCCGTGAGCGACGCACGACCTGGGTGTTTGCGTTGCTCGAGCCAAAGCATGAGAACGAGGACCAGCCACACCAGCACCAGGCCGCCGACGACGCTGAGGACGACCTGCCACCACTCCGACACGGCTAGGAACCCTCGCCGCGGAAAATGTGGATCGCTCCCCGAACGGCGTAATAGACAATAAGGAACCCGGTCACCGGCTCCGCCCGCCACCACCCGAAGACAAGGTCAAGGTGATCCCGAGGAGCACGGCGACGGCGACGAGCACGGCGACGGCGGGGAGCCCGTCGATGAACGTCACTCGGCCCTCCGTGACCAGCGGCGGATTCCCGAGCACCGGGCCAGTGCGCCTCTTCAGTGCAGCGAGAGGGAACATGACGACCGCGGGCACGGCCGTCCAGATGAACCCGCCGACTCCCGGCGAGGCATGGTGACCGGTCAGGAGCGCCACGGCGGATCGAACTAGAAGGCAGACCTCCAACAGGATGAAGGCGACCCCAATCAGTCGCAATGGCCGCCGCTGGCGGGCCTCGCCCGTCCCCGACCGCTCCCAAAACACCACCGTCCATGCACCGATCTCGTTGGAGCTGTTCAAACCCGAACCCGGCCAACGCCACCGACGACGCGGTGATCGCGAGCCCGGCAAGAAGGATCACCCCGACTACATTCCATCCAAGCGTGAACCATTCCAGGCGCCTGCCCGTCGCAGAACTCCCTGCCGGGGTCGGAACCAGTGGAAGTCGTCATGAACCGATTCTCCCAGCACCGACCTCAGCAGCAGAAGGTCAGGTGGGTCCCGGTTAGGTTGCCCTCGACACCCCGGCTTTCTCGAAGTGGGTCCCGCTAGATTGCCCTGGTGGGTCCCAACTTGGGCTGACATAACGACTCGCGCCAGCGTTGATGGCGGCGTAGGACGCCGCGGAGTCCAGAACGGTGTCTGCGCCGATCAGAGTGTCCACAGGATTGCTCTTCGTCAGTTGTTTGACGGCGCTCAGAAGGTCGGAACGCTAGGTGACACCTCCGCGAGGCGCAAGCCTGCGCGTAGCAACCGTTCGATCTGGCTCACCGCCACTGCGGCATCGCGCGCCGGGATGATCGCGACAACCTGTTCGGAGCCAATGTTGGCTGTGGTTTCCCAGCGGCGCAAGTCAGGGCTGTCGGCCGGTCAAACGCTGCGAAATGCAAGCTTAGCCTCGCTCGACTCCCTGACAACGAGGGTTGGAGCGAAGATGCGCTTGCGGGGTCTCCGCTGACCTGGCTTTGCGCCGTCGTCGAGTAGGCGGATCGCCTCCTCGGCCATGGGTTCGACGGGTTGTCGAATAGATGTCAGCATCGGCGAAGTAATACTTGCCATCGGTGAATCGTCGTAGCTGACCATATTCACGTCTCGAGGCACCTCGACGTGGGCCTCGCGAAGTACCGCCAAGAGTCCGACGGCGATCACGTCGGCACCGCAGATCACCGCATCCGGCAACGAGCCAGCAGTGAGTAGTCGTTCGCCAGCCTCCCACCCCCACTGCATGCTGAAGGTACCAAGAAACTCTGGTCGCGGGAGATGGGAACTGCCCTTTGCGGCAAGAAGCCTGAACGAGTTGAGTCGCTCGGCGGCGGAGCTGTTCGTCGGTTCAGCGCCCACATAAGCCAGCGTTCGGGAGCCCAGCGCACGAACGTGCTCCACCATTTGACGTACCCCGGTGGCGTTGTCCGCTCCGACGAAATCCGTGCCAGTAAACGGCACGAACCGGTCGAACTGGACCACCGGAACCTGCTTGGCGGCAGCCTTCAGCGCCCGCCGAGAACCTGCCTGAGACACCGGGATGACAACGAGCCCGTCGACCATTCGGGCGAGCAACAGAGAGATGTGGTCGGCCTCAACCGCCGCGCTGTCACGAGCAGAGCACAGAATCAATGAGCGCTGAGATCGAGCGAGGACTCCCTCCAGGGTCTCAACCGCAACGATGAAGAATGGGTTGCTGAGCGAGGGGACGACGACACCCACCGTCCCGGTCTGCTGTGTGCGCAGGGCCCGAGCCACCACATTCGCGGTGTAACCAAGTTTCTCGCTCGCCGCAATGACCCGTCTGGCCAAGACCGGGTTCACCGTCTCGTTTCCGGACAGAGCCCGGGACACCGTCGCTTGTGAAACCTGTGCGGCCGCCGCCACATCTCGCACCGTCGCACGTCTGATGATGGATCACCCCCAAGGATGAAGCTCTGGCAACGACCGGCATGCGCTCATGAACGCCCCGTTGGTCACGCGTTGGGCACGAGTTCTGTCCGGCTCTTGACAACGAACTCATCCTGCCCTTGACTCGCTCCGAGCACAAGAATACGTTTTCTCGCTCGAGACAAGGCATGTGCAATGGCGCCCATAGAACCCCAGATCGTCGTGATCGGCAGCGCCAATGTCGATCTCGTCGCATCGGTGACGGTGCTGCCTCGACCCGGCCAGACCGTCATGGCCACGGGCTATCAAGAGTTTTGCGGCGGCAAGGGTGCAAACCAGGCGATTGCTGCGGCGCGGCTCGGCCAGTCGGTAGCGCTCGTTGGCCGGGTGGGCGGGGATGCGGCTGGGGAAGCCGTCAGGGCGGCCTTGCGAGACGAGGGAGTCGATGTCAGTCTTCTCAAGACCTTGCCGGCTGAGTCAACGGGGCGAGCGTTGGTGATGCTCGACGCCCAGGCCGAAAACTCGATCGTCGTGATCGGCGGTGCCAACGCCGCGCTGCTCGTGCAGCACGTAGACGAGGCAGCGGAGTCGATCCGAGCCGCCGCGGTAGTAGTCGCGCAGTTGGAGGTACCTCTAGAAGCGGTGCGCCGGGCCGCTGAGTACGCCCGGGGGGTCTTTGTCTTGAACCCCGCGCCGGCGCAACCCCTCGACGACGGTCTCTTGCGCCTGGTTGATGTGCTGATCGTGAACGAAGGTGAGTTCGAGGCGGTCGCCGGGTTCCCCGCCACCGACGAGCAGCAGATGACGGCGGACCGACTGGTAAAGAGCAACTTGCCCGCCGCCATGGTTGTCACACTGGGCGGTCATGGAGCCTTGGTCTGGCATCAGCGTCGGCTTTCGACGGTACCGGTTCCGCCAGTCACCGTCATCGATAGTACGGGCGCCGGGGACACGTTCGTCGGCGCGCTTGCTGACTCCCTTACCCGCGGCGACCATTTCCTCGAAGCCGTGCGATGGGCGGTCTGTGCTGCCACCCTGTCCACGGGTGCGCTAGGCGCGACCACCGGAATGCCGACGCGCGACGATGTCGCGGCACTTCTGACGAGCCTGCCACTCGAGGATGGTCCACACCAGATCGGCGGCCGCACATGAAATGAAGTTCAGAACGCTATGCCCTTGCTTTTAAACATATCCAAAGGAGCAACTGTCATGAAGGGAACCACCAAAGGGCGACTGGCAATTATCGGCAGCGCCGCGATCTTCCTGTCGGCATGCGGGAGCTCATCCCCTACGCCCTCCTCGAACGCCTCCTCCAGTGGTACGACACGTCCATCGGTGGCCAACGTCCTTAGCGGCCCGCTAGGCGACCAAGGCTTCTTCGACGATGCGGCCAGAGGTATGAAGAAGATGGAGTCCGCTGGAAGCAAGATCCAGATTGTGCAGTCGGACGCGAACAACCCGGCCCAGTGGAAGTCGAACCTGGAGTCAGTGTCGAGCGGAAAGTGGGACATCGTCATCACCGGCACGACGCAGATGCACGACATCCTGAACCAGGATGCCCCGAAGTACCCCAAGCAGAAATACATCATCTACGACGACGAGGTGAAGCAGCCGAACGTCGCCTCGATCAAGTACCGCCAAAACGAGGGCTCGTTCGTTGCCGGTGTACTCGCCGGGCTGGTGACGACGAACAAGGACAAGTTCCCGTTGGCCACCGGCTCGAAAGTCGTGGGGCTAGTCGGTGGGATGGACATCCCTGTCATCAATGACTTCGTTGTCGGTTTCAAGAAGGGCGTCGAGGTAGTCGACCCTAGCATCCAGGTCAAGGTCTCTTTCGTAGGCAGTTTCACCGATTCCAATAAGGGCTTCGACCAGGCCAACGTGATGTACAGCCAGGGAGCAGACGTCGTCTTCCAGGTCGCGGGCGGATCAGGAGCTGGAGTCCTGAAGGCCGCCGCGGCCTCGAAGCACTACGCGATCGGCGTAGACGCCAACCAGAACGCTATCCAGCCCGGTTTCATTCTCGCGTCGATGCTGAAGAACATCGGCCAGTCCCTCTCGTCTGCTGTAGACGATGCCGCAGCGGGAAAACTGAAGTACGGGGAGACGACCAACTACGGGTTGGCCAACAAGGGCGTCGGGCTCGACTTCGACAACAACAGCAACATTGTGCCGGACGATATCAAGAGCAAGGTAGACAGTTACGCCAAGCAGGTGGCAGACGGGGCCATCAAGGTTCCCACAACCCTGTGATGCCAGCGTTGGCCGTCCCCGCTGGGGAGGGGCGGCCAACGCGTATCGTCCCGCGCGCCTGATTGGCGCACCCCTTGCAGAGATCGGCGGAACACATGGCACCTCCCCTTCTCGAACTCCGAGAGCTCAGCAAGTCCTTCGGCGCCCTCCTGGCCAACGACCGCATATCTCTGACGGCGGACGCTGGCCGCATTCACGCTATCGCCGGAGAGAACGGCGCGGGTAAGACAACGCTGATGACGATGATCGCGGGCACCGCCCGACCCGATAGTGGCCAAATTTTCGTCGACGGAGTGCAGACGGTCATCACCAATCCCCAAAAGGCCTCATCTCTCGGCTTCGGCATGGTCCACCAGCACTTCAAGCTGGTGCCCTCACTCACCGTCGCGGCCAACATATTCCTCGGTCGAGAACTGGTGGCCTCTTCCGGTCAGCTTGACAACAGGCGAATGGAAGACGAAGTCCGCTCACTCAGTGACAGCTTTGGCCTTGTTATCGACCCCACGGCAACCGTGTCGACACTTTCGGTCGGTCTCCGTCAGCGGGTCGAGGTGTTGAAGGCGCTCAGCCACGACACCCGGCTCCTGATCTTGGACGAACCGACTGCGGTACTGACACCGAGCGAGAGCGACGACCTCTTTGTAGTAATCCGGTCCCTAGCGCAAAAAGGATGCGCGATCCTGTTCATCTCTCACAAGCTGGGAGAAGTACTCTCCATCGCCGACGACATCACCGTCATCCGCGACGGTCAAACTATCGACACGCGCCCGGCGGCGGGTCTTTCTGAGCCCGATATCGCCAAGATGATGGTCGGACGCGAGGTGCTTCTGAGGATCAAGCACACACCGGCCAGTCCACAGGACAACGCGTTGGAACTCCACGATCTCACGGTTGTCGACGATCGCGGAGTAACCGCCGTCAACCGTGTAAGTTTCGCGGTCCGCGCCGGAGAGATCGTCGGTATCGCCGGAGTCGAGGGCAACGGGCAAACAGAGCTCGCCGCCGCAATCGCGGGCATGCGAGCCATCAGCTCAGGTGAAGTCATCCTCGACGGCAAAGACGTCACCATAGCAAGCGTCGCCGACCGCCGACACAACGGTCTGGCTTACATTCCTGAGGACCGCCAACACGAGGGGACAGCACCCGAGCTAAGTGTGGCAATCAACGTCGCAGCCACTCACCTGTCTCCGCCGATAGCGCGACACGGATGGCTCAGCAACCGAGCCGTCCGGGCGTTGGCTCGGCGCCTCATCCGGGAGTTCGACATCCGCGGTGCCAGTCCGAGCACCGCCGTTGGCACACTGTCGGGCGGCAACATGCAAAAGGTCGTCATCGCGCGAGAGTTCGATGCCCAGCCCAGCGTCCTCCTCGTCAGTCAACCCACTCGGGGGGTGGACGTTGGCGCCATGGAGTTCGTCCACAACGCGCTTGTCTCGGCTAGGGACCGTGGGGCAGCCGTGCTCCTGCTGTCAGCCGACCTCAACGAGGTCATGTCGCTGTCCGACCGTCTATTGGTGATGTACCGCGGAGCGGTCGCCGCTCAGTTCACGCACGATGACATGACCGAGACCGCGGTCGGGTTGGCGATGGCGGGCGTGGCACCCGATGCCGCTACCGTCGCCGAGGCCGAGGTCGAACACGAAAAGATCGCTGCACTCGTCTCATCGACACACGCGGCGACGAGCCTGGCATCGGTCGACCCGTCGGGACCCCCAACCCAGTCTCCCAATGATCCTGCACCGACGCCCAGGCCCACGACAGAACCGAAAGCCGACACCGTATCCGGCACCTGGATGCGTGACGTAGCGGCTGGAGTCTTTACCAGCGCGTCCCAGCCGGTGATTGCCGTCGCACTTTCGCTACTGATCGGTGTAGGCATCATCCTTGCCATCGGGTCGAACCCGATCGCGGCCTACAACGAGCTGTTCTTCTCCAGCTTCACCTCACCGCAAGGCATTGGCGCCTTGCTTGCGCAACTCATTCCTCTTCTCGTCCTCTCATCCGCGGTCATCGTCAGCTTTCGCGCGGGCTTCTTCAATATCGGAGGCGAGGGCCAACTATACGTGGGTGCCTTCGCCGGGGCATGGGTCGGATTCACGTTCCAGGACCTGCCCGGGCCGCTGCTCATCCTGCTCTGCCTCGCCGCCGCTTTTGCAGCAGGCCTCGTGTGGGGCCTTATCCCAGGGGCGCTCTTCGCCTTCTGGAAGGTGGACATCATTGTCACCACGTTGATGATGAGCTCCATCGCCGTGCTATTGACGGCATACTTCGTCACCGGGCCATTCAGGGATCCGGCGGCCGGGTTGGCGGGTTCGCCCAAGGTCGCAGACTCGGCAATGCTGCCGGTCTTCAGCCCGGAGTATGGGATCGGCCTGGACCTCGTCCTGGCGCTCGTCGTGACGGTGGCGCTAGGGCTGGTGCTGACCCGCTCGGTGTGGGGTTTGAAAGTCAGCGCGATCGGACAGATGAACCGGTTCGCGGCTTACACCGGTATCAGCCCCAAGCGCATGAGCATGCAGGTGATGGCCACCTCAGGTGCGGTTTCCGGGCTGGCCGGAGCGATCTTCGTCCTCGGCCCGAACGGCGGCCGCTTCCTGCAGACCTTCTCGCCCGGCTACGGATTCCTGGGCATCACCGTCGCCCTCTTGGCGCGCCTGAACCCCTGGGCGGCGATCGTAGCCGCCGTCTTCTACGCCAACATGATGGCCGGTTCCAACGGCATGCAGATAAACACCAACGTCCCTTACCCCCTGGTGAATGTCCTGCAAGGCCTCATCATCCTGCTCATTACCGCTGTATTCCTTGTCACCCGCCGCGGACGACGTGCGGGCGCGGCAGACATCTCCAGGTCGGCCGGTTCCGACGGCGACGCCGGTGACGTCGAAGAAGCCTTGTCGTCGACCCCCACATCGCGCACCGACTATACGTCGACTGCCAGGGAAGGAGTCGAACGATCGTGAGCACCGTACTGGGTTACCTCTTTACCGCTACGACGCTGGCGGTCATCCTCTTGAAGGTGGCGCCCATCCTCCTGGCTGCCATCGGTGGCGCAATCACTCAGCAGGGCAACATTCTCAACATCGGCCTGGAAGGCATGATGCTGATCGCGGCCTTCACGTCAATCTCGGTGGGCTCGCTTGCAGGGAACGCCCTGGTCGGGGTCGCGGCGGCCGTGGTGTCCGCTATCTTGCTCGCCTTGCTGTATGCCCTTGTCACCCTGTTCTTCAAAGCGGACTTTATCGTCGTTGGGATCGGCGTGAACCTGCTGGCAGCGGGTCTGTCGGTCTTTCTCCTGCAGGTCATCTACGGCAACCCAGGACTGACCCCACCCACGGTTACCATCAGCCTGCCTCGGATTCCGCTCGGACCGATCGGAAGCATCCCGGTCATCGGGGAAGCCGCCAACAACCAGACCCCGCTGGTCTGGCTGGCCTTCCTGTGTGTCCCCCTGTACTCCTTCTTTCTATACCGCACCAGGTTCGGAATCCACCTACGCGCGGTAGGGGAGGACGAAGGCGCAGCCGAGGCCGCCGGCATAAGCATCCGCAGGATGAAGTTCGTCAGCATTCTGATCTCCGGAGGCCTGTGCGGGCTGGCAGGAGCCCAGCTCGCCATGGCCACCCTGGGCGCTTTCAGTGCCGGCATGACCGCAGGGCGCGGCTTCATCGCGGTAGCGGCGCTGACGTTCGGTCTAGCCAAGCCGGTGCGAACCATGGTGGCAGCGCTCATCTTCGGCGCCGCGGACGCCGTCGCCGACCAGCTCGGCGTCGCGGGTGTCAACTCCAACTTGGCGCTGATGACGCCCTACATCATCACCATCGTGGCACTGGTGCTCGCCAGCTTCCGGATCCGCAAAGTGTTCGCGGCTCGGACCGCTAGCCAGACACCGGAGCCGGCAACATCGTGACCAAAATGATCTCCGGCCTTCGTCGACACCTGGCCGGCGCTGGTCCTGACGCGAAGGGGAGGGAAAGACCATGACAACCCACAAAGTAATCCTCGACTGCGATCCGGGGCACGACGACGCGATCGCGATACTGCTGGCCGCGGGCAGCCCCGCAATCGACCTGTTGGCAATCACAACCTGCGCCGGCAACCAGACCATCGAGAAGGTGACCAGGAACGCACTCGCCGTCTGCGAGGTTGCGCGGATCGATGTTCCCGTGGCGGCAGGAGCCAGCGGCCCCCTCGTGCGCCCCCAAATGATCGCCCCCGACATCCACGGGGAATCAGGGCTAGACGGACCGGTGCTGCCCAGCTCCACCCGCGAGCTGGACCCCCGGCACGCCGTCGACCTGATCATCGACACCGTGCTGGCGCACGAGCCAAAGTCTGTCACGTTGGTGCCCACGGGTCCGCTAACCAACATCGCGTTGGCAATGCGAAAGGAACCCAGGATCATCTCCGCCGTCAAACGTGTGGTGCTGATGGGCGGCGCATACACCCGCGGTAACCGGACGCCAGCAGCCGAGTTCAACATCGCTGCCGATCCCGAGTCGGCCTATGCCGTGTTCGACGCCGCCTGGCCGGTAACCATGGTCGGCCTCGACCTCACACATCAGGCCACCGCCGACCCTCAGGTCCTTGCTCGGTTCGCCGCCATCGGTTCGCCGCTGTCTCGGTTTGTCGTCGACGTTCTGTCCTTCTTCAGGGACTCCTACAAAAAGCAGCAGGGCTTCGACTCGCCGCCCGTTCACGACCCCTGCTGCATCGCGGCAATCATCGACCCGAGCGTGGTAGGCACCCGAGACGCCTTCGTCACCGTGGAGTTGACCGGCACCTGGACGACCGGGATGACGGTCACGGACTTCGGGAACGCTTACGAAAGACCGCACAACACGCAGGTCGCGGTGAGTCTGCGCAAGGACGCGTTCTGGGACATGACCGTTGAAGCGGTGCAAACACTGTCGAGGGCCGAGGCGGGAGTGTGACGGGGCCACTTCTGATCGACTGCGACACCGGCATCGATGATGCCCTTGCGATTCTCTATGCAGCGGGCAACGGCGCTGACGTGCGAGCGTGCACGGTCACTCACGGCAACGTTCCGGTGCCGCTCGGCGCCCGCAACACCCGCACTGTCCTAGACGTCGCCGGACTGGGCCATGTACCGGTCTACGAGGGAGCCGCTCAACCGATGGCCCAACCACTAATGACCGCTGAGCTGGTCCACGGCCAGGACGGTCTGGGAGACGCCGGTATCACCCCGTCGACCCATCCCATCACGGGTGACCTGGCTGCTGTCGAGATCGTACGGCTGGCCAGGGAGATGCCCGGTGAGCTGATACTGGTGGCCATCGGCCCATTGACTAACGTCGCTATCGCCCTGCTGCTCGAGCCACGCCTCCCGACGCTTGTCCAGCGCGTGGTCGTGATGGGAGGCGTGGTCGGCGCGCCGGGCAACGCCTCCGAGACCGGTGAGGCAAACATCTGGCACGACCCGGAGGCGGCCTCCCTGGTCGTTGCGGCAGCCTGGGACGTGCTCTTCGTCGGGCTCGAAATCACCATGCAGACAGCCCTGCCCCAGGATGTTCTCGCGCGCATCGCAGCCAGCCGCGATCCGCGGGCCCGGATGGCCTGGAGAATCATGCAGCGCTATCTCAACGTCTACGAACGATCGCTGAAGGAGAGGACGTGCATCCTTCACGACCCTCTGGCCGTCGCCCTAGCCATCGAACCGACACTCGCGACGTATCGCCTGCTGCGAGCTTTTGTCGAGTGCAGCCCCGGCCGCACCCGCGGCATGCTCGTCGGCGACCTGCGGGGCTACCACCCCGAACCGGGTAACGCGCGAGAGCCCGGAGTGATCCGGATCGTTGACGGGCTGGACACCGGCGCCTTTCACGAACGGTTCCTATCCGCGCTCGGCGCCTAAGCCGAAGGTCAGGCCGGCCAGCACAACCCGCAAAGGTGAAAGCACCACGAGTGCACCGCCCTCAAAGGAAGGAACACCCGCATGACCACGAAAATCGTTCTTGACTGCGACACCGGGGTCGACGACACCATGGCACTGCTCTATGCCGCGTTGCACCCGGACATCGAACTCCTGGCCGTCGGATCGGTCTGGGGCAATGTCGACGTGGGGCTCGCCACCCGCAACTGTCTTCATACCCTGGCTATGGTGGGGCGGCTGGACATCCCGGTGGCGCCCGGCGAAGCCGGCCCCAGCAATGGTGCCCACATCGAGTTGGCCTACCACGTCCACGGTGACGACGGGCAGGGCAACGCGGGCACCGGCGTCGTCGTGGGGGAGCCGGTACAGATGTCTGCCGCCGAGCAACTGATCCAGGAAGCCCTCGCCCACCCGGGCGAGGTGGAGATCGTGGCCGTAGGCCCGCTTACGAACGTAGCACTGGCACTGCGGAGCGAGCCGCGCCTGGTAACGCTGGTTCGTGGCATCACGATCATGGGCGGCGCCGCACTCGCGCCGGGCAACGTCACCGAGGTCGCGGAGGCGAACGTCTGGCATGACCCCGAGGCGGCTGCGGCAGTCTTCGACGCAGACTGGCCAGTGACCATGGTGGGTCTCGATGTCACCATGCGCACCACCCTGGACGAAGGCCACCGCACCACGTTGTCCCAGGGGGGCACGATCGGCCAGTACATGTCCAGGATCCTGGACTTCTACTTCGCCTTCTTCGCCACCACATCGTTCGGTGAACGCCGCGGCTGCCTGCACGACACGATGGCGGTGGCGGTGGCCGGCGGCACCCTTGTGCCGGATCTGGCTCCGACGGTGCGGGCGGCGGTGGACTCCGGCAATGGGATTGGTCGAGGCCAGACGGTCTGCGATCTGCGCGGCATGTACATGGGGTATCCCCGCCAGCCCGGCGCGCACTGCACGGTGGTACTGGAAGCGGATACCCGCTTCGCGGACCAGGTGGTGGCCCTCATCGCGGCGGCCGGTGACGCGCCTTTCGACGTCAGACCCCGCAGTGACCGGGACCCCGCTTCAGGGGACACCCCTGTGGACCGATGATCGACCTACGCGGCAGTGTCGCGCTCGTGACCGGTGCCGGGCGAGGCATCGGTCGCTCGACCGCGGTCGCCTTGGCCGACGCAGGGGCGGCCCTAGTTGTCACTGACGTCGAGGATCAGGTGGCGGGGCTGACGTACGAGACCGCGTCGCGACGCGATCTCGAAGAGACGGTCTCCCTAGTGCAGAAGTCTGGCGGGAAGGCGTTCCCAGCGACGGTGGATGTTCGGGACTTCACCGCCCTCACTGCAGCGGTGCGTCTCGCCGGCGAGCACTTCGGTCGGCTCGACCTTGTTGTCGCAAACGCCGGGGTGGCGAGCTGGCCGACCAGCACGTGGCAGGCGAGCGAGGAGCAGTGGAACACGATGATCGATGTGGTGCTCACCGGCACCTGGAACACCTGTCGAGCGGCAATTCCCGCCATTCTCGAAGGCGGTAGGGGCGGTTCGATCGTGTTCGTCGGGTCGACGGCCGCCATCAAGCCGTTGCCGACCATTGGTCACTACTCGGCAGCCAAGTACGGGTTGGTCGGGCTGCTGAAGAGCTTGGCGCTGGAGCTGGCTGGCGCCAGCGTGCGCGTCAACATCGTGCACCCCGGTGGCACGGGGACACCCATGACGCAGAACCCTGCAGCAGAAGCATGGCAGCGAGACGCCGAAGGAGTCGGCGGGGCACTTGAGCTCCCGCTGCCCATTCATCGGATGGAGGCCGTCGACATTGCCCACGCGGTCAGGTGGCTCTGCTCGGACGAAGCGAGGTACATCACCGGCAGCCAGCTCGTCGTCGACGCCGGCGCGACCCTTAGATGACGCCAGTAACTTCACCCAAGGCACGGCGCTGATGGCTGGCGGAGGGGGAGCCGCGACGTACCTGCGGATCGTCGGCCGGCGTACCGCGGGTCTGCCGTTCGCTGCGGCGTTCATTGCGCGTCTGCCGATCTCGATGACGCCTCTGGGCATCGTCCTGCTCGTTCAGCAGGTCAGTGGCTCCTACGGCCGTGCCGGCGCCGTCACCGGCGCATTCGCTGTGGGAACGTCTGCCGGGGCACCGTTCTGGGGTCGAGCGCTGGACCGGTGGGGACAGCCGCGCGTCGTGGACCCCACCGCAGCCCTGAGCGGAACCTTCCTGGTGGTGCTGGCCTTGACCAGCGTAAGCAGCGCGCCGCTCGGTATCCTGCTCGCCGCGGCTCTTATGACCGGTGTCACCTTCCCACCCATGACACCCGCCATGCGGGCCGCCTGGCGGGTGGCACTACCCGACCAAGGTCAAGTTCGAGCGGCCTACGCCCTTGACGCGGTGGCGGTCGAGACCATCTTCATCACCGGTCCGCTCCTGCTGTCCGTGCTGCTGCTGGTTAGTGCTCCCGCCGTTCCTCTGCTCGTGACTGCCGCGCTGATGATTATCGGCGGCCTCTTGTACGCGCGAACCGCGGCGGCCCGAGGCGCGACTCACGGCGGTCGAGCTACCCTCGCGTCGGCAGACTCCGTGCCGTTCCACGCCGTCACCCAGGATTCGACCTCGCGGTCGCGGCGCACCTTCGAACGGGTGATGCCGACCGGACTCCTACCTGTTCTCGCGACGAGCCTCTGCATGGCTGTCGCGTTCGGCGCCATCGACACTTCCTTGGCGGCGACCGCCAGGGACGTCTTGGGCAACCCGTCCCAGCTCGGCTTTCTCTTTGCCGCCCTCGCAGGCGGCAGCGCCTGCGGGGGCCTGTGGTTCGGCACCCGCGACGTAGCCCACCCACTGCAGATCCGGTTCCTTCCGTTCCTGCCGTTGGCGTTCGCCGGCGGTCTGATCCCCTTGTCAATTATCCTCGGCGAGTCGACGCCGGCACTGATGCTATTGCTGCCGCTGCTGTTCTTCACGGGGCTGGCAATCTCACCGACCCTAATCATCTTGCAGAACCTGGTCGATGTCGCAACGCCGTCCGCGCGAGTCAACGAGGGTCAGTCGTGGCTTGCCACCAGCATCACCACCGGTGCGGGAGCGGGAACTGCCGTCGCCGGGGCGCTGGTCGATGCGGCAGGCGCTGCCTGGTCGTTCGCCGCCGCAGGCAGCGCGGCTCTCCTCACCTCCATGATTGCTGGCCACCTCAGCCGGCGACATCACCGAAGCACCTGGCCCCCACCTACCGCGGAAAACACTTGGAGCGCCCCATGACAAGTTCGCCCGATAGCCCGATTAGCCGTAGCCACGACGTAACTGAGCCACCTCGAGGCGCCGAAGCGGCCGGGAGCAGGGCAGCCGCTATAGCTGTGCAGACGGTGCTCGGCCCGGTACCGGTCACAGAGATCGGGGTCACGCTCACGCACGAGCACCTGTTCGGCAATCTTCTAGAAGCCGTCCACCCCGGCACCCGCCCGTTCCTGGCAGACCTGGCGGCGGAGCCGATGAGCGCGCAGATCGCGTGGGCTTTACGTGAGGACCCGTACAGCAACCCGGACAACTGCCGCTTGGACGACGAGGACGCCACCTGCGAGGAACTTGACCTGCTCGTAGCCGCGGGGGGACGCACGATCATCGACAACAGCACCGGCGTAGGCCGCGATCCTGCCGCTTTGCGGCGGGTGGCTGAGCGCACCGGGCTGAACGTGGTCATGGGGAGCGGCTGGTGCCTCGCGCACGGCCACGATGACTCGTGGGCCAATACAGATCCCACCGCAGCGGCGCATGGCCTCATAGAGGAGATCGAACAGGGTTTCCTACTCCCGGACGGGTCGCGGGTCCGGCCGGGCATCATCGGCGAAATCGGCGTCGGTCCCTCGTTCACGACCTCCGAGCGGGTCACCCTTATCGCCTCCGCCATCGCGCAGAGGCACACCGGTCTTCCCTTGCTGATCCATCTGCCCGGTTGGCAGCGTCGGGCGCATGAGGCCTTGGACATCGTGCTCGAACACGGCGTCGACCCCGCAGCGGTTGTGTTGTGCCACATGGACCCGTCCGGCTCCGACCACAGATATCAGCGCGAGGTAGCCGCCCGGGGGGTGTGGCTGGAGTTCGACATGATTGGCATGCCGTACAACTTCCCAGGAGAGGGTCAGTCACCAGCAGTCCACGAGACGGCGGGCGTGGTGGCGGGTCTCATCGCCGACGGCCTCGCCGGCCAGCTGCTGCTCTCGCACGACGTGTTCCTCAAGGGCATGTGGACCCGGCACGGTGGCAACGGGTACGCCTTCGTTCCTCGGGTGTTCCTGCCGCGTCTGGTTGACCTAGGCGTCCACCCGCGCGTCGCTGCCGGGTTACTGGCTGACAACCCGGCCGCGCTCTTCAGGCGGGCGGCGACAGCCCGGCTGGCGGCGACATCGTGACTCAGCAGACCTGATCACATCCCTCTTCTCACCGACTCCCACCGGTCAATCACCGACCACAACGAAAGGTCTCCACCCATGCCACGCACGGTCATCCTTGACGTCGATACCGGCACCGACGACGCCGTCGCGATCATGTTCGCAGCCCTCCACCCTGACATCGACCTGCTCGCCGTAACCACCGTCAACGGCAACGTCCCCGTCGAACATTGCACGGACAATTCGCTGCGAGTCCTGGACTTCATCGGCTGCTCCAGCATTCCGGTGTACGAGGGTCTCTCTCGCCCCATCGTGCGCCACAGCTTCCCCACCGCCAAGAGGTTCGAGCGTGACTCTGCCCGGGACATGCACGGCACGTTGCTACCACTGCCGGATCCACGGTCGGTCAAACAGCCCGGTGGTGCCGTCGAGTTCCTGCTCGAGACTCTCCGAGCAACAAGCACCCCTATCACGTTGGTCCCGGTCGGTCCGCTCAGCAACATCGCCGCCGTGCTGGCACTGGACCCCACCATCACCGGGGCCGTCGATGAGGTAGTCATCATGGGAGGAGGTCACAACATCGGCAACGAGACGCCGTCGGCGGAATTCAACATCTGGGCCGACCCGGAAGCCGCCGACATGGTGCTCACTGCCGGCTTCAACAAGGTGACCCTCGTCCCCCTCGATGCCACACATAAGGCCCTGGTCTCGGCCTCCGACTGCGCGGCTCTTGCGGCTCTTGGGACCCCCGCAGGGATCGCCGCGGACCGTCTTATCGGCAGGCGCGTCGCGGCGTACGCCAGTGGGCGCGGGGTTGCCGCAGCTGGTGCGGCCCCCGTTCACGACGCGCTCTGCACGGCCTACCTCGTCGATCCTGGGGTCGTGACGACCCGGCCGCTGCACGTCCGCGTCGAGACCACCGGTGGCCTGACGTTGGGACGAACCGTGATGGACACCAGGACCCACGACAGCGATCCACCCAACTGTGAGGTGGCGTTGGACGCCGACGCGGCGCTCTTCGTGCGTCTACTCACGCAGACATTCGCACGCATGCCTGTTCCAGCGACGGGGGAATAGCGGTGGCCCGCATCCTTGTGGTGGGGGAGTCGTGGTTCATGTATACGGTGCACCAGAAGGGCTTCGACGCCTTCTACACGTCCGCCTACGAGGAGGGTGCCGACGTGTTCCTCGCTGCCCTACGTGATCGACATCACGACGTTACCTACGTACCGTCCCATCAGATTCACACTCGTGTCCCCAGCACCGCCGAGGGACTTAAGGCTTTTGACGTCGTCGTCATCAGTGACGCGGGCGCCAACAGCTTCCAGCTCGCACCTGCGACCTTCGATCGCTCCGAGCCGACGCCGGACAAGACCGCAGTCCTGCGGGACTTCGTCGCTCGAGGCGGGGGGCTGCTGATGGTGGGCGGCTACCTGACGTTCAGCGGCATCGATGCCAAGGCCCGGTGGGGGCGTACGCCGCTAGCCGACGCCCTCCCGGTCCAGGTGCTCGACCGGGACGACCGTGTTGAGCTTCCTGCCGGCGAGCAACCGTCCGTCGTCGCCGAACACGAGGTCGTCCATAACCTGCCCCCCGTCTGGCCCGTGCTCCTCGGCTTGAACGAGGTCGTTCCCAAACCGGCCGCCGCGACGCTGGTGCAATGTGGCGGATACCCGCTGCTGGTGGTCGGAGAGTACGGTCGCGGGCGGACGGCCGCCTTCACCTCCGACATGGCCCCACACTGGGCTCCTCCCACCTTCCTGCAGTGGGACGGCTACCCGATCCTGTGGGATCAGCTGGTCAGGTGGCTCGCCCGGGAGACGACATGAGCCGCAAGATCGAAGCCGAGACGCCGTCCGCAGCGGACGAGCCGCGAACCGCGTTGCGAGCGATGCCAAAGATCGAGCTGCACTGCCATCTGGAAGGGTGCGTGCGACCCCAGACACTGCTAGAGGTAGCTGACAAGAACGACATCGCCCTCCCGACAAAGGATCCGGCGGTTCTCTACGACTATCACGACATGGCCGGCTTCCTGGCCATCTTTGAACAGGTCGGCGCGGCCCTGCGCACCACGTCGGACTTCGCTCGGATCACCTATGAGGCGCTCGTAGACGCGGCGCGAGTCAACGTGGTCTACCGGGAGGTGTTCTTCAACCCGACCACCCACCCCGCCTGCACGTACCCGGACATGCTCACCGGAATCTGCGAGGGCCTAGCTGCCGCACAGGCCGAGTACGGAATCGTTGCCAGGCTGATTCCGTCCATCTACCGGGGGCACTCCGCCACCACTGCGGTCGAACTGGTTCAGCAGGTGATCGCGCACCGCCGTGAAGAAGTTGTTGGCGTCGGCATCGACGGAGACGAGTTGCAGGGTCCCCCTACACAGTTCGTCGACGCCTACCGGATGGCCGCACAAGCTGACCTCCAACTCACCGCCCACGCAGGTGAGCGGTTCGCCAGCGTCGAGGTCGCCGAATGCCTGGACCTTCTAGGCTGCACCCGGATCGACCACGGCTACGGCGTCCTGGAAGACCCGAGACTCGTCCAACGGTGTCGAGACGATCGGGTGCACTTCACATGTGCGTGGCTCTCCACCGCCTACAATTTCAGTGGAGATCTCGCCGACCACCCGTTTCATCGGATGCGGGAGGCCGGCCTGAGCATCTCGCTGGGAAGCGATGATCCGGCCATGGGCGACACCGATCTGGCCTCCGACTACGTGACCGTGAGCACGGCGCTGGGCTGGTCGAGCGATGTGCTGCGAGAACAGAACGCCCAGGCACTAGATGCAGCGTGGTGCCCATCCGAGGTCAAACATGCACTGCGGCAACGGCTCCAACCTCAACCCAAGGGTGGTCCTCTCGCCGTCGCTTCGTCCACAACTACACCCCAACCACCCCCCGGAGGATGAGATGCCCCGAAGAATGCTAATCGACACCGACACTGCGTCGGACGACGCCGTTGCACTTGTCCTAGCGCTGACGGACCCGCGGGTCGATGTAAAAGCCATCACGATCGTCGCCGGCAACGTCACCGCGGCGCAAGGTGCCAGGAACGCCATCTACACACGCGGGCTCTGCGGTTCGAGTGTGCCGGTCCACCTCGGTGCCGGCCAGCCGCTGAAACGTGGGCTGGTCACCGCGCAGAACGTGCACGGCGCAGACGGGATGGGAGACATCGGGTTGCCGCTGGCCGGAGCTGCCGCCGATAGCGACGACGCTGTCGGCGTCATCATCGATTTGGCCCACCGCCATCCAGGAGAGCTGACCTTGGTAGCACTGGGTCCGCTCACGAACGTGGCGCTTGCACTGCAGCGTGACCCGTCCATCGCGACCTTGTTCGATCGCGTCGTCATCATGGGCGGCACCGGGGACCACAGCGGCAATATCACCCCGGTCGCGGAGTTCAACATCTACGTCGACCCTGAAGCCGCTGACGTAGTATTCAAGTCTGGTATGCCAATCGAGATGGTCGGCTGGGATGTCTCACGAACCGATGCAACCCTGTCCGGAGACGAAGTAGACCACCTGGCCACCCTCGGCCCGCTCGGCGAGTTCTGTGCCGCCATCCAACGGCAGCTACGCGAATTCTGCCGCACCGTCACAAAGATCGACGGCGTCGACCTTCCTGATCCGGTGACCATGGCGATCGCCATCGATGCGAGGGTGGCGAGTGACACGTTGCGGGTACACGTTGCGGTGGAGACTACGGGCACCATCACCCGCGGGATGACCGTCGTCGACCGGCTCGGCCTGCTCGATCTTCAGCCCAACGTGCAGGTGGTTCTCCGAGCCGACCGCGACCGGTTCCAGAACATGCTGCACGAGGCGTGCGCTCGTCCGGCGACAGGTTCGGTTGGTGAACGGTGACAACCTGCGCGGCTGAGGGTCGTCAGTGAGGAATCGAGACGCATTCCCTTAGCACGTTGTAGAACAGCGCCGCATTGGCTGACAGTGCGACGTGAGCGTTCGGTGCCTGGTGCCCACGATGTCGCACGTCGATGACGGTCCGACCGAAGGTGCGTAAGCCGGTTGTCTCTATTGCTACGTGGTAGGCGTTAAGTGGGATGACCGCGGGGTCAAGGAGATAGGCGACGCAGACTGCGTCGTGGATGGGGGCGCTGTCCGGCACCGCTTGAGGCTGGCTCTCGTCGTGGGCCACGATCCGCTGCTGGATGCAGCCTGCCGTTGCCACCGCGGCCCGTGTTCCGATGGCTTCCAGCTCCCGCGCCTGCGCACCGGTGACCAGCGCGTCGTGGGTGGCGTCGAGCGGTACCATCACCAATCGTTCGAAGCCCGCGGTGAAGACCACGTCTGCGGCTACCGGGTCGTGCCAGATGTTCGACTCAGCCGACGGGGTGCAGTTGCCAAAGGCGTGGGCGCCGCCCATGATGACGATCTCGGCCACCGCGTCGACGATCTTGGGGTCAAGAGTGAGCGCGGCGGCGATGTTCGTCAACGGGCCGACGGGCACCAAGGTCACCTGGTCGGTGCGGGTGCGCAGGGTCTCTACCAACCATTCGACCGCGTTCTCTGCGCGCGCCGTCGACGTCGCCTCGGGCAGGTCCAGCTGGGCCGGGTGCATCTTGCCGCCGCTCTGGTCGTCCTCCGCCGGTCCAGGAACGTTGATGCGCCCGAAGGGGCTATCAAGCCCCCGGAAGACTGGGACAGACGAGCGGTTGATGTGGTCCAAGACTCGCAAGGTGTTGTCCGTGGTGTTGACGACCGGGCGGTTCCCCCATACAGTCGTGCAGGCCAACAGTTCGATGTCTGGATGGAGCGCCGCCATCATGATCGCGATGGCGTCATCCGTTCCTGTGTCGACGTCGAGGATGACGGGTGTCGGCATGTCTCGTGTCCTCCTTTAGGGGTTTCTAGCCGGTCGGCGGGATGGTTCGTGGTCCGCCCGAGCAAAACGTCTGTTGAGCATCTCGCCGCGAAAGTCGTCGTTGGGGAAGGCTCCATCACGGAAGACCACCGTCCCCCTGCAGACAGTGATCTTCGGCCACACGCGAAGCGTCATTCCCTCGTACGGGGTGTAATCGACGGCGGAATGCAGGTCTTCAAGCCGGACGACGCGTTCGCCCTCTTCCAGTACGACGAGGTCCGCGTCCATCCCCAGTGCGACAGCGCCTTTACCCGGGAGGCCGAATCGGAGCGCGGCGTTGCGCGAGGTGAGCTGGATGGCACGTTCCATCGCCATGCCATGGGTGTACACCAGATGCGTGAGCAGCAGGGGCAGCATCAGGCCGATCCCTGGCAGCCCCGGTTTGGCACTCTCCCACTCCGTCTTGGTGGCCGCCGGCCACACATTATGATCAGATCCGAAGAAGTCGATCCTGCCGTCCAGCACCGCTTGCGTGATCGCCCGGGAGAGCGACGCCTCGCGTATGGGTGGCGCGACCTTGCCCTTCGGGCCGATGTCGGATTCCGTGGTCAAAACCATGTAGTGCACGCACGACTCGAGCGCGGATTGCGGGTTGCCCAACGCTTCCCGGGCCCGCATTGCCTCCAGGCTGGAGACGTGCACGATGGTGACGGGGCATCCAGCCTCTTCGGCCAGGTACATGGCCGTCCACGCGGCGTCGCCTTCGGCAATCGCGGGACGCGACCGCTCCCACCCCGCCAGCGACTCCAGGCCGGCAACACTTTCACGGTGCATGCAGGCGTCGACAATGTCACCGTCCTCAGCGTGCACGAGTGCCTGGGCACCGTGCGACGCGATCTCGCTGAAGGCAGCACGCATCTGCGCGTGGTTGAGGCTCTCGATGCCCCCCAGGTTTCGAGCCTCTTCGCCGCGGTACGGCATGAACATCTTGAACGTGGTCAAGCCTTCGGCGACACCTCGAGGGATCTCTGAGACATGGTCCAGGTTCATCAGGTACCCGTGGAACAGGATGTTGATCCGCGACTGAGAACCTGCGGCGCGCAGCCCGGCATGGTAGGCATCAAGCAGCGACGTGGAACCGAATGCTGCGTAGTTCAGCGCGGTGGTGCAGCCGCCAGCCAGAGCGCTGCGACTTTCGCCAGCGAAGTTGTCCTCGGGTCCTAGACCAGGGACGTGGTCGAACTCGACGGCCCTCTGGTTGATATGGGCGTGAGTGTCGATCGCGCCTGGGATCACCCACCGGCCGCCGGCATCGATCTCCGTCACGGCTGAGGCCGGCGGCTCGTCGCTCGTTGTCAAGGAGACGATGAGTCCGTCGCGAACGCCGATATGGTGCAAGACGGTGTCTTGAGTTGCGATTCGAGCGTTCTTGATTACGAGTTGCAGCGGATTGCCCTGGCCGTACCCCGTCTGACCCGACCGGCTACCCGTGCCCTGTGTCATTACCTAGCCGTCCATTCTTCCTCGAGATAATCCAGGCGCATGTACGCCTCGGCGAACTGGTACAACAGCCACTCCTCACGTTCGGTATCGCTCAGGCTTCGATACTGACGCCACAGCAATCCGATCGCTGCCGCGGCGTACAGCTGGTAGTCGAGTACCCGGTCCAGTTCGTGCTTGGCGTTGGCCAGAAGTATTACGGCGTCAGATTCGTCCACGGTCCTCGCCGCTAGAAGGGCAAAGTCTTTGAACGCCCCGGCCTCGACGTCGGCGAGCTCGGCAAGCCCGGGCCGCCCCTGTGGCCTTTCATCGACATGAGTGAGCAGAGCATCATAGAGCGCGAGCCACTGATGACGGCGAGGTTGCTCCAACCACAACGCGGCATGGAACAACATCAGCGCGTGGTGACGGACCATGCTGTAGCGGGGGCCGAGGTCGTGAAGCTGGATCTGGAGGACGTCATTGGTCAGAGACATCTCCGGCCGGCTCTGATCACGCAGAAGCTCGATAAACTGCGGCTGACGGTCGAAAACCGGCTGATAAGCCTGCTCGAGAAGCCGCAGGAAGAATGACGCATCAGGTAGGTGATGCACCAACCGGACCGCGGCCTGGCGGTCTAACCAGGCGAGCATAAATCGACCGAACTGCCAGTCATCCACGTCGTTAACCACGCGCGATGCGACCGGCGCCGGATCTCCGACCTCCCCGGCTAGAGCGACCAGGGGTGCTGACCGGGCTGATGCCTTGACTACCCAGATTGCAGCGTCATCCTCGCTGATCGGATGGCGCACCAAGGAGAGTGAGTCCGCGGCCTCACTGCCCCCGCCGTTCTGTTCATATCCCACCGCCGAACTCTGTCACAAGCCCAGGTCTCTCGCGCACAGAGCCCACATCTGGGCAGCCCTGCGTGTCAGGGTGAGTTGAGACCAGCGGTTCACAGCAAGTCCGCCCACGCAGGGTGAGATTCAAGGACCTGATTCACGATGAGCAATGCAGTCCTGTCCAGCTCGACGATTAGTGCTGATGATGGTGCGGTGAGTCGTTCATCTCCACGTGCCGGCGGTCCGTCGCGCCGTCGCTTCTTCACGCCGGCTGAGAAGCTCGGCCACGTGCTGGCCTACGAGGCGGCGTGCGAGCGGTCCGAGGGCGGGGGGTACCTGCGCCGGGAGGGGTTGTACTCCTCGCTGATCTTCGAGTGGCGCCGGCTGCGTGATGCTGGCCTGCTGGAGGGTAAACCGGCTGGCGGGACGGTCGGGCGCCCGAGCGCGGAGCGGGCCGAGATCGCCCGGCTACGCCGCCAGCTGGACCAGGCTCAGCGGCGGCTGGCCACCACCGAGACCGCCTTGGAGATCATGGGAAAAGTAGGGGCGGCCCTGGCGGGCCGGCCCGTTCCGGGCTGAAAATGGGGGTCCGGTCACCTGGGTTGACGTCGTCGTGTGTTGGTCGTTGTAGGCCGTGGAAAAGTAGGGCGTTGGGCGCT
>JAABUM010002583.1_pt1 | contig 23932 bp, 23 predicted proteins | sample 5559161 | NCBI WGS metagenome assembly JAABUM01 (sample SAMN10711868, study PRJNA513369) | rock metagenome | isolation source: Antarctica rocks | place: Antarctica: Victoria Land, Siegfried Peak nord
AGCCTCCAAAGCCAGAGGCCTGCTGTTCTACCGGCTACTCCAGCAAGCCGTAGATACCGACCCCCATCCCCTCAAGGATCTGATCGGCGGCTAAGCGCCAGCTGCACTCAAGCAGAGATGCAGGACGCTTGTTCGATACTATCGCCAGGTCACGACTACGTCAAGACCGCGACCCCCTGTGGAGAAACCAGGGTTTCAGCGGCTCGGGGGACCAGGGATGGTGCCGTGGAGGACCCCGAAGTCCCAGTGGCAACCACTGCGCCTCGTGACCCGAGCCGAATAGTGGGCGATAGTGCCGTCGTGGGGTATGAGAACACGTTCATCGCCGTCGCCGAGGACTGCCGGGCGACGAGCGGCGAGGTGCCGTCGCGACGGACCGGCGCACCGACAGTGGCGGGCACGCAGTACGAGATGCTCGCCGCCGCGCCAGGACGTTGGACGCAGGAGGACGTCCTGCTGGCCTGCTCGCCAGATGTCCGGGGGCGCGGCGATCTCGGTGCGCAAGAGCTGGAGCGGCTGAGGGAGCAGTACTTCGCTCAGCCGCGGGCCTGTCTGCGCGCTTCGCCGCTGCCCAAGTCGTTTGGCTGGGGACTGCACTACGACGCCCAGGGCCGGATCACGCTGCATGCCGTCGACACGCCGGAGTATGAGCGGCTGAGAGGCGACCGGTCCCTGACCCAGGTACGCGCCATGCGGTCACGCCGCGCTGCCCGCTGAGCTCACCGGGGGATCACGACCGCGTGGACGATCGCTTGCAGCAGGCACCCGTCGTCAGGTCCTTCGCTCGTGCGGTTCGGCCGGTGGCTGGGGTGCTGGGCTTCTACGCCGGCGGGTCCTTGGCCTCGGGCGACTTCCAGCCTGGTCGTAGTGATCTCGATCTGGTCGCGGTGATTGCCGCCGAGCTCGATGAACGGCAACGCCGGCAGTTGCGGACGCTGCACGAACAGACCCTCCTGGACCCGTCGGCGGCAAAGCTGCACTGCGTGTACGTACCCGTGGGCAACGTCGAGGACGTCGCGGCCAAGCACGTGACGTGGGCGCACGGAACCCTGTTCCAGCGGGAGTTCAGCGGCATCGGCCGCGCTGAGCTCCTGCAGGCAGGAATCACTGTGCTGGGCCCGGAGCCGGCAGAGCTGCTGCCGCCCGTCGACGTCGCCGCGCTCCGAGCAGCGGCTCGCCGGGAGGTGCGCGTGTACTGGCCCGCTGCGGTCCGCATGCCGTGGCTGTGGCTCGACGACATGCACGTCGACCTTGGGCTGCTGACCCTTGCTCGCGCCGAGGCGACGATCACCGAGGGCCGGCTGATCACCAAGCGGGAGGCGCTGACCCGGCTCGGCCGCCTCGGCGTCGGCCACGAGCTGGCGCAGGAACTCACGCGCCGGCGGGAAGGACAAGCCGTCTCGCTGACGGTTGGCCAGCGGCTACGCAGGGCCTACACCGCTCGACGGCTCGTCGCCCGCGGCCTCCGCAGGCTCAGCGCCACAGACTGAGTCGATCGAACGACCCGTTGGGCAGGATGCGCGGCATGGACGACGGCGGCGGCACCACGAACGGCATGCGCTTCGGGATCACCGAGCCCGCGCACCACGGCGACGAACGTACGGCCCTGCTGGGAGTCCTGCAGCGCCAGCGGGACCTCGTCGGCTGGAAGCTGCGGGACATCCCCGACGAGGTGCTGCGCACGGTACTGACCCCGACGGGGATGGGCCTGCACGGCCTGGTACGCCATCTCACCAATGTCGAGCGCTCGTGGCTGCGGGAGGTGTTCGCCGGTCAGCAGGGGCTCGTGTACGACTGGACCGAGGTGGACCCCGAGGCGGAGTGGCGGGTGCCGACGGGTACGACCATGGCTGACCTGCTCGCCGACTACGCCACCGAGGGCCGCCTGTGCGACGCGGCGGTGACGGCGGCAGCGTCCTTGGACGCGGTCTCGGTCCATCGGGACATGTCTCTGCGGTGGATCTTGCTGCACCTGGTCGAGGAAACCGCGCGACACCTCGGCCACATGGACCTGCTGCGGGAGCAAGCCGATGGCAGCACCGGTGAGGAACCGGGCCAATAACGCAGCAGCGCTAGGCGCTGAGCCGGCGACGGCGCACGGCGACCAGGCCGAGCCCGGAGACCAGCAGGAGTGCGGCGGCCACGGTCCCGCCCTGCTCCAGGCCGGTACGCGGCAGCACGGCTCCGGCCGCCACGGGGGCTGCTGGCGCGACCGGGGCGGCGACCGCCACGACGGCGTCGGCCCGGCCGATCGAAAGCTGCAGCAGGTTCGTGGCACCCGGCAGCCCGAGGGTCACCTGCGCCGGTACGGCGTGCGCCTCCGCGGTCCGGCCGTCCGGAGAGACAGTGTGGGTGGCCGTCCCCTGCCGGAGCAGCTTGGCACCGGAGTTCAGCATCGCGAGGACGTCGGTGAGCTGCTTCAACAGCGTGTTCAGCGCGGCGTCGGCGGCCTCGACCAAGGGCTTTGTCCCGTCCAACAGCTTGCTGAGCGTGGGGCCGAGCAGCTCGGCGGTGACTCCCTTGTCGGACGCGACGGCCTTGAGGAGCGTGCCGAACGCGTCGGAGACCGTGACCTCGACCAGGGTGGCGGAGGCAGAAGACGACGCTGCGGACTTCGTGAGGCCGGCCGTGGCGGTGGCCGTCGCCTTGCTGGCCCTGACCAGGACGAGGCCCCCGAACAGCTGGACGTCCGCCAAGTTGGTGCGACCTGTTGCGGTCGCGCTGCTGGCTGCGGGAGAGATGCCCTGCGAGGTGTCCAGGCCGTCGAGCTGGACGACGGCACCGTTCCTCAGCTTGTCCAGCAGGTCCGACACCTGTGTCGGCAGGGTGTCGATTCCGTCCACCAGGGTCTTGCCGGACAGCTTGCTCGGGGTGCTCAACGTGGCTGGTCCACCAGCGACCGGCTGCAGCACGTTCGGCACGGTCACGACTGGCGCCGTCGGCAGCATCATCGCCACCGGCTTGAGCGGCGCCAGCGCGGCCGTCAGCTGACTAACCGCAGCGGCGAGTTGCTTGGAAACGGGGTCGAGGACGGGTGCCAGGCCGAGGGAGTCCAGGGAGCCCAGCGAGGCCTTCGCCAGCGTCGACGTGGCCGCGCTGCTGGTCGTCGGCTGGACATTCGCGGTCTGGGTACCCACGCCCAGCGCCAGCTTGAGCGGGTTGGGCGGAGCGGTCAGCGCCTGCGGCGCCGTGGGGTGGGGGTGCGCGAGGTCAGCCGTGAGGATGCGCCCGAGCGGGCTCAGGGCCGCGCTCGCTGGCGTACCGGTGATCAGGCTGCCGCCGGCGAGGAAGGAGTCCGTACGGGCCAGGTCCGGCGTACCGGCGCTGTGCAGGCCCTGGCCGTCGGTGCCGATGAGGGTGAGCACGGCCGGCCGCGGGATGGGCAGGGCGGCCGCGCCGGCGGGCAGCGTCAGCACCAGCTGCACCACGCCCGTACCTGTCGTCGCCCGGTAGAGGATCGGGCTGCCGGAACCCGCAGCCGCCGCCGGAGTCGCCGCCACAAGCGCCGTTGCGCCGAGTACGACGCCCGCGGTGGCGCCCGCAGCCGCGCGGACGAGGCGGCGGGTGGGGCGGTGCGACATGACGTGCCTCTCGTGGACATGGCCGGGGTCGGACCAGTGTGCCATCCGAGCAGTCCCCACGGAGGGTGAAGGCAGACTCCCGTACGTGCTTGCTGCCGAGAACGCCACCGTCGCTCAGCTCTCGTCCGCCCTGGCGGCCAAGAGCATCACCAGCCGCGAGCTGACAGCCGCCTTCCTCGCGCGCATCACGGTGTTGGACCAGCGGTTTGGTGCGGTGCGCTGCCTCGCACCTGACGCGCTGGACCAGGCGAACCGCTCCGACCGCGTACGGCGGGAAAGCGGGCCGCGCAGCCCGCTGGAGGGGCTGGCCGTGCTGGTCAAGGACAACATCGACGTCGCCGGGTTGCCGACGACGGGGGGAACGCTGGCTCTGGAGGCGTCCTATCCGGCGGCGGACGCACCGATCGTGGCTCGGCTGCGCGAGGCCGGCGCGGTCGTGCTCGGCAAGACCAACCTCACCGAGCTGGCGAACTTCATGAGCGCGCCGATGCCCAGCGGCTACTCCTCGCTCGGCGGCCAGGTCCTCAATCCCTACGACGCGACCCTGACCCCCAGCGGGTCGAGCAGCGGGTCGGCGGCCGCGGTCGCGCTCGGCCTGTGCGTCGTGGCCGTCGGTACCGAGACCGACGGCTCGATCACCTCCCCGGCCGAGGCGCAGAGCTTGGTTGGGCTCAAGCCCACCCTGGGTCTGGTCAGCCGCACCGGCGTGCTGCCGATCGCGTCGAGCCAGGACACCCCGGGGCCGCTGGCCAGGACCGTGGCCGACGCGGCGGCCCTGCTGGAGGTGTTGGCCGGACCGGACGCCCGGGACCCGGCGACCGCCCGCGCACACCTGGACGAGGTGCTGCTCGGGGAGTTCGCGCTGCGCGGTGTACGGCTGGGGGTCGTGGTCGAGGAGGCCGAGCAGCCGTCTTGCCACGCGGAGGCGCTGGCGGCCCTGCAGGCGGGTGGGGCGCAGCTCGTCGAGGTGCGCCTGCCCGCGCTGGACCACGTCGCGGAGCTCGCGGTCCTGACCTACGAGTTCGCCCGTGACCTCGATCGCTACCTGGCTGCGCTGCCGGCCGCGGCGCCGATCCGCAGCCTGGCTGCGTTGCGCGCATGGAACCTCGAGCACTCGCAGGCCGCGCTGAAGTACGGCCAGAGCCACCTTGACGACGCGGCCGCGCTGGATCTGGAGGCGGATCGCCCGGCGTACGAGCAGGCGCGGGCCGGTGACCACGCCCACGCCACGCAGGTGCTGGAACGTGCCCTGGACGGCGGCCTGGACGCCCTGGTGCTGCCCGGCGCCAACGGCGCGTCGCTGGCGGCCCGGGCGGGGTGGCCGAGCATCGTGCTGCCCGTCGGCTATGCCCCTCGGGGTCGCCGCCCGGTGGGTCTCATGCTCGTGTCCCGACCGTGGACCGATGCGCGGCTGCTGAGGCTGGCGTACGGGCTCGAGCGGCAGCTGCCGGCCCGGCGACCGCCGTGGGAGGTGAACCCGGCAGCGTTCCGGGACGTGCGGGCGCCTCACCAGCCGGGGGTCGAAAGCAGCTCCCCGGACCGGGCGACGACCAGTCCCTCGTAGCCATCGGCTTTCTCGATCAGGGCAAGCCCGCCGTCAACGTACGCCGCGGTGGCGAGCACGTCGGCCTGGCACAGCGAGAGCCCGACGACCGTGACCGAGCCGAGGACGTTCGGGAACTCGCCCGTGCGGGGGTTGTACAGGTGCCGCCCGCGGGCCGCTGTCCCCGAGGTGGCGATGGCGCCGCTGGACCGTTGCACCACCGCCGCGACCCGGGTGCGGTCCCGCGGGTCCTCGATGCCGATCCGGAAGCTGCCGCCGGGGGAGCAGTGCAGCAGCACGTCTCCGCCGGCATTCACGCACCAGTCGGGGCCGGCCAGCGCGGCCAGGTGCCGGGCGGCGCGTTCGACCGACCAACCCTTGACGAGCCCGGAGGGGTCCCAGGAGCCGTTCGGTGTGTAGGCGTTGAAGGCGCCTCCCGTCCGCGCCGAGGCCAGCTCGCACAGGGCGCGTACCTCCTGCAGGTCCGCGGACGGCTGCGCCACCTCACCCCTGGCCCAGCGGCTGAGCTCGCTGTCCTCGCGGTAGGTGCTGAACTTCGCGTCCGCGGCCCGCAGCTCGGCGTACAGCGCCGCCACCGCCGCACCCGTGGCCGGGTCGTCCACGTCGTGCCCCCGGACCAGGACGCTGACCGGCAGCCCCATGACCTGCTCCACCCACGACCGGCGGTTCACGACCGGCGGTTCACGACTTCAGGTGCGCAGCGTCCAGAGCGGCCTGCAGGGACTGCGTGTAGCCCTGGCTGGTGTACGTCGCACCGGACACCGCGTCGATGTGGGCGTTCTGGGCCGCCAGGGTCTCCTGGTTCAGCTGCGGTACGGCGGCGGCGTTGATGTCGTCGGACTGCCCACCAGTCGGGTGGTCGATCGCAGCGGCCCGGGTGATGCGGCCGCCGGCAATGGTGACCTGCACCTGGACCGGTCCGTACTGGGTGTCGACCGACGTGCCGTTCACGACCAGGGGTGCGCCGGCGACTCGCGCCGGGGCGGTCGTGGGGGATGCAGGTCGTCCTGCAACCGGTGCCGGGACCGGGGCGACGGGCGCCGCCGCCACGATCCCGGCGGGCGCTCTGGCAGCGGTCGCTCGTACCGGTCCCTCGGTCGAGGTGCGGTAGCTGAACAGCAGGGCGACGCCGACGCCGGTACCGCCGAGCCAGAGCGTGACGCGTTGCATGAGATCCCTCGCCTACCAGGAGAAGTGCTCGACGTGCAGCTGCGCGGCAGGTACGCCGGCGCTGCGACAGGCTGTCATCGCCGCATCGACCCACTCGGTCGGGCCGCAGACGAAGACGTCGTGCTCGGGCAGGTCGGGGACCAGCAGGAGCAGGGCCTCGGGGTCGGTGAGGTGGGCGGCCTCGCGCGGGAGCCAGGACGAGCGACCGGGGATGCGTGAGCCGACGACGGGCACGACGCGGACGCCCCGCGCGGCGGCGAGCTCGTCCAGCTCGGTCTCGAACAGCCGGTCGCGATCGGTGCTGACCCGGTGGATCAGGACGGCTTCGCCTGCTGCGTAGTCCGTCTCATGCAGCAGTGCGAGGCCGGGAGTGACGCCGATGCCGGAGGCGAGCACGGTGAGCTTGCGCCGGGTGCGGGCGTCGGCTGTGAGCCGGCCGTATGGCCCCTCCACCAGGACGCGGGTGCCCGGACGCAGGCGCTCGAGGTCCGGGCTGCGCGCCGTGATGCGCAGACCGCCGCCGTGTGGGGGCGCCGACAGCGAGTACGGGTGGCCGGCCGTCCAGCCCGGCCCGGACAGGAAGCGCCAGGTGAAGAACTGCCCGGCGCGCACCGGCAGCCGGTGCAGGTCGCGGCCGGTCAGGTGCACCGACACCACGCCCGGACCCTCCTGCACGACCCGCTCTACGACCAGCCGGTGCCGCCACGAGCGCCACGCCGGCAGGCCGACCCGGTAGACCACGACGCTCGCTGCCGTCGCTCCCCAGGCGCTCCACCAGTACGCCGTCGCGAGCGGCCGGTCGAGCAGGTCCCGCCCGGTCCACAGCTGGTGCGGGAGGGCGAGCCCGACCCCGAGGTAGGCGTACAGGTGCAGCAGGTGCCACGACTCGTACCGCAGCCGGGCCCTGGCGGCGCGGATCGAGGTCACGACGACCAGGACCAGCGCGAGGGTGCCGGCGGCGGCGAGCAGCATCCCGGGGGAGTCCAGGACCAGCGACACCAGCTGGTGCAGCGCGCCGTCGTGGGCCGCGACTGCGTACCCGAGGGTGATGAGCACGACGTGCGCGACGACGAGCGTGAACGACCACAGCCCGACCAAGCGGTGCCGGCGTACGAGTTCGTCCTGGCCGAACGCTCGCTCCACCACGGGAAGGCGGGCCAGCAGCAGCACCTGCAGCAGCAGTAGGTCCGAGCCCACCAGGCCGGCCAGGCGGCCCAGGGAGCTGAGCACCGTCTGCGTACCGGCAAGGTCCTGCAGACCGCGGCCGGCGATCCATAGGACGACGACGACCACGAGGCTGCCCACCGCAGCGAACGTGGCCGCGTCCCGCCACCAGGGCGGGGTCCGTCTTGCTGGCTGGCGGGGCGGGGCAACGGCCAGTGCGGTCGTGCTCACGCGGGCCTCCTGCTGCTGGGACCGGACAGTGGACCAGGGCCTCGCCCTGAGATGGTGCTGCTTAGACATCGTGACCCTCTGCCAGTCACCTGAGAGGTTGCTGAAGGTCATCCGAAGGTCACGTCCGCTCATCAGCCGGTGCTGGTGACCGGGCGGTGACGGGAGGCCGACCGGCCTGCCCCGCCGCCGCTGCCTGCGCGAGGCTGACCGGATGACCGCCCCGGTGCAGCAGCGCGTCCTGATCGTGGACGACGACCCGACCGTGGGCGACGTGGTGGCCCGCTACCTGAGCCGGGCCGGGTACGCCGTCCTGGTCATCGCCGATGGACAGCAGGCCCTGGACCAGGCACTCGCCGACCCGCCCGACCTGGTCGTGCTGGACTTGATGTTGCCCGGTCTGGACGGCCTGGAGGTCTTCCGACGCCTGCGCGCGCACGCACCCGTCCCTGTCGTGATGCTGACCGCCCTCGGCGACGAGAGCGACCGCCTCGTCGGTCTCGAGTTGGGTGCGGACGACTACGTCACCAAACCTTTCTCCCCACGGGAGCTCGTGCTGCGGGTGCAGTCGGTGCTGCGTCGCAGCACGGCCGTTCTGCCGGCCACCAGAGGCGGGATGCTGCGGGAGGGCGACCTGCTCATCGACCTGGCCGCGCACGAGGCGACGCGCGGCGGCCGGTCGATGGGTCTCACCGCCCGCGAGTACGACCTGCTGGCCTTCCTCATGCAGCACCCGCGGGAGGCGTTCAACCGGGCTGAACTGCTCAAGCGCGTCTGGGGCTGGGAGTACGCCGACCACTCGACCGTCACGGTGCACGTACGGCGGCTGCGGGAGAAGGTCGAGCCCGACCCTCGGCAGCCGACCCGCGTGGTGACCGTCTTCGGTGTCGGCTACCGCTGGGACGGCGCGTGATCCCGGACCTGGTCGTGATCGTGGGTATCGCGCTGGCCTGCTCGGCGGCCGTCGCGGTGGGCGGTCTGTTGCTGCTGCGGGCCCTGCGTCACCGCTCGATGGTGCTCTCGCTGACCGTCGTCGTGCTGGTCGCCGTCGGCGCGGTGCTCGCCGGCTCGGTCGGTACGGCGTACGCGATGTTCCTGTCGCAGCACGACCTGCGGGTGCTGCTCGTCGTGGTGGCCGTCGCCGGCTCCGTCGGCGTGGCGACAGCGCTCGTGCTTGGTCGCGCCGTCGTCGCCGGCAGCCGTGCCCTCGGCGTCGCCGCCGCCGGGATCGGGGACGGCGGCTACAGCAGGACCCGGCTGCCGCTGTCCGCCGAGCTGGCCACGCTGGACCGCCAGCTCGCCGAGACGAGCGCCCGGCTTGAGGTCTCGCGTACCCGCGAGCAGAGTCTCGAGGCCAGCCGCCGGGAGCTGGTGGCCTGGGTCAGCCACGACCTGCGCACCCCGCTGGCCGGCATCCGCGCCATGGCCGAGGCGCTCGAGGACGGGGTCGTCTCCGACCCGGAAACGGTCGGGCGTTACCACGCCGGGCTGCGCCAGGAGGCCGACCGGCTCGCCGAGATGGTCGACGACCTGTTCGAGCTGTCGAAGATCAATGCGTCCGCGCTGCGCCTGTCGCTGCAGGAGGTCTCGCTCGGCGACCTGGTCAGCGACGCGCTCGCCTCGGCCACTCCGGTCGCCGAGGCCAAGGGCGTACGCCTGGTCGGTGGCGCAACCGCGACCGCACCGATCGTCGAGGGCAGCGTGCCTGAGCTCGGTCGGGTCCTGCGCAACCTGTTGTCCAACGCGATCCGGCACACCCCGGCTGACGGGGTCGTCTCGGTGCACGCGGGCAGCGACGGCGGCACCGCGTACGTCGAGGTGACCGATGCCTGCGGCGGGATCCCGGCCGGCGACCTGCCACGGGTGTTCGAGGTGGCCTTCCGGGGAACTCAGGCGCGCACGCCCGGCCAGCAGGGCGGCGCCGGCCTCGGGCTCGCGATCGCCCGCGGGCTCGTCGAGGCGCACCACGGCGAGATCTCCATCAGCAACACCGGTCCTGGCTGCCGGGTGCTGGTCAGCCTGCCCGCGGTCGGCGTACCAGCGGTTCAGGCCTGAGCCAGCACCCGGCTCATGTCGCGTACGGCCCGCGCCGTGCCCCGCAGCGTCCCGGTCACCTTCGAGCGGCCGGCGGCGCGAGGGCGGTAATCGACATCGACCTCAGCGACGGTCCAGCCCGCCCGAGATGCCTTGACCACCATCTCCAGCGGGTAGCCGAACCGGCGGTCGGTCAGCCCGAGGTCGAGCAGCGCCCGGCGTCGTACGGCGCGCATGGGGCCGATGTCGTGGATCGCGTACCCGGTCTTGGCGCGGACCCGGCGGGAGACCTCGGCATTGCCGAGCCGGGCGTGCAGGGGGAAGGCGCCTGTTCCGGTGGGGCGTCGCCGGCCGAGGACGAGGTCTGTTCCTCGCAGCAAGGGCCCGACCACGCGCGGCAGCTGCTGCGGGTCGAGCGAACCGTCGGCGTCCAGGAAGCACACGATGTCGTCGGTGGCCGCGAGCAGCCCGGCGTGGCACGCGGCGCCGAATCCGCGCGGGCTGGCGGTGATGACGAGAGCTCCGTGGGCCTCGGCGATCTCACGTGAGCCGTCGGTGGAGCCGTTGTCCGCGACGATCGCCCGGTAGCCCTCGGGCATCCGGGACAGCACCCAGGGCAGGGCCCCGGCCTCGTCCAGGCAGGGCAGGACGACGTCAGCCACCGACGGCCGCCCGCAGCGGTGCATCGGCGAACTCGTGGACGCCGTCCTCGAAGGACACCGTTGCGCGGAAGCCGAGCTCTTCCGCCGCCCTCGCCGGGGAGGCGACGACGTGCCGGACGTCGCCCAAGCGGTACTCGCCTGTGATGATCGGCTCCGGGCCGCCGACTGCCCTCGCCAGCTCCCGGGCCAGGTCGCCGACCGTGTGCGGCACCCCACTGGCCACGTTGTACGCCGTCAGCGTGCCCTCGTCCGGCGTGCTCTGCAGGGCGAGCAGGTTGGCCTGCGCGACGTCGCGCACGTGCACGAAGTCGCGGCGCTGACCGCCGTCCTCGAAAACCCTCGGGGCCTGGCCCCTGGCGAGGGAGCTGCGGAACAGGCTGGCCACTCCGGCGTACGGCGTGCCCTGGGGCATGTGCGGGCCGTAAACGTTGTGGTACCTCAGCGCGACGACGGTGCCGCTGCTTGCGCGGGCCCAGCTCGAGCACAGGTGCTCCTGCGCCGTCTTGCTCGCGGCGTAGACGTTGCGCGGGTCCAGCGGCGCGTCCTCCGGGACCGTCTCGCTCGTCAGGGCTCGCCCGCAGACCGGGCAGGTCGGCTCGAAGCGGCCCGCGTCCAGGTCCGCCACAGCCCGCGGGCCGGGGCGCACCACACCGTGCTCGGCGCAGGCGTAGCGGCCCTCGCCGTAGACGACCATCGAGCTGGCGAGCACCAGCCGCTTCGTGCGCCGGCGCGCCATCGCGGCGAGCAGCACCGCAGTGCCGAGCTCGTTGTGCCCCACGTACGCCGGGAGGTCGTCGAGATCCACGCCGAGGCCGACCATCGCCGCTTGGTGGCACACCGCGTCGACCCCGTCGAGGGCCTGCTCCGGGAAGGTGCGTACGTCGGCGTGCACCCGCTCGGCCCGTGGGTCGAGGTGGGCGGGCCAGCCTGCCGCGTGCACGGCCGGCAGCAGCGCGTCGAGCACCCGGACCTCGTGCCCCGCGTCGAGCAGGGCGGGCACGACGGCCCCGCCGATGAAGCCGGCTCCGCCGGTGACCAGGACGCGCACACCGACACGCTCGCCGACAGGCAGGTCCGCGAGCAACTCGGTGTGGCCACTGGGCGGCCTCGGGCGCTCTAGAGTGCCCGTCGGGGCGGTAGCTCAGCTGGTCAGAGCACGGGACTCATAATCCCTCGGTCGTGGGTTCGAGCCCCACCCGCCCCACATAGTCTGACCTGCGGAACCGCCAGCGATGGACATGATCGCAAGGAGGCGGTGGCGCCATCTTGATTGCCTTTGGCGCCAAGCACCTACACGGCAGGGGGGTGCGGACGGGCAGGGCGAGGCGCATGTCGTCGAGCTGGCGGTGGTCAGCGGCCGCCCGCGAAGAGCGGCGTGGCGGGGGTGATGAGCGGTACAGGCTCGCGCCCGTGACGGCGCTTATGGACGGCAACTGACGACACAAGTGCGCGGTCGCTACTCGCGATCGACATGGCGATGTCACAACGCATTCACGAGGCCCGCGGCAAGAGCCGTCCCAACCGAGTCAGCCGGCGTTGTGCTACATCCCCGGCTGTGACCGACCGGCGGCCGTCCTCAGAGTTGCTATAGGAGGCCGCGTCGAACATGGTCGTGCCGTCAGCGGCATGAGCGAAACTCTGCCGCGCGGGCCGTCGCTTGACGGGGTCGCCATGCTCGCAGGACCGGACGGTAAGTAGCGACGCTTCTCTACCGACACAGGCCTCAGAGCCGGCGGCCGCCACAGTCGCCGGCACGGCTCCGATGTGACCGCCCGCCATACGGCAGAAGCGCGCGTAGGGAATGGCGATCACCGGCGCCCAGCGGCTGCTCACATGCCTCGTGCACCGTCGAGGGTCTCGCGGATGATGTCTGCGTGACCGGCGTGGCGGGCGGTTTCCTCGATCATGTGGAGCAGGACGTAGCGCAGGTTGCACTCGATGAGGTCCGGGCGCGTGCAGGGAGCGTCGAGGTCCATCGAGGCGATGATCTCGTTCGACGCTTCGATCTGCTCGCGGTAGACCGCGATCCAGTGCGACACGGTGTCGCTCTCATTGACCATGAGCTCGGCATCGCGCGGTTCAGGCATGACCTCGGGCCACCCGTCTGGCAATTGCCGTCCGGCCATAGCCACCTGGAACCAGCGTTGCTCCCACGTTGCAGCGTGCTTGATGAGGCCGAGGAGCGACAGCGAACTCGCGGTAGGCGCCCGGCGCGCCAGTTCGTCGCTGACCCCTTCGACCTTTCGGATCAGCCCGATGCGCTGGGCTTCGAGCACGTTCTCCAACGCTTCACGCTCGGACTCCGGCGTGAGCTTCACGGTCATCTCACTGGGCACGCGCAGACCTTAACCACGCGCCCACACGCTGGCGTCCGTCGTTGATGGTCAAGTCACCCGTCGGACTGCGCGATAGTCCACATATCAAGCATGAGCGGACCACAGCATCAGAGGGGATCCACACCGTCGCATAAAACTGCAGCCGTAGCAGATGACCGTCGGGCCTACTGGGCTCAACACCGACAGCGAGGCGCTTTTCGGGGGGTGTTGAGGTCGCTGCGCTTCTTGCTCTCGCCAGGTCGGACGCGACAGTTCAGGTAGCGACAGTTCTTCGTACCGCTTGAAGCACGGAGAGCGGTCCCATAATCCAGTTGACGACCGAGAGACAGCCCGTGCCGGGGTCGCCGCGGCGCGCTCGGTCTGCGGCACGAGCGGACGTTCGCTGCACATAGCAACGACGCCCATTTGCGGTGCCGACGATTCGGTGCAGCTGGACAAGAATCGGGGGCCGCACAGCCGATAATGCAACCCGCGCGTGAGCGGCAGCACCTGCGTTCCGGGCTCTCGAGAGACTCAGATTGACCGTCCCCAAACCCCTCGCTCGTTCGCATACACGACGACGAGGTCATCGGCGACTACCGGCCCCCGCACGAGAGCCGCGACCGCCTTCGCCCAGGTGGCGGAGTCGACGAGCTCGATCAGCTTCTGCGCGAGGATCCGGCCGTGCACGACCAGTGCGCGACTCTCCCCCGCAAGCCGCACCCGGAGCGTCGGCGCATCCAAGTTTCCGCTGGCATTACGGAGCAGCACGTCGACGACAAGACCCTGCTGTTCGAGTAACTGCGCCAGCGGGTCGAGTGTCTGCTCGATGATCACCAGGACATCATCACAGATCAGGCCGGCGCGGCCATCGGCGGACAAGGGGTACACGCTGACCGGCGCCAGGTGCGGATCTCTGGCGGCCAAGTCGACGAGCCTGGCAGTTAACTCATGCTTTCCGGGTGGACCGCGTCGAATCTTGATGCGTGACAAAGCCGCTTCACGCGTGGCGAGAATCCCCACCGGGTTCGGGAGCTGCGCGCCGACCCACATGTCGAACACGGACACGACAAGGCCGTGAGGAAGCGACCCGACCGCGAATCCCGACCTGGCGGCTTCGTCGGCAAGCCGGGCCAGGGTGGGGATGTGGGTTCGCAGTTGCACCGGTGACGCCTGCAGGTACCGGACTGTGTCCGTGCTGCTAGGCAGAGGTCCGCCCGAGAGCGCACCGATGGCCTGCTCCGCTCGTCTCCGCTGTCGGATGGCGTGCGAAGAGGCAGCGCCACCGGCCGAGGACTTCGACTCACGCAGACGCGGACCCTCGGCCGTGAACACGGTCATGTCCGAGATGCGCAGCACGTTCGTGAGGTCGTGCAGCAGCGCGAACTCACCGCGCTCACGTAGGTCAGCGAGGGCGTGCCCCCACTCGGCTTCAAGTCCGGACTTGAGCGCGATCGGGCCTGGCGCGGCGTTCGACGCGAGCGCGGTGATGACATTGCGGTCGCACCGGAACACCTTCCAGGCCAGAGCGTCACCTACGCAGCGAAGCTGACGAGCGAGACGATCCGCAACAGTGAGTTCGAACAGCCAGTCATCCGCGTCGGCGGGCTCCCGCACCGGCGTCCAGCCGGAGGGAACCGGCGCGCTTCGGCCACGTCCGGCACGGACTTGACCGCGCCGAAACTGAGAGGCGGCCTCGGACACGGCCAGCGACCGGGACAGCAACCAGTGCTGGAACTCAAACAGCTCGGTTGGCGTCCTGGCTGTGGGCAACGCACTAAGCATGTCGACGATCAGCGCGCGAGCGTCGACCTGCATCGGGTGCGAGATCAAGGCGCCAGCTCGGTTCTCGTCGGCGTCAACGATCGCCTGCAGCATCGGAGTGCGGGCCATGCTTGTCGCCTCCCCACCAGCCTCGGTGCATTGGCCGCCAGTGTGACAAGAGCGACCGACAGAACGACTGTCTTCTTGCTCTCGTGCCCGGTCCGGACAAGACGGGCCTCTTACGAGGACTTGCATTCGGCACCAGTGGTCTACCCAAGTCTTGCCTAGAATGCTATCTTGTCCACTGTGGACATGCCAGCAACTCTTGCCGCGCCGCTCGATGAGCCAGGCAACGACGGCACCCCCAACCTCGCCAGGGAGGCGGTCCGCATCCTGGAGCGACGCCTACCTCCGCGGTGGACTGTTGCGCTGCAACCCAGTACCAACCCCAGTGAGGACTGGGATCTCATCGTCAAGACCGAGATGGGCAACGGGCAGAACACCCTCCTGATGGAGACGCGCCAGAATTTCGCCCCGCGGGACGTCGCTGAACTCACCGGCGGCTTCGTTCGACGACTGCGGGGCCGCACGTCGCAGGTCCCGATCCTGCTGGTGGCCCCCTACATCAGCGCACGCGGGCGCGAGCTGCTCACCGAGAACGACATCAACTATCTCGACCTCACCGGCAACGTCCGCATCACGTTGGAGTACCCCGGCCTATTCGTCCTCACCGAGGGGGCGCAGGTCGATCCCGCCCCCGTGACCCGAGGCTCACGAGGCTTGCGAGGCGCCAAGGTCGGAGCCGTCGTGAGGACTCTCATTGACTGTCGTCCGCCCTACACAGGAACCCAGATCGCGAAGGCGTCCTCGGTGAACGAGGGCTACGTGTCGCGCATCCTCGACACGCTCATCGATGAAGGACTCATCACTCGCTCCCGGTCTGGACCCGTGCTCGATGCAGACTGGGCCGCGCTGCTCCGCCAGCGAGCGTCAGCTCTCAAACTGTTTCGCAACACGGGGACGTTCCGCTTCGTGGCTCGGAACGGCGCTCAGCAACTGCTCGACGCCGTCGGGCACCTGGACCCCGACGTCCAGCCGGTCATTACGGGATCGTTTGCCGCCGTGCGCCTCGCGCCCGTGGCCGCGCCGACCCAGCTCGTCCTCTACACGATGAACCCTCGCCTCCTCGCCTCTCGGCTCCCCATGTTGGAGGTCGAAAGCGGCGCCGACACGGTTTTGATCCGTCCGGAGAACAACGTCGCGATCCGTGGGTTCGCCGTCGAAGACGGGCTGCGCTACGCCGCGCCCAGTCAAGTCGCCATCGACTGTCTGTCGGGGTCCGGACGCATGCCCGCTGAAGGTGAAGCCGTGATCGAGTGGATGCTCGCCAACGAAGAGCGTTGGCGACTGCCCAGCATCAGCGCGCTGATCGCGACAGACGCATGAGCGAACTCGACCTGCGCTACGTCGCCGCACGGCAGATCTTGCTGGATGCCTTGGTCGCGCTGAACCCCCACCTCCACGCGGTAGTGGTCGTGGGCGCCCACGCGGTATACCTGCGCACTGGTGATGCTGGCATCGCCATCGCACCGTTCACCACTGACGCGGACCTGGCCTTGGAGCCAGCGATCCTGGCGGAACGGCCGGAGCTGGAGCGCCTACTGCGCGATGCGGGATTCAAGCGCGATGGCAACAAGCCAGGCGCATGGGTCGCCTCCACGACCATCAATGGCGAAGAAGTGCCTGTGCCGGTTGACCTAATGGTCCCCGGTGCTGCTGCTCCGAAGGGCAGCCGCCGAGCCGTTGACCTGCCCGGACACGACCGAATGGCAACGCGTCGCGCCACAGGCCTGGAAGCCGTGCTCATCGACCACGACTTGCGCCTCATCGCAGCGCTCGACCCCGAGGACCCGCGCACGGTGACCGTTCGCGTCGCAGGACCGACGGCGCTCATCATCGCCAAGCTGCACAAGCTTCACGACCGCATCGACATCCGTTTGCGGGAGAGTCAGCGCGGATCTCTCTCAGGTACCTCGACGAACTGTTCGGTGCGCGCGCACGACCCGGTGTTGTCATGGCAGTGCGCGCGATGGAACCGGCGGTGGCCGCCGCCCAAATCGAAGGCGTCTGCGCAGCGTTCGTTCAAGCCGTCCGCAGGGCGGGCCCGTAGCCGATGGCCACCTCACGCCCGCCTAAGGCTGCGCCCACGCAGTCGAAGCCAGCCGCCCACGAAGTGGATGCGGAACTTGTGATGTGGCGCGTGTTCGGCGTCCGTGATGTCTTCGCGGACGTTCCCGAGGCGGGATGGTCTGTCGACGCGACTGCCGGGTCCCGGGCCACGGACCGAACGCAAGCTGGGCTGGGTCAGATCCCGGCCGACCTACGCGAAGTGCTGACCACGTGGCGCGCTCAACTCAACGGGAATCTTGACGCCATGTTCCGCGGGCCGATCTCTGCGGCCGAGCGCCTTCGTCGGTACAAGCGGGACCTGGAGTTGACGACTCTGCCGGAGTTCGACGAAGACCCCTACCCGCTCTGGCTGTGGATTCGGCACTCGCGAACTACGCGCGTGCGAGCGAAGCGCCGAGGCGCCATCGCTGGCTGGAAGAGGACGCCCAGTCGATAGCACAAGCGATCCGCGTCTTCGAGTAAGGAAGGGGCGCGCTACGTGGACGGCGCGGTCTCCGTCGTTCTGCACGCGTCCCAAGGACTCAACGTTGCCCACCTCCGCTACAACGACCGTCGGCCGTTCCTGTGGAGACTGGGGCGGGCCGCCCTGACCATCCCGCGCCACACAATGTCGATGAAAGATTCTGGAGTCACCGTTGGACGCGGATCCGGCTGGGCTGGAGTGCCGACCGTCGCCATCGCCGACGCGCTTGCACAGCTTTCCAGCGGCCGCACGATCGGCAAGCTCACGTCGGGTCCGACTCAGTGGCTGTGCGCTGCCTTGGCCGAGGAAGACGACCTCAGACGATTCATCTTCTCGTTCGTCGGCCTGGAGCTGCTCTGCAACATGGCAGAGGCAACGAATCGGGCTCGTGTCAGCGCAGCCATAGCCACGGCAAACCCGACCCTGCCCATCGAAGAGTTGTTGTGGCCCAGCACGAACAAGGAGTTCCCCACCCGGAACCTCGTTTTCCGGTTCGCAGCGATCGCGACGCTGGTCTCGCCTTCTACCGCCGTGCAAGACGTCGCGGCATTCAAGCCGCTGGCGAAGCTGCGCAACGACATGTTCCATGGTGTCGGCGAAGGCATCGACCGTGGCGCATCGGTCCAATGCCGGGAGCTGCTGAGGCGGTACCTCGGGCTCGTGGAGAGCGCCAACCTCGCCACGACCACCACTTGACAGAGCCCTGTTCGGCTCGTCGAAGGCGCACAAGGAGCTGCGCCGGATCCTGGTGTGGAGCGCTTGCGCAACCAGGCGCAGGCGGTGGCGGCGGCGCTTCTTGAGCAGCCCGCCATCCCGGTGGTCAAGGCACAGGAGCTGCCGGGTACCACTGGCGACGCCTTGGACCGCATGCGGTACCTGCCGCTTGATCGGACGGCCACGCAGAAGCCGTTAGCCGGCAAGCTCGGCACCCGGCTCGTCGGCGGTGATGACCTGCCGCAGTGGCAGATCGACATCCGTTCGGGAGCCCGCGTCCTCTACTGCGTCGACATCGACCGCAACAAGGTGTGGCTCATGCAGCCCAGCGCGGGTCATCCTGGAGCGACGTCGCGAAGGGCAAGAGGAGCTCACGCAATCGCTAGGACTCGACGTGCGGATCCTCGTGATGTCCGGCTGTCGGAGTCAGTAGCTGCTGAGGTTTATCACGAGGATGCGCACGACTGCGTGCTCGTCGCCGTCGTCGCTGGTCTTGTACGTCGCGTGGTATTCGTAGTAGATCCGCCCGGCGCCGGTTATCTCGTAGTGCACGCGGCGGGACCACCCATTCTGGCCCTTGTTGTGGTTTCCCCTGAGCAGGCCGCTGGTGCTGACCTTGGGGTGCTGGTCGGGGGTCTGGGTGATGTGGTCGTAGAACTGTTGCGCGTTCTCAACGCCGACTCTGTCCGCGAGGTTCTCCCAGGCGTTGGCGTACTGCCGGTGTACGAGCAGCCGCCAGGCCGGGGCGGCGACCGGTCGACCTTTGGGCGCTCGGTCCGACACAAACGGGCGGTAGGCGCTGGGCTTGGGGCTGGTCACTCAGTCGGCGCGTGCAGGACCGGCCGCGGTGCCTCGACGAAGTCGTCGTCGGTGTAGTCGCCGCGCAGGATGGACCCGCTGCGGGGATCGGCAAGGTCGAGCGCGGTGTAGCGCCAGTCACGGAGCAATGTGTCGACCGGGGCGGTGTCTCGCTGGCTTGCGGCGACGGCCAGTGCGGCGCGCAGGTCGCCATGCATTTCGCGCAGGTCACTCTCGTTGAGGGTGGATGCCCAGGCGAGGTTGCCGAAGTCCGTCGGCTGCCGGTCCTCGCGCTGACGGTCGAGGGCCGTCTCCAGGGACAGGTAGCCAACGAGGGCCTCGCTGAGCTCCTCGAGCTGGACGAGGCCGGCTTCGCGCAGCATCACGAGAGGGGTTCCGTCGATATCGCGTAGGCGGGCGTTCCCGCGTTTGGCCAGGTCGACGAACTCGCGACGCTTGCTGCCAGCAAGGTCGCTGACCTGGAACACCCTGTCGACCACCGCCACGCTGAGCTCTCCTTCTTGCCAAGATCTTGCCACGATCCTACTACCTGGTCGGCCCGCCGGGGCAACGAGGCAGCGGGACCTGCTGCTGTCGCCGCAGTCCTGTTCCCCCTGAGGCCGGCCGGTCGGTGGTGCCATCTTGGTTGCCTGTTGGCGAAATTCGCCCCTGATCTCCGACATCCGCCGAGGTGCGAAACAGCCTCTGACCTGCGGGATAGACGTCAGCGGATACCGACGAATAGCGCCAGGGCCAACTCATAATCCCTCGGTCGTGGGTTTGAGCCCCACCCGCCCCACTGCTATCGGTGCAGGTCAGCGAGGTGGCGCCGCTGAAGGAGCGGACCCGGTACCGCTACCGCAGCATCCTGCGCCGCGAGCTGCCGGTCTTCGGCCGCTAGCCGCTGGCAAAGATCCACATTCACCGGAAAGCTGCCGCCGGAACCTGAGCTTTTCGGGCAAGCCGGAGCGGAGCCTGCTCTTGTTGCCCTCCCTGTGAGCAGAAGCACGCGCTGTTGTAGCTCGTCGCTTCTCCGCATGGCGTGGTGCCCGTTCCCGTGGTGGGACGGCAGACGCCGCACCCATTCCGGCCTTTGACCAACTCGTACGCCAACGGGGAGGTCGTCTGCATCGACGGCGCTGCGGGGCTGCAGCCGAAGTAGGTGCCGGCACCGGCGTCGGCGTCGGCCATCAACGAACCGGCGTTACCAGCACCGTGACGCTGGCCGCATGGGCGCAGTCGGAGGACGCTTCCGTCTTCCACCGACCGCGGACCGCGGGTCCGGTGAAGTCGGACTCAGCGTCGAAGCGGTCGAGCTGGCCGTTGAGCTGTTGGAAGCCGGCCTTTGGCAGCTGGGTGTTGAAGAACGTCACGACCGTGTGGAAGTCACCGGGAGCCCGGCCGTAGGCGATCAGCAGGTTGCCGTTGCGCCGTTCCGTCCGCGTGATCAGGAAGCCCGGCGGCAGCGGGACCGCGGCCGCCCAACCAGTGGGCAGTGACAGGCCGACCGAGGCTGAGCAAGGGAGCGGGACCGGCGCAGTAACGACCACCGGCCCTGCAATCGGCGGCGGCACGGCACGCCCTGTGGCAGGAGAGGCAGCGCCGCCCCCGCACGCGCTGACCGAGACGACAGTCAGCGCGGCGAGGGCAGCACGGACGAACAAGCTCAGCTCACCGAAACGACGGCCGAGCTGGTGTTGTTGTCCTCCCGAGACTCAGCGATGGAGTTGTTCGGGTCCGCGACCGCGGTGACGGTGTAGGTGCCCTTCTTCACCGCGTTCCAGACGACCTCGACTCGGGTGGAGGCTCCCGGCGCCAGGGTCACCGCGGGGGCGTTGCCGATCACGGTGCTGCCGGCTAGGAACCGGGTCACCGCGCCGGTCGCGGTCGCCGCCCCGGTGTTGCTGACCAACGCGCTGACGTGCTCGACGTGTCGACTGTCCCGGCTGGCCACGATGCTGCTGACGGTCAGGTCGGGCTTGGGATCGGCGGCGGCATACATCCGCAGTCCGCTGCTTTGCCGGCTGATGGTCGCCAGTGCATCGCGGTAGCCCGTGGTGCTGGCGACCGGCGAGGTCGTGGTCACGCAGGCCGCGGTGCAGCCGTCGGCGTACCCGACCAGGACTCGGCCGGCCGGGTCGATGGTGGCGTCGATGAAGTCCAGCAGGTTGCGGTCCTTACCGCAGGTGGTCCCGCCGGTGCAGATCGAGCCGCGCTGCACCGGGTCGCTGCCGGTGGCGTTCGAGGTTGTCCAGGTCTTGCCACCATCGAAGGTCGAGGCGACGTAGAGCTGCCAGACGCCCTTGAACACGTCGGTTTGCTGAGAGTTGCCACCGGTCGTAGTACCGAGGAAGGCCACGGCTGCCCGGTTGGCGTCGCCGGCCACGGCCGCCGGGAAGGCGACGTTCTGGATGCCCAGCTGGGCGCCGACGTCGTACGGCGTGCTCCAGGTCAGGCCCTTGTCGTGGGAGGCGCTGGTGAAGGCGTGGTTGTTCGCGCCGTTCCAACTCAGGTAGACCGTCCCGTCATCGGCGATACCGACCGAGGGGTCGCTCTTGCCGGACATGGCCGCGGGCACTGGGCGGATCGCCCAGGTCAGACCGTTGTCGGTGGAGACCACGACTGCGGGGTGCCCGCCGCAGGACTTGTTCGGCACGTAGGCCGTGCCGTCCGGGCCCACCTTGACGTGGCCGTGCAGCCCGCCGCACTGGGTCAGGTTGTACATCGGGACAGCCGGCCCAAAGGTCGTGCCGCCGTCGCTGCTGGTGGAGCAGGAGGCATCCGCGATGTCCTGCGAGCAGTAGTACAGCTCGCTACCGAAGGTGTGCACAGCAGCGACACCACCGGGTGCGTAAGGACCCCAGCCCAGCGTCTGGTGGTCGACCCCGGAGTTGAAGCCGCCGCCCTGACTGACCGACCAGCTCTGGCCGTCGTCAGCGGTCACGCAGGACAGGCTGCCGGCCCCACGCACATCGAGCAGCTGCGACTCGATGGTGCGACCCGTTGCCTTGTCGGTGGCCAGGATCGGGTCCAGGCTGATGGTGCTGCCGACCGGGCAGCCGGTTGCCGCGCTGGCGCTGCGGTCCAGGTAGCTGGCCGTAGAGCCGGTGCTCGAGTCCTTGAACCCGACCTGGTAGGTGGACAGCGATGACTGGTAGAGCGCCTTGCCGGTTTTGCGGTCGTACCCGAGCGAGGGCTCGCCAGCCCGATGAGCGTTCTTCAGGCTCTCCGGCGCGGGGTAGTTGCCGAAGCCGCTAGGCGGGGCGTTCGACACCGGTGGGGCGACCGTCGTGGAGTGCACGGTGCGCGAGGTCGGTGCCGCCGTGCCGGGCGCCGGGGCTGCAGCCTCCGAAGTGCCGATCGTGCTGACGGTGACGCCGGCGGCGAGCACGGCTGCGGCGAGCACCGCCCCGGAGCGCCGTCGAGTTCGAATCAGTGTTGTGGGCACAGGGCCTCCGCAGATCGCCCCGGGTAAGGGCTGGGTCTCGACAGGCGACGGTGGCCGCCTGGGATGGAGCATTTGTCCACGTTATGGCACAACGGGCAGTGACGAAAGGCATGCCAGTCTTACCCAAGCCTCACGAACTCAGGGCAAGGCCGGCCACCTGGCAAGGGCCACCAGGCGGGAGCGAGGCTTACCCTCACCGGTGTCCGAGGGCGGTGGCGTTCAGGACGTCGCCGTTGAACGCGGCCGAGTCGGTCGCTTGCCGGACGGGAGCCATCGAGCGGTTCGACCCCACAACCCGCCGCCGCTCACCCTGTACCGCTTCAGCGACGAGGGCCTGCGGCAGCCGGCAGTCCACGCGCTCAAGGCCGCGCTCGACGAGGCTGCCTGAGGCTCAACAGCGTCGCGTAGGCGGACGGAGTCCGACGCGAGCCGCAGACGCGCGGCCACCAGGAGGGCGAGGTCTGTGGGCGTCGTTCAGACGACGCCTTCCATCTCAAGCCGAGGTCGGCACTGCACACAGGTTGCGGCGGTCAGGGGCAGGTCCCAAGATTGTGGTCATCGGGCTCGAAAGTCGTCATGTCCCTCATGCTGCTGCACCGGGCGACAGCACGCGCGCGCGGAACTCGCCCACGAATCGCATCTGCGGGAGGCCGCGTCCGATAACGATCGTTCACGGACCAGGTGATCAGGTCCGGTAGCGGACCGACAGCCGGCCGCCGCCCTGGGCGGCGGGCCATCGACGGCGCCTAAACGTCGCCCAACCGTTGGGCTAGTACGTCGCTCGTGCACCGAGGCCGATGGCGTAGTCGGTCCAGAAGGTGCCTGCCGTGGGGCCGCCGCCGCAGGTGCCGTCGGATTCGCCGGGGCTCTTAATCCAGGTGTAGGCGTCGGCGAGTGGGTCCCCGGTTGAGCTGGTCATGCGCTGGCCGAGCGCGCGGCCCGTCGGGTTGCACCAGGTGTTCCCGGCGCCGAGTCCGTTGCGGGAGGTGTCAGCGAGGAAGTGTTTGCCGCCGACCAGCGGTGACAGGCTGTCGCCGTAGCTGTTGACCAGGGCGTTGGTTTGGTAGTTGCTGACGTTCAGGCTGAAGCCGCGGGCGTGCGCGATGTTGGCTTGGGTGAGCCGGGCGGCCATGACGCTGGCGGGCTGCCATCCCGGGCCGCCGGCGTCGAGGTAGACGGTGGTGGCGGAGTGCGCGGCCAGCGTCGTCACTGCGCCGGAGAGCAGGCTGAGACGTTCGCTTTGGTCACCGGCCGACAGGCAGTCCAGCTGGGGGAGGGCATCGGGTTCGACCACGACGACTACTTTGCGGGTACCGATCCCGCTCGCCAGCTGGGTGATCCATTGCTGGTAGGCGGCTGCGGTGGGTTCGCCGCCGGCGGAGTAGCTCCCGCAGTCCCGGTGCGGGATTGCGTAGGCCACCAGGACGGGCAGCGCCCCTGCGCTGGTCTCGGTGCTGACCCGCGAGGAGACCGCGGCGGCCAGGGCGGAGGTCGGTACCCAATTGCCGTACCAGTCAGCGGACGGCCCAGCGGCGATCTTGTCCAGCGCGGCGGCGCCGCCCGGGTCGTAGGACCGGCGGGCGTCGGCGGCGGTGCGGGCGTTGGAGTCGGGGTCGAGGTAGCCGACGGCCCCAGCGAAGGGGTTGCCGGTGGCCGAGGGGGCCGGCGGGGTGCTCGCGGTGGGCGTGACGCGGAGCAGGTCCAGGCGCAGGTTCCAGAACTCCTGACATGGTGAGTTGGATCATGCATGGGCGGAGTGGTCTTTGACGCTGTAGGCGATGGTCAGGTCGGTACTGGGGTAGCGGGTGACGGTGTCGGTGAGCTCGACGCAGAGGGC
>JAABUM010002584.1_pt1 | contig 23910 bp, 20 predicted proteins | sample 5559161 | NCBI WGS metagenome assembly JAABUM01 (sample SAMN10711868, study PRJNA513369) | rock metagenome | isolation source: Antarctica rocks | place: Antarctica: Victoria Land, Siegfried Peak nord
CCGACCGTCACAGTCGACACCCGCTCGCGGACGGCGACCTCCTTGTTGTTCAGCCCGTCGGCGCAGCCGAGCACGATCCGGGACCGCGACGCCAGAGCCTGCGCCGACTTGCGCCGCCGCGCCCAGCAGTTGAGCTGCTCACGCTCCTGCTCGGTCAGCTCCAACGGCGCCTTCGGACGACCAGTTCGCGGCATGAGCCATACTACGACTTAGCAAGCCAATTAACGGCGAGCGACACTAGATACGGCGCTGATAGTTGGCCTGGGTGCGAAAGCCGCGGGCGGTCCGCTTGATGAGTTTGATGTTGGTGCTGTAGCCCTCGGTCCTGGCGTTGGTGACCCCCAGCCGCAGGAACGCCTCGACCGCTGGCCACCAGGTCTCGATGGTGCTGGCTAGGCGGGTCAACTCGCCGATGGCGACCGGGCGGCGTGAGGGTAGAACAGCTCGTTGACGTCGCGGATCTCATAGGGCCGGGCGCCTCCTTCGATGGCGCTCAGCTGGGCACCCTCACCGCCTAGCCGTTGGACCGCGGCACCGCCTGGCTCGACTCCGGCACCTTCGACTCGTTCATGGCCGCCGCCCAGTTCATCCGCGTCATCGAGGCCCGCCAAGGCGTGAAGGTCGGCGCGCCTGAGGCGGTCGCGTGGCGCAACGGCTGGGTCGCCGACGAGCAGCCGATACAGCTGGCCGAGCTGCTGCGCAACAGCGGCTAAGGGAAGTACCTCGCCTCACTCCTACGCGCGGAGAACGTCCTCGGCGGTAGGCAGCGGCCCTGGTAGCAACGACCCCGGCACTGCCCTGCTCCGCCTGCACACCATCGGTAGGCGTCATCTCGCTGACCTGCAACGTTGTACTGTGAGAGTGGCCCTGAACCCCTTCCAAGCGGCGCTTGTAACAGGTAGACGTCGCGAGCCCCTACGCGGCTCGAGGCCTCGTCGAAACTCGGCAATTCTCCCCTTCGCTAGCATCTTCTGCTCGCCGCCACGGCACGCTCGCTCGCCAAGGGCGCGGGTGGCCCTGCTCCCACCTCTCAACGCTGCTCGCGCCCGGCTCGTCGAGTTTCGGCCGGACCGGTGCCAACCAACATCACCGCGCGGTAGCCCCATCAGCTGGTGAAGGCGGCGAGGGCGTCGATCCGGGACTGGGAAGTGCCTGCCGACCGCTCCTCCCAGGTGCACGAGGCACCGCTCACCGTTGCGATCCGGGCGTCCTTGATGGACCGGGACACTCCACCTGGCAGCGCGATGACGGCCGTGTCGCCCTTGAGGTGCAGGGTCCACGTGTAGCCGCGACCGTCGGGGACTAACGCGAGTGGGCCTGAAGCAAGCTCCTGGAACGCACCTCCGGCCTTCCGCAATTCGAGCAGGTAGACGCTGGGAGTCACCTCGAGGTCGACGACGTCCTTCAGCGAGAAGTCCGCGTCCGACGAGGCGAAGACGGTCACGCCCTCGGCCATCCCCTGTTCTCCGACGAAAGAGGCTTGCACTCGCAGCGTCGTAGGAGCGGCGGGATAGGACAGCACTTGCGTATCCACGGCCGTCGCGCGCGGTCAGCGCGCGACGGTCGCGAACGCGCAGACCTCCAGACCCCGTTGTCACCCACTGCTGGCCCGTCGGTGCGGTGCCGAGGGCAGCCGAGTCCCCGCGGTCGAAGTCATCCTGCAGGGCCAGTGTCCCGCTCGGCGACGCGGTGAGCGCCGGATAGGACGGCGATCCGGCGGCCGGAGGCGTGGACGTGCTGGGGGACGCTGGGTCCGTGCGGGAGACCGACGCGCCAGCCGAGCTGACGTAAGGGGGTGCTGACGGCGTGTGCACCAGGACGTATGACGCAAACGCCACGACCAGCACGGCCGCCATCGACAGCACTACAGCGCGGTACCGCTCTGTAATTTTCCAGATTCTGCCGCGGGGCCAGAAAGCAACGGCAACCAGCCTGGGACGTTGGGTGCTTGACTCAGCTTCCGGCGGGAGCCCCCGCAACCCGCGTTCACGCGAAGGCGTTGAGGCGGACGAGCTTCGCATTCGCCGACGAAAGGAACCAAGCGGCGCTGCAAGTCATGGCGCCGTACGTTGGGAGGGCCATGCCCTCGCCTTCGCTGACCGTGCTCGTCGTCTGCACGGGAAACATCTGCCGCTCGCCTTCAGCGGAGCTGCTCCTCGGACACGGTCTTGAGCAGCGCCGACAAGCTGGCGCTAGCGCCGAAGGTTGTGCAGTCACGAGCGCTGGATTGGGGTGTTACGACGGGTGGCCGATCGACCCGCCGGTCGCAGACCTGCTCGAGGCCGATGGGGTGCCTGGGTGGCAGGAGTTCCGCTCTCAGGCCGTGACGGACGCCCTCGTGTCATCAGCGGATCTAGTACTCACGGCAACGCGGGCTCATCGCTTCCGAATTGGCGAGCGGTGGCCGGAGGCGTATCAGCGCACTTTCGCTCTGGGGGAGGCTTCCGGCCTAGTGGAGAGCGGCGATCTCGCGCGGCTACCCGTGTCTTTCCCGGATCGCGGCCACGCCCTTGTCGGTTGGCTGGCTGAGGAGCGGGGGGTCCGTCAGGTACCCGACGCATATGACCTCGCAGACCCCCACGGCAGGCAACCCGCAGACTACGAGCAGATGATGACCCGGCTGAAGCACATGGTCGCGGTGCTGCTCGACGCCTTCGTGCCGGCTCGGTCTCAGTCACAGGTTTCTTCCGGAATCGGAGTTGCTATACCGCTCAACCGCCGCGTCTGACGACCGACAGACTCGTTGAGGCCCCGAGCCCAAACTGAGTGCCGTTTCGTCTAATTCAGGGCATAACCCGACACGGTTGCTGCACTCTGTGGGCAGGCACTGGTCCAGGGGGGGCGCGTGACGACAACGCAGGATGGCTCTCAGGAGCAGTTCGTCGACAGCGCTCCACCTGTTGCGTCTAGCGGGCAACGCGATCACGCTGGGGCCATCATCAACTGCCATGTCCAGGACGACGCCGAAGGCCTCCACGGAGATGTAGAGGCCGAGGCTGAGCGCGCGATCTTTCCACTAGCCACTGGGAGCGCCTGGGAGCGGCGGCTCCGCTGGGCGCTGGTCGCAGTTGACGGCGGTGTGCTTTGTATCGCCGTCGGGGTCACGTACATGTTGCGGTTGTGGGCGAGCGGCCGGGCCTACAACGACGACATCGTCGCAGCGTCTCTCGTTCCTGCTTGGGTGCTGCTGCTCAGTGTCACCGGGGCTTACGACGGCTGGCGTATCGGTAGTGCTGGTGAAGAGGTCCGCCGCGTCATCACGGCGGGTTTGCGTACCGCGGGGCTTGTCGCCGTCGCGTCCTACGGCCTGCAACTGCATCTGTCCCGGCTTTTCCTGATCGCCGCGATCTCGTCCGGCACGGTTGCAGTCCTCGCCGGAAGGGGCGCAGTGCGGCTCGGCCTACATCGGCTGCGCCGTGACGGGCGGTGCGTGCACCGCGTCGTCGTGGCGGGTCACGCGCCCGACGTTCAGCACCTGGTGGAGCAGTCGCAAAGGGCTTCCAGTGCTGGTTTTCGAGTTGTCGCCGCCTGTGTGCCGGGCAAAGCCGACTGGCTGCCGCTCATCGACGGCGGCCGGCTTCCCGTGTTGGGCGAGCCCGTAGATGTGGGGACGGTCAGCCGGGCGGTGGCGCAGACGTGGTAGCAGTCGCGTCGGACAGCGTCCTTGGTCGACACGAGATGCGCCGCCTGGCCTGGGAGCTGGAGGGCACTGACGCACGCCTGCTCGTCGCGCCCCGGTTAACGGACGTGGCCGGCCCTCGCATTAGCGTGCGCCCGCTCGCAGGGCTGCCGCTTCTAAACGTCGACCAGCCGCGCTTCTCCGGCATCAACCGTGCGATGAAGGGAGTCATCGACCGCACAGTCGCCGCGGTTGCAATTATCCTCTTGCTTCCCCTGCTGCTGGTCGTCGTTGTGGCCATCCGGCTCGGCTCCCGCGGTCGTGCGCTGTTCTGCCAGGAACGTGCCGGGCTCGACGGCACCCCCTTCACGTGCTGGAAGCTGCGCAGCATGGTGCACGACGCCGACCGGCTGCGGAGCGACGTCGAGCACCTCAACCATCACCCCGGTGGGGTTCTGTTCAAGGCGCCAGGGGACCCGCGAATAACTCGTGTAGGCAGGTGGCTGCGGCGCACATCCGTTGACGAGCTGCCACAGCTGTGGAATGTGCTGCGCGGTCAGATGTCGCTTGTCGGTCCGAGACCCCCGTTGATGACCGAGGTTGACGCCTACGAGCAGGACGTACGCCGCCGGCTCCTGGTCAAGCCGGGGCTCACCGGGCTGTGGCAGGTGAGTGGGCGCTCGGACCTCTCGTGGGAGGAGTCGGTGCGGCTCGACCTGTTCTACGTGGAGAACTGGCCCCTCACGCTGGACATCGCGATCATAGCGCGGACCTTCGTGGCTATCTGCAGCAGGCGCGGAGCGTACTGAGACTTGCCCGTAGGCGTCACCCAGGTCGAGGCGGCTCGGGTAGGTCACCGAACACTCGCTGTCGAGACCCGCACTCGCAGCAGAAGTGGTACCGGTGCAAGTCGTGCGTGGGCGTGTGCCGCAGCGGCCGTGGTCTCCCAGTTAACACAACCCCGTGTTGCGTCTCCTTCTCGCAGAGTGTGCAGAGCGCACGGATCTCGCCGTACTCCCGTTGAACCCGCTCCACGTCCCCCCCTGTGTCGATCTTCGACGTTAGGGCACGCCTGTTGCCTGCGTGGCGCATTCACAGGAAGTGACCCAGAATTGATGCTGCATTGAGGTGGCGGAGATCCGTCGACGCGCTGATCGCGGCCGGAGGCCGGGCGGTCGACCGCAGATATCCTTGAGCCTTCACAGCCTGTCAGTCGGCGAGGAGCGTGCGTGACCGAGGTAGTGACGCGCGCCGCCGCTCGGCCATCGGGGAGTGGGCCGGTCGACCAAGCCTCAGGTGCCGTTCTCGCGCCGGAGGAAGGGGCCAGGCGTGTGCGGCTCTGGCTGGAGCTGCTGCTGGTCGGCGTCGGCTACTACGTCTACAGCCTCATCGCCGACCGCGCCCCGCGGACGGTGGATGCCGCCTTCGCCCGAACCCGTGGCCTGCGCGGGCTGGAGGGGTGGCTGCACGTCGGCGTCGAGTACAAGCTAAACGCCTGGTGGGCCGCCGACCACTTGCGCATGCTGCTCGGCAACCTCTACTACGACGGGGCCCACTTCCTCGCCCCGACCTGCGTGCTGGTATGGCTCGGCTGGAAGCACCGCGAGGCGTACCGGCCGCTGCGCAATGTGCTACTCGTGACCTCGCTCATCGGGCTCGCTGTCTTCTGGCTCTACCCCGTCGCTCCCCCGCGACTGCTGCCCGGAGCGGGCTTCATTGACACCGTGGCCACCGTCAAGACCTTCGGCGGCGGCGGCTCCCACGGGCTCACGTCCGCCGAGAACCCGTTCGCCGCTATGCCGTCCCTGCACGTCGCGTGGGCGGCGTGGAGCGCGCTGTGCGTCGCGCTCGTCGCCCGGCGGACGTGGGTGCGCCTGCTCGCCTGGCTGCATCCGATCGGCACGGTCTTCATCATCATGGCTACCGGCAACCACCTACTCGCGGACGCCGTCGGCGGACTGGCTGCACTCGGGCTCGCCGTCGGCATCGTCGCCAGGACCCGCCGAATGCGGGGTCACTCGGGGCTGCTGAGCGGGTAAGCGCTCTAGCCGCGGATGCCTCTCGCCACCAGCTCGGCAAACTGCTGGTGGCCAGCTGCCGTCAGGTGAACGCCGTCCGGCAGGTATGGCAGTTGCCAGCCGAGGGCCGTGACGTAGTGCCGCCCCGCGCGTTGGCTGGCACCGCGCAGCGCGCCGTCGACCCGACGGACATCCGCCAGCCGCTTGCCAGGCACGGGTGGCGGGCCGACGACGTTCACCACGGGCACTGACGTGAGGCTTGCCAGCACCGCAGCAGCGGCGTGCCGCTCCACATCCGCAGAGACCGCTGTGTCATTCAGCCCGACCTCGATGACGACCCGCTGCGGGCGGCGGGCGAGCACTTGTTGCACGCGGCTGCCGTAGGGCTGCTGACACAGCCCGCCGTTGACCATGCCGGTTCCCGAGACACCGTCGATGAACACCCGCCAGTGCTCACGGCGCCCGAGCTGCGTCGGCCAGGCCTCGTGCGGCCGCTTCAAGCCAAACCCGCTCGCGTAGCTGTCGCCGAGTATCACGACGAGGGGCTGCCCCGACGTCATCGGGACGGTCGCTCCGCGCCCCTGTGGGCTCTTCGAGTGCTGACAGAAACGCTCGTAGCGAACCTGTGTCGAGTTGTAGTGCTGCACGATCACACCCAGGATGACCGCGGCGAACAGGGCAACGCCGGCAAGCAGGCGCACGGTGCCAGCACGCGGGCTCCTGTCGCGGAGGGCTATGAGCCCTCACGTGACAAGACGGCCCGAACAGTGCGCAGCAAGATTGTGACGTCGAGCCACAGAGACCAGTTCTCGATGTAGTAGTTGTCGAAAGCCGCCCGCTCCTCGATTGAGGTGTCGCCCCGAAGTCCGTGCACCTGCGCCCACCCGGTGACGCCTGCCGGCACCCGGTGGCGAGCCACGTAGCGCGGGAACTCGGCAGTGAACTGCTCGACGAAGTGTGGTCGCTCAGGACGCGGGCCGACAAGGGTCATGTCGCCGCGCAGGACGTTCCACAGCTGCGGAAGCTCGTCTAGGGACAGCCGCCGAATGAACTTGCCGACCGGGCCAACGCGGTGGTCCTTGGCGATCGACCAGAGCGTCGCGGACTCGCTGTCATCGGAAGGGAGCAGCGAGCGGAACTTCAGCAGCTGGAAGGGCCGCCCATCGAGCCCGATCCGCAGCTGCCGGAAGAGCACGCCGGCGTGCCGGCCGCGACCCTCCCAGCGGACGGCAAGGGCGAGGACTGCCAGCAAGGGCGCTAGCAACGCGATGAGGACGCCGGCGACAAAAACATCAAACATTCGCTTGACGTGCCAGCGCCACGTCCGGAAAGCCGCCCGGCGCAGTCTCATCAGGGGAAGGCCACGCACCTCGTCGGTCATGGCACTGCGGTGGTGCAGCTCGTAGAGCCGGGGGACGACGAAGATCTCGCACTGCATCCGGTCACACGTGCGAACTACATCGACGAGGCCGGACTCGGGGTGCTTCGCGAAAGCAATGATAACGACGGTAGCGTCGTACGCGCGGATGGCTGTCGCCAGGTCCTGCCCCGCTCCGACGACGGGGACGCCAAGGTCGGACTCGGCGAGCATCGGCTCGCGATCCCAAACGGCCACCGGACGCAGACCGTACTCACGCCGCGCCTGCAGCACCTTGACCAGCCGTGCAGCCACCTGTCCCGCACCCAGGACGAGCACGCGGTGCTCGCTGACACCAGCGCGACGCATGGAGCGCAGTGCGGAAAACAACAGCAGGCGACCCACCACGATGACCAGGCTGGCTAAAGCCGCGGTGCGTAGCAGTGCCTTCACGGAGTCAATGTCACCGGAGCGCAGGCCGATCGCGGCGCCCACCAGACCGCCAGCGAGGATGGGTCCGAGAACAAGGACCGGTGCCTGGTTCAGCACTGACAGGGTCAGCCGGGAGCGGTAAAGCTCGAACCAAGCGAGGACGGCGAGAACTCCCAGGACCAGCAGTAGCGTGGGCTCGACGCCAAGACCAACCAGAGCGCCGGCCGCGAGGACACTGAGCACGTCAGCCAGCCGAAGTAGCGGACCGACCCGAGCGGACAGCAATCGGCTCGGTTGGCGGCGAGCACCGACCGTCGGCAGCAGGGGTGCCAGTGTTGGATAGGTCATTTCCGTGCTGACGAGCTGTCCAACTGGTTGCCCTACGACGGGGGCCCGACGCGCCTCTTCAACAGACATCGCTATGCGCCTCCCCAATAGCTGTGCCGATGCAGGTGGGCGTCTGGAACACGCCTTCGATAGCGACGATAGGCGCCACACTGGACAACGAGTAGAGCCACCTGGAGTAACGGGCAGTAACCTGTCCTGCGCGTGCCGTAGGTAGCAGTGATGGCAGAACCGTTGATCTTCTCAAGATCGTGATTGCTTACAGGCGGGGTCCTTGAGAGTGCAGACTCTATGGGGTGAACGCGACGACGCTACTCACGATCATGGAAGCTGCTCGGACCGCGGCCGCCGAACTCGTGACTGCCGCGCGGAGGGTCGCCTCAGCATGAACCCACCCTCGCAGGCCCGTCGCGCTCCATCACATTTGCACGTGCTCTACCGGACTCACCCCGGCTCCAACAACAAGTCGCGCCCCCCCTGGTACACGCGCGGGGTCGCTCTCTCCTCGCTTCGTCTTGCCCTCGAGGCAGTTAGCACTCCAACGACTATTACCTTCATCGAGGATGGCGGATTGCCTCCTGACCTCGAACCCCTCATCCGACCGAACGAGCGCATCATCCACATCCACGCAGGCACGGTGGCTTCGAGCTACCGAAAGGCCGTCCGGGTCGCTCAGCGCCTTGCCAAGCGCGACGACGGCAACAGCCTCTACTGGATCGCTGAGGGCGATTATCTCTATCGACCAACCGCGATGCTGAGCCTCGTAAAGGCAGCCTTACTAGCACCGGCTGGCACGTGCTTCACCCTTTACAAGCCCGATGACAGACAGTGGCACGCTTCTCATCCCAGCCAACCGCTGCGGCCGGTCCCACAGCTGGAGCAACCGTTCGTATGCGCCGGTCTGACGTGGCAGCGCATCTCTAGCAGCACCTCAACGGTGGGAATGATGACCAGCGACGTACTGACCGACGCCCGAACGTTGCGCCTCGTCAGCTTCACGGGAGCTCCGTTTGACGGCCCCTGCTACTTGGTTTGCCAAGGGATCTCTCCGTATGATCTGGGCCACTTGTTCGCGGACATCGACGCCGGATCGGGACCTCGGGCGCTGGCCAAGGCCGTGGTCAAACCCGCGATGCGCGTCACCTGCAACGCGCTCGCCGCGAGGCACCGCCGGTCGGACCGGGTCGTCCTTTCACCCGAAACCGATCTGGCCACGCACATGGAGATCGGTAACATGTCCGACGATTACGACTGGGCGGCACTCGCCGATTGGGTCGTCAAGGGCGGTCAGCCGACCGCTAGCCCCCACGTCATCAACTAGACAGCTCACTGACCCGGCGGTATCAGCTGTGTAGGCAGGAGTCTCCGTGCACAGCGTCGTCGTAGCCAAGTACGTCCCCTGGCCGCCCAACAGCGGTGACAAGCGCCGCACGCTCGGGGTTGTGCGCGCCTTGCTCGAACGCGGCCCCGTCACCATCTGCGCCTTCGCCGGCGACGACGAGGATGCCGGGCCCCTCGAGGCCGAGGGCTTCCATGTCGTCAGCACTCCCCCCGCGCGGTCCGCGCGCTCCGCTTCCGTAGGCGTGGCCAGGACACGATCGGTCACGGCTGCCCGCTTCTGGTCCCCCGTGCTGGCCGGCTTGGTGCAGCGCGCGGCCCCAGGCGCCGACGTTCTGGTCATCGAGCACGTACAGCTGCAGGCCTACGCACGGGGCCTGGCGAGCGGCTGCCGGGTGCTCGACATGCACAACATCGAGTCGACGCTCACCGCCAGGCACGCCGTGAGCAGCAGCGGGCTCAGGGGCCTGGCCATGCGGGTCGAGACGCAGGCACTGCGCGGCTTGGAGCGGGGCGCGAGGCGCTTTGACGTGGTGGCGGTAGCGAGTGAGGTGGACAGGCAGGGCCTGCGGGCCGTCGTCGACCACCCATGCGTTGTCGTGCTTCCCAATGCGTGGGACGCGCAGGCGCCACTACCGCGCGCGGAGGGCGCGATCGTGTCGTTTGTTGCGCTCATGTCGTGGTCGCCCAACGTGGAGGCAGCCTGCTGGTTCGTGGGCGAGGTCTGGCCTCGAGTGTCGAATGCCGTTCCCGGCGCGCGGCTACAGCTCGTTGGCCGTAACCCCACGTCGAAAGTGCGTGCGCTGGCCGGCCCTAGTGTTGTGGTGACAGGGACAGTCGATGACCTGACTCCCTACTACGCGCGGACGCGGGTCGCGGTCGCCCCCCTGCTAGCTGGAAGCGGCTCACGGTTGAAGATCCTCGAAGCTTTGTCCTTCGGGCGCCCGGTTGTTTCGACCACAATCGGAGTTGAAGGGCTCGAGGACCTCGTTGGTCGCGGTGTCGTGGTGGCCGACTCGCCGCAGGACATGGCCCGCCAGATCATCTCGATGCTCATCGACCCTGGTGCAGCCATGGCGCTGGGGATAATTGGTGCCCAGACGGTCGAGGTCGACCACTCCTGGGCGGCGGCTACGCGACCGCTGCTCGAGGCCATCGACGCCCGGCTAGCGCGATGAGTGTCCGCCCTGAGGTGAGCGTCATCGTTCCGTGTCGCGACGAGATGACGAGGCTCCCCGCCTTCCTCGACGAACTCGAGGCCCAGACGCTGCCACCCGATGAGGTAGTCGTCGCGGACGGGATGTCCCAGGACGGCTCTGCGCAATGGCTACGGGAGCAGGCCCGAACTCGGCCGTGGCTGAAGGTCGTCGACAACCCGCGCCAGGTCGTGCCGTGCGCGCTGAACGCTGCATTAGCGCACGCCAGCAACGACATCGTTGCCCGAATGGACACCCACGCTTACTACGCCCCGGACTACCTGGCGACGCTCGTGGAGTACCTGAGGGCACACCCTAACGTTGGTGCTGCGGGCGGCGCCATGGGGACGGCCGGACGTGGAGCTTGGGGTCGAGCCATTGCCGCAACCCTGCGCCGCCCCTTCGGGCTCGGCGGTGCCCGCCACCGAATTGGTGGCACACCGGGTCCCATCGCACACGTCTTCTCCGGCTGCTACCGCAAGGAGGTGCTGCTCGGCGTCGGGGCCTGGGATGTCCGTCTCAATGCCAACGAGGACTTCGAGGCCGACATCCGGGTCAACGCCTCGGGCGCCCCCGTGCACCTCGTGCCGGCAGCCCGCACGACCTGGTTCGTCCGAGAGTCGATTCCGGCGCTGGCGAAGCAGATGTGGCGGTACGGCTACTACAAAGGCCTGACCCTGCACCTGCACCCGGGATCGCTGCAGACTCGGCAGCTGGCACCGCCAGCCGTCGTCCTTGGCCTACTTCTGGGGTGGAACATCCTTCCGCGAGCGACTGCAGTGGGCGCGACAGGCTACTTTCTAGGTACGGCGGCACTGGGGGCGCGGGCATCGCGTGCGGATGGTGCCGATCCGGTACGCGGGGCGCTCGTTCCCGCCGTGGTGCACCTGTGCTGGGGCTCGGGTGTCATTGCGGGCTACATCCGCTTCGCCGGTACTGGGCGCGGAGGGGCACAGCGATGATCTCACTAGGGGTAAGGAGAAGGAGGCACAGCACGATGGCCGCAAGCACAACCTTTGATCCGATCAGAGCAATCAGGGCGTCCTGGATACCGATCCTGGTCCTTGCCCTGATCGGAGGCGTTCTGCTCGCAGAGCTGAGCGCTCGGCGGCCAATCGAGTACACCAGCCGCAGCACGCTGCTGTTCGCCCCGTCAGACCCCACCAACCCCAACCCCAACGGCGGCGGCACGATCTCGTCAACTGACATCGCAACCGCTCTCAACACCCAGGCCGGGGTCGTGCTCAGCGACGACGTCGTTCGTCCTGCAGCGGACCAACTTCATGTGACTCCGCTGAGCCTGCGTAAGCATCTTTCCGTGACGCCGTCGACGGACAGCAGCATTCTCACCGTCGCCGGGCGCAGCGGTACCGCCACCGGGGCTCAGGCACTGACACTTGCGGTCGTCACGGCGTACACAGCTGCCGACAAGGCCCGTGCCGTCAAGCTTTTACAAGCGCAGATCACCGCGGTGACGGCGTCGGTCGACGCCACCACCAAGCGATTGAGGCAGGTCAACGGAATTGGGGCCGGGGCCGAGGCAACTCGTGGCCAACTCACCGGTCAACTGTCGACTCTGAGCACGCAGGAACAGCAGTTACAAACCGCCGCCGCCTTGTACTCCGGGCAGGTTACGGTACTCACTGCCGCCATGCTGCCCACCAGCCCCAGCTCCAGCGGCCCGGTGAAGTCAGGCGTCGAGGGGGCCCTGCTCGGTGCGGCCCTCGGGTTGCTTATCGGCCTCTACCGGCAGTGGGCCAAGATGAACCGGGCAGTCCCCGAGCCGCAGCCAGTTCGCGCCGCAGCCATCCGACGGCGCCCTCCCATGGGGTACGAGCCGCAAGCAGTACGACGCCCCTGATGCCTCTGATGCCGGTGCCGACCGCACGTCCCGGCCGGGACCTGGCGCCTGCGATTGTCACGGCCCATGGCCACTGAGACAGTCCTACCTGCAGCCGCGACGCAGATGCCGTCGACGATGTCTCCTCCACCGTTCTCCGCCAGCCCGCGCGCCTATTCGCTGCTGCGGCTGCTCGTGCTTAGCCTGCTGCTGCTGCAGCGCCTGACGGTGCCCGGGAGCGGGAAGATCCCGCTGCTGCTGCTCGTCACCCTTGTCCTGCTTGCCTTCGGCGTCGCCTCGGGGGTCTTGCGCGTCGACCCCATACGAGGCCGGATGTACGCGCTTGCTGTCGGGTTGCTGACTCTGCTCGCCTTTGTGGCCCTGTGCCGCGGGCGAACCGTTTCATTGAATTCTCTGTTCTTCGTCCCGGCGCTGTATCTGATCGGCATTTTCACGGTGCACGCACTGGACCAGCAGACACGAGACCGCGTGCTGAGGCTGTTCGGCAATATCATGTGCTTCTTCGCAGGGGTGAGCCTTGCCCAGCTGGGCATCCAGTACGCCGGTGTCAAATACCAGGACTACCTGGCGCTGTTCGTCCCCAAGTCGCTACTCATTTCAGGTTACAACACGGGCAACCCGATCACATACGGCTCGCCCATCTACCGCTCGAACGGTGTCTTATTTCTAGAGCCGTCGTTTGTCTCTTTGTTCCTGGGCCTCGCGCTTGTCATCTCGATTTACCAAGGGCGCCGCTCACTTGTGCTGATCCTGCTTGCGGCGGGCATCGTCCCGACTCTTGCCGGCAACGGGCTGGTGGTATCGATCCCCGGGATCGTCGCGATCGCCGGGACCGATCGCGCCCGCTACCTCGGGCGGCTGGTCGCCCCGCTGCTGGTAGCCCTCGCCGTCGCAGTTGTCACACCCCTGGGCAGTCTGTTCGCCAGCCGGTCCAGTGAGTTCCACGGCAACAACACCAGCTCCAGCCTGCGACTCATCCTCCCGTACGACCTACTTGTCCCCGCCATCCGAGCTGACACCAGCACTCTGCTGCTCGGGCGTGGACCTGGAGAGGCAGATCGACTCATCGCGGCCACGAAAATCGACGGCTTACTCACCCCGACCACAGCAAAGCTCGGGCTCGAGTACGGACTTGTCGGTGGCATCGTATTCCTGTTGTTCTTGCTCTACGTCTTTCTCAATGGCTCGACACGCCTGCCGTGGATGCCGGGCCTTCTGCTCGCATATTTCATCCTGAACGCAGCTCTGCTGCAGACGGTTCTTGCGTTGGCCCCACTGGTGTTTCTCTCGCTGCTGAAGGTGAATGAGAGACCGGACGGCTCGGGTCAAGCTGAACCTGCCGCCGTTGCACCAGGTGACCACAGCAGCTCCCTTGCGCGGTCGTCGTAGACGCTCGTCACACTGCCGTATTGGGACGGCTCGGCGCAGATCGCGCACACGAGTCGAGCGGGTAAGCCGGGATCAAGCAGCTCGCCGTCGGCCAGCCAGGCTCGGTGCCGGGCCGCCAGCGTCTCGCCGACCAAAGCCGTGTCGCGCAGTTGCTCCTGCATTCCGGTGTCTACCCGACCAGGCCGCACCGCCCGCACCGCGATGCCGCTCGGCTTGAGCTCGGCGTCCATGTGCTCGGTAAGCGTCTCCAGCGCCGCCTTGCTGACCGAGTAGGCGCTGCCGAAGGGCATGCCGGGTAGCGATGCAGCACCGCTGGAGATGTTGACGATCGTGCCTCCGCCCAGACGTCGCATGCCCGCGAGAACGGCCTGGCTGGCAGCCATCACCGAGACCAGGTTCACCTGAATGGCTCGACCCCACTCCTCTATGTCGAGCTCAGCAGCAGGCCCTACTGGAGTGATGACGGCTGCGTTGTTCACCAGGAAGTTGGCGTCCCCTTTCAGTCCGAGCGTCAGTACCCGGACGGCGGCCGCCACCGACACAGGGTCTGCGGCATCACACGAGGCGACCTCCGACTGCCGCCCCTGGCGCCGAACAGCAGCGGCAACACCCTCGCCCCGGCCGACATCGCGCACGGCCAGCCCCACGCTGGCGCCGGCAGCGGCCAGCTCGAGCGCGATGGCAGCGCCCAGACCGCGGCTCGCCCCCGTAACGATTGCGCGCCGGCCCGCCAGACGCCCGCCGCTCATGTCACGCGCCTCGGCAAGGGAGCCGGCACGGAGAAGGCGACCTCTGCAGCCCCGGCCGCGGTCAGCTGGTCAACGACCTCTCGGCTGATGTCCCAGGTCAAAATCATGACTTCGTCCGGCCCGGCAGCGAGCAGCTCTTGGGGACTTCTGATCGGTATGCCGCATCCAGGCAGGCGCCGTCCGTGCTTGGCAGGTGACAAGTCCGCAGTCATGGCCAGCAGGTCCGGGCCGACGCCGGCATAGCAGAGCCGGATCGGGGCCTTGGAGGGCGCCCCGTACCCGAGGACGGTGCGGCCTTCTGCAGCAGCCAGCTCCAGGTAGGACCGCAGTGCCGACGCCGACTCATCGGCCTTCGCCTGCACGAGCCGAAGCGCATCGACAGAGTCCAGACCCACAGCCCGCTCCTGCGCGATGAGCCGAGTAAGGGCGGACGTTGGCCGTGAGCGCGCCGCTCTGGGACGGGCGAGAAGCAGGACACTTCCTCCGAACGCGGGCGAGATGACCGCGTCGACGGCGTCCAGCCCGTTGCGAGACAGAGCAGGCTGCAGCGCCAGCACCGATAGGTACACCGGGTGTCCGTGGCGGACAGTGTCGAACTGTGCCTCAACGATCAACGGCAGAAGGTGATGAAACTCGAGCGCGAGCCACCCATCGCTTGTCAAGCGCTGGGCATGGGCGGCCAGCGCACCGTCGATGTCCTCCTCGTGAGCGAGGGAGTGGACGTCCACGACAAGTTGTGCCTGGTCCCGTTCGGCGACGACCAGGCCGCGCTCCTCGAGCGCTGGCAACCAGGAGCCGCCGTGGTGGCTCGTCAGTTCGATGACAGTGCTGGACGGCCCGAGACCAGTTCGTCGGATGAGGGACTCGACACCGGAGCGGGCCAGTCGCTGACTCGTTGCGGACTCGGTGGCAAGCGGTGCCTGCGGCACCATGCCGTCGACCGGGGCAAGCTGAACCAGCCAGCAGGTCTCGCACACGCACGCGCGCAAGGGCCACCGCTCCTCATCAGCGGGATCGTCTGCAGCTGCGGGGAAGACGTCGCTGGCGGGTTGCTCGCCGAGGTCAAGCACGAGCGCGTGGACAGGTTCCCTACACGACCGGCAGCGGAAGGGGTTGACGGTGGGCATCCTGTCGCAGGGTAGACCGACAATCTAGGTGCGAGGTGCACATGCAGGTCGACCAGACGGCTATTGCCGGCGTGGTTCGGTTCCAGCCCCAGCCGCACCTCGACGAGCGTGGCTTCTTCGTCCGGACCTTCGATGCCGACACTGTCAGGGGTGCGGGTATTGATCCCACGTGCTTTGTGCAGGACAGCCAGTCACGGTCCCGGCGCGGAACCTTGCGAGGTCTTCACCTGAGGACCGACGGGCGAGAGGCGAAGCTGGTCCGCTGCAGCCGCGGCGCCATCTTCGATGTCGTCGTCGACGTCCGCGAAGGCTCGCCGAGTTATGGCTCCTGGCTCGCCTTTACTCTGGACGACGTCGAGCACGCCGTCCTTCACATCCCTCCCGGCTGCGCGCATGGCTTCCAAGTGCTCACGGAGGATGCCGACGTCTGCTACCGCATGGATGCCCCATACGCCTCCAGCCACGACGCAACGGTGAGCTACGCGGATCCCGCGCTCGGGATTCCGTGGCCCCTTGCGGTCACCGCACTCTCGCAGCGCGACTCTGCTGCACCACTGTTGGCTCAGGTGTCACCGGTGCGTATGGCGCGATAACAAGACATCGAGCAAGCTCGGCCGATAGGGGCCGCAGATGCATCGGCTGGTGCAGGAGGGGAGATGGACGTGCGAGTACTCGTCACCGGGCATCGGGGTTACATCGGTGCCGTAATGGTGCCCCACCTGCAGGCCCGCGGACACGACGTCATCGGGCTCGACACCGGATTGTTCGAGGACTGCGACTTCGGCAGTCCTCCGGCGGCGGTCCCGACTCTGCAGCTGGACATCCGGGATGTGACCGCAGCGTCCCTGCCCGCCGTGGACGCGGTCGTCCACCTTGCCGCCGTTTCGAACGACCCGCTGGGCCAGCTGGACCCGGACACCACGTACGCCATCAACCACCGTGCCACTGTCAGCTTGGCCGAAGCAGCCAAGGATGCGGGCATCGCACGGTTCGTCTTCGCCTCGTCCTGCAGCTTGTACGGAGCCGCAGGTAGCGAGCCGGTGACCGAGGAGGCAGCCTTCGCTCCGGTCACCGCATATGGGCACTCGAAAGTGCTGGCCGAGCAGGGCCTCTCAGCACTCGCGGACGACTCGTTCAGCCCGACGTACCTGCGAAACGCCACTGCTTATGGCGCCTCACCACGACTGCGGTGCGACATCGTCGTGAACAACCTCGTGGGCTACGCTGTGTCGACGGGGCAGGTGCGACTGCAAAGCGACGGCTCCCCTTGGCGTCCGCTGGTACACGTCCAGGACATTTGTGCGGCCGTGAGCGCTTCCCTCGATGCGCCCCGGGAAGATGTTCACGACGCCGCCTTCAACGTGGGACGCGACGAGGATAACCTGCAGATCCGCGACATCGCCCTGCTCGTCGAGCAGGTTGTCGCGGGCAGCCGCGTGACGTTCGCAGAAGGAGCAACCTCGGACAAGCGGGACTACCGCGTTGACTTCGCCAAGATCGGAAAGGAGCTGCCGCAGTTCCAGCCGAGTTGGACGGTGGCGAGGGGCGTGTCCGAGCTCTACGAGGCCTACCAGCGGATCGGCTTGTCCTTCGAGGACCTCACCGGGCCTCGCTTCGTCCGCCTCGCCCGGGTCGAGCAGCTGCTGGCGAGTCAAGAGATTACTCCGAGCCTTCGACGGCAGGCCGCCCATGACTGAGCCCTCGACGCACCTCGAGGCTGGAGCGAGCTCGCGCCGGACGTGTCGGCTGTGTGGTGCTCCGCTGAAGCGCACGTTTGTGGATCTCGGCGTTCAGCCGCCGTGCGAAAGCTACGTCTCAGAGGCCCAGCTCGACGAGCGTGAGGCCTTCTATCCGCTGCATGTGCGTGTGTGCGAGAACTGCCTGCTGGTGCAGCTGCCGACGTACGTCTCGGCGGCGGACATCTTCTCCGACTATGCGTACTTCTCCTCCTACAGCGACAGCTGGGTCCGGCATGCCGAGGCATACATCGATCAGATGTCGACGCGCCTGCGTCTCGGACCGACGAGCTTGGTCACGGAGGTGGCCAGTAACGACGGCTACCTGCTTCAGCATGCCGTCCGACGCGGCATCCCCGTTTTGGGCGTCGAGCCTGCAGCCAACGTCGCCGAGGTGGCACGGGCACGGGGCGTCCGAACGGCGGTGCACTTTCTGGGCGAGCAGACGGGGCGCGAGCTGGCCACCGAGTTCGGCCGTGCGGATCTCGTCGTGGCCAACAACGTCTTCGCTCATGTGCCCGACATCGTCGACTTCGCCAAAGGAATGCGCAACCTGGTAGCTGAGGACGGACTGGTCACGCTGGAGTTCCCGCATCTGCTGCGCCTGATCGAGGGCCGGCAGTACGACACCATTTACCACGAGCACTTCTCCTACCTCTCGCTCCTGACCTCGTCGCGTGCCCTCGAGGCAGGTGGGCTCAGGGTGGTCGACGTCGAGGAGCTGAAGAGTCACGGCGGCTCACTACGGGTGCATGCTTGTCCCGTCGAATACGAGACTCTGCCCAGCAGTGCGGTCACCCGCGTGCTGGCGGAGGAGAGCGCTTTCGGCCTGCACTCGGTCGACGGACACTCGGGATTTGCCAGCGAGGTGCTGAAGATCAAGAGGGATTTACTTGAATTCCTCATTGCCGCCTCGAGAATGGGGCAGTCGGTCGTTGGGTACGGCGCCCCAGGAAAGGGCAACACCCTGTTGAACCACTGCGGGATCCGGAATGACCTCATGGCATTCACGGTGGACCGAAGCCCCTACAAGCAGGGCTTGTTTCTGCCCGGAACCCACATACCTATCTACTCACCGGATCGGATTGCTGAGACGCGGCCTGACTACATCCTCATCCTCCCTTGGAACTTGCGGGAGGAGATCATGGGGCAGCTCGAGTACGCGCGCGAGTGGGGAGCCCAGTTCGTCGTTCCGATCCCGCAGCTGCAGGTCAGCTGACCCGCCGCAGGAGTAGTCGCCAAAGAGCATCGCTACCCCGTCCGAGAGCTGCTCACTCTCAGTCCTGAGTGGCACCGGCACCTGCGATCTCGACCGGCACGTGACTCTCCGTGTATGAGATGCCCGACCTGCTTGACGATGTGCGTTGCTGCCCCCACCGCATGACGGGTCGCTCCAGGAGGTGCCACGACAGGACAGCGAGCAGAAGTGTTGCGGCCGCCGCCACGACTACCGAGGCAACTCCATGCAGCACTTCACCGACGAGTAAGAGCATTGGCACATGCACCAGGTACAAGCCGTAGCTGATCTGCCCGACATACGCCACGGGGGGAAGCGCGAGCAGGCGTACCGGCCGGGTCTGCAGGTTGCCGAAGTAGTTTGGTTGATGCATTGAGCCGAGCAGTATTCTTGTGATCAAGTAGCCGCTGAGCACAAAGAACAGGTCGACGCCGCTCCAGGTGAACGGCCCACCAAAAGCATGCTGTACGAAGACCGCTCCGAAAGCCAACGCCCCCAGGCCGTCCAGGGGCAACAGTCTCCCGCCACGCTGGAGCAACTGCATGGGTACGTCTCCTGCCCGAGGGACAGCCGGGGTTCCAGCAAGGCTGACTAGTTCTTCGGAGCCAACCGCTGTGAGGTTGAGCGGCCTGCCCGTACGACCCTTGCTGACAGGAGCACTCCAGCAGCAGTCACAGGCAGGCCCGTCAACGTGACGCCCAGCCACTCGTCGTCGTGCGTCCGGGCTGTCCGGCCGTCGACTTCACACGTCCCCGCCCGCGGTACATCGCAAGCGAACGAGACGGCTCGGCCTAAGCGCGGTTGCTGCAAACGCAGCATCGTTCACCCGATCGTGCCGGCAGTCACTCTGCGTGACAACCGATGTCTGAAGGGCTTTGACCCCTCCTAGACAAGGTCTTCACCGATGCCGAGAGCCCGCTCCCTACTCGCCTTCGCTGTAGTTATCGCTGCGTCTGCCGGTTGCACCCCGGTGGCGGCTCCAACGACCACCACAAGTGCCCTCAACAGCGTCATCAGGATCAGCACGCGGACCGCTCCGTACACCGACTCCAGCGGCCAGGTGTGGGAGGCCGAGCGTGGGTTCACGGGTGGCTATCAGGTGAACTCCGTGACGACGAACCCAATCGCGAGCACTCCGGATTCACCGCTGTACCAGTCCGAGCATTGGGGCATGAGTTCCTTTTCCTCGGTCGTGCCCGCATCCAGCACTTACAACGTGACCTTGAAGATGGCGGAGGACTTCTACTCGTCCGCCAACCTGCGCCGCTTCAGTGTGACGGCGGAAGGCAGGACAGTTGTTTCGGACCTCGACCTCTACGCAGTCGCCGGCAAGTACGTCGCTCACGACGTCACGTTCAGCGTGCCCGTGACGGACGGACACCTTGATCTAGGTTTCAGCTCCACGGTCGATCACGCCAAGCTGGACGCCATCTCGATCACGATGGCGGGCAGTTCGACGACTCCGCCGCCGGCACCGACAACGACCGCACCTCCCGTGCCCGCGGCGTCTACTAACCCGTCCGGCTTGAGCTGGATGTCCGGCGCCTCGGGTAACGGCATATCCGACGGTTCGTATGCCGCCTGGCGGGGACGCAAGCTCGACATCGCGGGTTCCTGGGCGGACGTGGCAGGCGCGTCGACGAATCTGTGGCAGTTACAACCCGGCTTCGAGTACGCGGCCGACAAGTGGCAGGGGAACATGGACCTGGCAGTGGGAGCGCTGGTCTCGGGAGAAACCTGGGGCAACGCAGCGGGCGGCGCGTACGACGCCCGCTGGAAAGAGTCGCTCACGAACCTCAAGAACCTATGGGGTGCGCGGCGCGGAACCGTGTACATCCGGTTTGCCCACGAGATGAACGGCAATTGGTACCCGTGGTCGGTCAACAGCTCGAACTATCAAGACTTCATGACGTCCTGGAAGCGCTACCGGGCGCTACAGAAGTCGATCATGCCTCAGGCCAAGCTCGTCTTTTCCGTCAACCGCGAATCAGTTAGTACCGGCATGGACTGGCGCAAGTTCTTCCCAGGCTCCGCCTACGTCGACGTGATGTCAGTCGATTACTACAACCAGTATCCGTTCGTTGCGACGACGGCTGACTGGAACTCGTCGGTTCTCCAGTACGACGCGTACGGAGCACCCAAGGGGCTACAGCGCCATCTCGAGTTCGCCAACAGCTTGGGCCTTCCCCTCGCTGTGTCCGAGTGGTCGAACAACGCCGATGACGGTGACTCGCCGGCGTTCATCCAGAGCATGTTCGCCTTCTTCAAGGCAAACGCGGGGACAACTGCCGGCAAGCTGCTGTACGACGTGCAGTTCGACGTCGACCAGGACAACCTGCGATGGGCCCTGTACCCGTCGACCCGGGCACCACTAGCCGCTGCTGCATACCGGAACACCTGGTAGCAGCGAGAGCCGTCAATGAGCTGCTCCACCCGCTCTGCGGGTGGAGCAGCCCTTTGGTTGTCATTGACCGTCAACCCAAGCGTCAACAGCGGTAGCTGCTGCTTCTTTGGCGATACTCGGCGGCCCTATAACGAGTCCGTACAGATAGGACCACTCATCCTTCGCGCGCGGGCGGCGCCGACAGAACACCAGTAGCCGAGCCGCCGATCCCAACGCCAGGACGATCCGGATCACGTCAGCACGCGCCCGAGAGTTGTGTCGGCGAAGATAGCTGGTCATCGACGCACCACGCAACTGCATCAAGGTGCTGCGGTCGCCGCCCGACCCGGCCCCGCCATGCGGAACGGTAAGGTCGGTTCGCAGCAGCTGCTTGTAGCCGAGCTTCCGCAGCGTGCGGCCGTAGGAGACGTCCTCGCCGTAGACGAAGTACCGCTCGTCAAAGCCGCCCACGTCGACAAACAGAGCCCGAGGCACGGCGAGGCAAGCGCCCGTCAGCCAGTCGAGCCGCGCGTCCTCTCCCAGGGCCGGGCGAGCCCAAAGCCCTATCCGAGGCCAGAGTCGATGTAGGCCCATGCTGTGGGCGAGCGCCCGCGCCAGCGTAGGCTCCCAGCCGCCAACCCCGAACTCGATCCGCCCGGTCTCGTCCGTGGTCGCAGCCGCACAGGCACCGACCGTCCGATCCTCCTGGATGCACGCAACGAGTGCCCGGAAGGTGTCGCTCGTAGGGCGGGTATCGGGGTTGGCGAAGATGACGACGTCGTAGGCGGATGTCCGGACGCCTATGTTCGCCGCGGTCGCGAAACCTCGGGCTGGACCGCTGATGTAGCGGGCGAACGGACGATCTGCCAGCAGCTCATCCACGTGGTCGGCGCCTTGGCAGTTGTCGACGACAACGATGGGGATGTCGCGCTCGATACCGGCGAGGAAGCCAGCCAACTCGACACGGCTGAAGTAGGTGACGACCACGATCTCGTACGAAGCCGCTCGAGGCACGGGCGCCGACATGATCTCCAACTCTAGCTGAATCAAGTGACCGCGGCCCCGACGCTACCGGGTAGGCAGCACTGATTCCACGGCTTCTGATCTTCACTGGCTGGTGCGGACAGTAAGCAGACCACGCGCCGCTGCTCCTGCTCGAACGACGACCCGCGTCTGGAGCAGCCAGAGTGGAAACTCCCCGACTGCGAAGACCTACGCCGCGATCAACGCCGTCGAGCTCGCCCTGACCGAGGCGCAACGGCCGCTCGCCGGACCGAGCCTGCTGGAGTACTGACCGACCCCGACACCGGTGAGGTCGTCCCGATCGCCCTGGTCACCGACAACGGCGGTCCCTTCCGGTCGTTACGGTTCGAGGCGTTCATCGCCGGCCACCCCGAGATCCGGCCGTGCGCAGGCGGCCTCGGACACCGGGCCAGAACGGCGTTCGCGAGCGGGCCTTCCAGTCGCTGAAGTACGAACGGCTCTACCGCGAGCAGATCGACGACGCCACCGACCTGGCCGGCGGGCCGAGGCCTTCCGCCTCGAGTTCAACACCGTCCGGCCGCACTAGGCCCTGTCCTGGAACCGCCCCGCCGACGTCCGCGCCGGCCGAGCCGACCCGATGACCCCCACGTTTCCGAGACCAAAAACCTGCCATCTTCTTGACGCGGGACACCCGTGGGGTCTAGTGCCCGGGTGGCCAGGTAGAGGCACTTGAGCGCAGCCTGTTCGGTTGGGAAGTGGTCGCGGGCCCTGATTGCCCGCCAGTACCGGGCGTTGAGGCTCTCGATCGCGTTGGTCGAGCAGATCACCCGGCGGATCTCGACGTCGTAGAGCCTGTCGCAGAATCGGTTGAGGGTGCCCGGCGAGCGCGGATCGGCTGAGAGGGTCCCCGAGCCGTACTGGTCAGTTCGAGGACGCACGAAGAAGGGTGGGGTCGCCAACCGGTCGTGCTCGGGCACAACCTCTGCCGTGATCGCTCCAAGTCCATGACACGGTCCTCGATGGGGCCCCGGTCAGGCCACCTGGGCCGCCTTGTGGACCTTCATGAGGTTGAACGCGGTGGCGGCCAGGTGCAGTTCGCTGTACGCGTTGTCCAGGCCGCGGCGTGAGAAGCGATTGATGATCTTCTTCAGGTTGCCGATGCCGGGTTCGACTGTTGCTCCGCGCCGCTTGTAGAGGTCTCGCCCCTCGGGGGTCCGCAGCCGGTGCGCGTTCGCCTCGCGTGGGGACGCCTCTGGTGGCGGCGGTCCGTGAGCTGGCTCCTCAGCGGCGGCACGGACCTGGTCCCGGCCCTTGCCCGAGGCGATCAACCGGTCCGGCCCCTCGGCGTTCAGGTTCGCGTCGCTGTTGTAGCCGGCGTCGGCCAACACGGTGCCGATGACGTGATCGGCGTGCTCGGTCACCGCGTAGATACGTGCCGCTGCTTCCTGTGCTGCCTGCATCATCGGGGTGAAGCACCCTTGGTCGTTGGTCGACTGCCCCACCTGGATCGCGACGATGAGTTGGTCACTGGTGACGGCGACCTGGGCGTTGTAGCCCTGCAAGAACCCACGCCGAGTGGGCATGATCCGCGACTGAGGATCGGTGGTGTTCGCCACGACCTTGGGAAGTCCTTTGGCCGGCGCCGACTGGGCGGTGGCCGCCGCCTTTTCCGCAGCCGCCTCGGCGTTGCTGACCACGCGACGAGCCCGTGCGACTCTGGTGCTGTCCTGCATCGGTACTGGTGGTCGACCCATCGGCTTGCGCCCCGCAGCGATCAGGGCTGCATAGCGGTTGAGCTTGGCCTGATGGATGGCGATCTCGCGGGCCAGGTGCGCTTGTGCCTCGGCGAGGCGGTGTGGTCCCTCGGGGATACGACCCACGACCGGCTGGCCCTGCTCTGAGCGGCGCTTGCGCTCCAACGCGCCGGCTTCACGCTCCTGCTCCGCCCGAGTCCGTTCCTGGTGCTGAGCCGCGAGCTCATGAGCTGCCTGCCGGATCCGTTCACGCCGGCCGGTCCGGTCCTTCAGGTCAGACGGGACACGGTCCGGCTGATCATCGTCTGGATTCTCCGACGCTGCGGCGTTCTCGGCGTCATCTGCCCGATCGGCGTCAGCGACGATGCCAGCGACATGCTGGTAG
>JAABUM010002585.1_pt1 | contig 23903 bp, 23 predicted proteins | sample 5559161 | NCBI WGS metagenome assembly JAABUM01 (sample SAMN10711868, study PRJNA513369) | rock metagenome | isolation source: Antarctica rocks | place: Antarctica: Victoria Land, Siegfried Peak nord
TCCCTCTCCCGGAGGTAGAGGGAGCAGGCAGCAAGCTAGACTACGCGCCCTTGCCCAGCCCGTCGAAGAACTTGGCGACCTTGGCGAAGAAGCCCTCGCTCTCCGGGCTGCCCTTGGCGTGGCCGCGGGCCTCCTCCTCGAACTCCTCCAGCAGCTCGCGCTGGCGCTTGCTCAGGTGCTGCGGCGTCTCGACCGCGACCTGGATGAACATGTCGCCCCGCTGCGCGCTCCGCAGCATCGAGAAACCCTTGTTCCTCAACCGGAACTGGTGCCCAGTCTGGGTGCCCGGCGGTATCTTCACCTTGGCGCGGCTGCCGTCTATCGCCGGCACCTCTACGTCTCCGCCCAGCGCCGCCTGCGTCATCGGCAGCGGCACCCGGCAGTAGATGTTGGCGCCGTCGCGCTGGAAGATGTCATGCGCGCGCACGCCCACATGCACATACAGGTCCCCGGGCGGCGCCCCCGCCGCCCCGGCCTCGCCCTCGCCGGCCAGGCGTATGCGGGTGCCGTCCTCCACGCCTGCGGGAACGCTGACCTGCAACGTCTTTTCCCGGCCCACAGTGCCGGCGCCGCCGCAGACCTTGCAGGGGTTCTTGATGACCCGGCCGGAGCCGCCGCAGGTCGGGCAGGCCCGCTCTATTAGAAAGAAGCCCTGCTGCGCCCGCACCTTGCCGGAGCCTTTGCAGGTCGTGCAGGTGTCGGCCTGGCGGTCCTTGCCCTCGGACCCCGTGCCGGCGCAGTTGTCGCACTGCACCCGCGTCGGCACGCGCAACTGCGCCTTGGTGCCGGTGAACGCCTCGGCCAGGTCAATCTCGACCCCGGTGCGCAGGTCTGCGCCGCCGCGCCGCCCGCCGCCGCCCCGGCGCCCCGCCATGTCGCCGAACATCTGGTCGAAGATGTCGCCCAAGCCCCCGGCGTCCTGGAACCCGGAGAACCCTGCGCCGAAGCCGCCCGCGCCGCCTCCGCCGCCCTGCTCGAACGCCGCATGGCCGAAGCGGTCGTAGGCGCCGCGCTTCTGGTCGTCCTTCAGCACGTCGTAGGCTTCGTTCAGCTCCTTGAACTTGGCCTCCGCCGCCTTGTCGTTCGGGTTGCGGTCGGGATGATACTGCATCGCCAGCTTGCGGTAGGCGCGCTTCATCTCGTCCGCGTCGGCGTCCTTTGCCACGCCGAGCGTCGCGTAATAGTCCTGCTTTGCTGCCACGTCCGCCCCTATGCCCGGCGCCGGCCCCCTGCCCGGATGTCCAAGCGCAGAGGGTCAAAAAGAAAGGGCGCCCGCCTCCTGGCGGAGCACGGGCGCCCTGGTCGTAGAAGTCCCGGCCGCGAAAGCCCCGGTTACGAAGCCTTCTTCTTCTGCTCCGGCACTTCCTCGAACTCGGCGTCCACCACCGTGTCGCCGGGCTTGCCGCCCGCGCCGCCACCGGCGGCGGAAGCGTCGCCCGCAGGCGTGCCCGCCTCGGCTGCGCCCTGCGCCTTATAAACGGCCTCGCCGATCTTCATGGCGGACTGCGTCAGGCGGTCGCTGGCAGTCTTGAGGACGGCCGGGTCCTGGCCCTCCATCGCCGTGCGGGCCTGGGCGACGGCGGCCTCGGCCTCGGCCTTCACCTCGGCAGGCACCTTGTCGCCGCCGTCCTGCAAGCCCTTCTCGACCTGGTGGATCATGGCCTCGGTGCTGTTGCGCGCCTCGACCTGCTCGCGGCGCTGCTTGTCGGCCACGGAGTTCGCCTCGGCCTCCTTCACCATCTTCTGGATCTCGGTGTCGGACAGGCCGCCGCTGGCCTGGATGCGTATCTGGTGCTCCTTGCCCGTCGCCTTGTCCTTCGCCTGGACCGAGACGATGCCGTTGGCGTCAATGTCGAACGTGACCTCGATCTGCGGCACGCCGCGCGGCGCCGGCAGGATGCCCTCCAGGTTGAAGTCGCCCAGCAGCTTGTTGTCCGACGCCATCTCGCGCTCGCCCTGGAAGCACTTAATGGTCACGGCGCTCTGGTTGTCGTCGGCGGTGGAGAACACCTGGCTCTTCTTGGTCGGGATCGTGGTGTTGCGGTCAATGAGGCGCGTGAACACGCCGCCCAGGGTCTCGATGCCCAGGCTCAGCGGCGTCACGTCCAGCAGCAGCACGTCCTTCACGTCGCCCTTCAGTACCGCACCCTGCACCGCGGCGCCGATGGCGACCACTTCGTCCGGGTTCACGTTGCGCGCGGGATCGCGGCCGAAGAACTGCTTCACCACCTCAATGACCTTGGGCATCCGGGTCATGCCGCCGACCAGGATCACCTCGCCGATCTCGCCTGCCGTCACCCCGGCGTCCTTCAGCGCGGCGCGGCACGGGGCCAGCGTGCGCTCGATCAGGTCGTCCACCAAGCTCTCCAGCTTCGCGCGGGACAGCTTCATCACGAGGTGCTTCGGACCCGAGGCGTCGGCGGTGATGAACGGCAGGTTGATCTCGGTCTCCTTGCTGGACGACAGCTCGATCTTGGCCTTCTCCGCGGCTTCCTTCAGGCGCTGCAACGCGAGCTTGTCCTTGCGGAGGTCAATGCCCTGCTCGCGCTTGAACTCGTCGGCCAGGTAGCCGATCACCCGGTTGTCGAAGTCCTCGCCGCCCAGGAAGGTGTCGCCGTTGGTGGACTTCACCTCGAACACGCCGTCGCCGATCTCCAGCACGGACACGTCGAAGGTGCCGCCGCCGAGGTCATAGACGGCGATGACGCCGCCCTGCTTCTTGTCCATGCCGTAGGCCAGCGCCGCGGCGGTCGGCTCGTTGATGATGCGCAGCACGTCTAGCCCGGCGATCTTGCCGGCGTCCTTGGTGGCCTGGCGCTGCGCGTCGTTGAAGTAGGCGGGGACGGTGATGACGGCCTGCGTCACCTTCTCGCCGAGATACGCCTCGGCGGTCTCCTTCATCTTGCCCAGCACGAAGGCGCTGACCTGGCTGGGCGAATACTTCTCGCCGCGCGCCTCGACCCAGGCGTCGTCGTTGCTGCCGCGGACGATGGAGTAGGGTACCATGCCCTTGTCCTTCTCGACGAGCGGGTCGGCGTAGCGGCGGCCGATCAGGCGCTTGACGGCATACAGGGTGTTGGTCGGGTTGGTGACGGCCTGGCGCTTGGCGCTCTGGCCGACGAGGCGCTCCCCGTTGTCGCTGAACGCGACCATGCTGGGGGTGGTGCGGGCGCCTTCGGTGTTCTCGATCACGCGCACGTCGGCTCCGGTGGAGCCTTCCATGATCGCGACGCAGCTATTGGTGGTGCCGAGGTCTATCCCGATGACCTTGCTCATTGCGTAGTCTCCTTTCAGCGGCGGCGCCTGGCCCGAAGCACCGGGGGCCGTCCTATTGTGCAGCGTAGCGGATGTATTCAGCGGACGCCGCCGGGACAAGACCCGGCGATGCACGTCCGGCGTGCAATGCGAAGCTTGCAGCGCCAGGCGTGCGGGATCGGGCGCGCGGGGTCAGGCGGCGCTGTCTTCCTGCGAGTGCGCGTCCAGCCCGGGTCCGGCCTGGAACGCCGCCGGGGCGGGCGCGGCCTTGGCGACGACGACCATCGCCGGGCGCAGCAGGCGGCCGTTCAGGGTCCATGCCTGGGTCCAGGCTTGCAGGACCGTGCCCGGCGGCTGGTCGCCGCCGGGCTGCTCCGCCATCGCCTGGTGCAGGTTGGCGTCGAACGGCTGGCCCGTGGGATCGGTGCGCTGGATGCCGTTGCGCTCCAGGATGGCGACGAAGCTGCGCTCCACGCCGTCCAGGCCGCTGCGGAGCTTGGTGACGATGTCCGGCTCCCCGTCCTCGTGCGCCGGCAGGCTGGTCAGGCCGCGGCGCAGGTTCTCGGCCGCCTCCACCACATCGGCGGCGAACTTCTGCACGGCGTATTGCCTGGTGTCGTCCACGTCGCGCTTGGCGCGGGTGCGGACGTTGGCCATCTCGGCCTCGGCGCGTATCCAGCGGTCGCGCATGTCGTCGCGCTCGGCGGTGAGCTGGGCGATTTGCGTTGCGGGGTCGCCGTCCGGCGCCGGATACATCGCGTCGGCCGGGATGGGATCATGCTCTGGGTGGGCCGGCGGGGCGGCCTGGTCGTGTTCGGTGCTCATGCCGCTCACGTAGGATAGGTGGGCGGGCGGAACAAGCCGGAGACTATGACACCAGTTGCGCCAGCAGCGCATCCAGCCGCAGCCGGCCTTCCAGCGTCGCGGCCAGCCGACCGTCGGCGTGGGTGACGTATCCGGCCTCCAGCGCTTGGTCGAGCACGTCCGCGTCCAGCGCGTCCGCCAGCGCCATGCCGGTGCGGGCGGCGAAGCGGGCGGCGTCCACGCCCTCCGTCAGGCGCAGGCCCATCAGCAGCATCTCGCGGGCGCGGTCGCGCGGGACGATGCGCTCCTCGGCGGTGCTGCCGTGGCCCTGGCGCTCCACGCGCTCCGCCCAGGGTTCCGGGGCGCGGTGGCGGCGGGTGGCGACGAGCTGCCCGTCCAGCGTCACGCGGCCGTGCGCGCCGGGGCCGATGCCGGCGTAGTCGGCGTAGCGCCAATAGGCCAGGTTGTGCCGGCTCTCGCCGCCGGGGCGGGCGAGGTTGGAGACCTCGTAGGGCAGCAGGCCGTGCGCGGCGCAGGCGTCGGCGGTCGCGTGATACAGGTCCGCCGCAAGGTCGTCGTCCGGCAGCACCAGCTCGCCCCGGCGGTGCAGCGCCTCGAAGCCCGTGCCGGGTTCGATGGTGAGCTGATACAGCGAGAGATGGTCGGCGCACATCGCCAGCGCCTGCTGCAGCTCCGCCTGCCAGGCCGCGACGCCCTGGCCCGGACGGGCGTAGATCAGGTCGAACGACACCCGCGGAAAGGTGGCCCGCGCCGCTTCCAGCGCCGCGACGGCCTGGCCCGCCGAGTGCTGCCGGCCCAGCATCGCCAGCGCCCCGGCGTCCAGGCTTTGTATGCCCAGCGACACGCGGTTGACCCCGGCGGCGCGGAAGCCCGCCAGCCGCGCCAGCTCGACGCTGGTGGGGTTGGCCTCCAGGGTGATCTCCAGGCCGGGCAGGGGATCGAACAGGCGGGTGGCGTCGGCGATCAGGTCGGCGACGGTCTGCGGCTCCATCAGGCTGGGTGTGCCGCCGCCGAAGAAGATGGAGGCCAGCGGGCGCCGGCCCAGCCGCGCCGCCTCCCACGCCAGCTCGGTCCGCAGCGCCCGGGCGAAGCGGGCCTGGGGGATGCGGTCGCGGACGTGGCTGTTGAAGTCGCAGTACGGGCATTTGGCCAGGCAGAAGGGCCAGTGGACGTAGAGGGCCAGGGGGTCGGTCACGTCTCCTGCCATGCGGCTTCGACAACACTGGAACGGCTATGTTCTCCAGGCCATCCCCGGGTGGCCGGCACATTCGCGCGGCCAGGACGGGCCGTCAGCGAGTTCGCTGCGGCTGTGCGATGGGATTGTGGGTCCTGCAGCGGCATGTGACCGGGGCGCCCTTTCATGACCCCTCTCTGTGACAGGGGTGTGGTCGTCCCTGTCGAGCGGGACGGCACCATAGATGGTGCTTCGCGGCGCCTGCGACATTGCCCGGTTTTCGTCACGCCCTTTCGGGACGCGCATACCGGTGGCCTGCATGGACGCAGCTATCCCCGTTCCGCCCCGGACGGGCAGCCCAAGCGCCTGGTCCTGCGGCTGGCCGTGCATCGCAAGACGCCCGAACAGGCTTGGCGCCCGCAAGACGACCCGGCCCGCGCCGCCCGGAGGCGCGGCAGAACGCCCGACCTGCGCAGCCTGGACAACGCCCGCCACGTGCTGCTGCTGATCTCCCTGCCGCAAGGCGCTTGCTCCACGGGAGACACGGCCAGGCTCTATCGTCTGCGCTGGCGGGTCGAGCCGGCCTTCAAGCGCCGGAAAAGCCTGGCCGGGCTGGACGCCCTGCCTACACGGAGCCTCAACCTGGCGCGGGCCTAGATGCACGCCGGCTGATCCTGGCCTTGCTGGCGGAGGACCTCGCCGGACCAGCCCCGGCACCTCCCCCCTGTGCCCCCCGGTGCGCCAAGCGCCCCAGTCCCAGCCAGCGCCGCCCCATCGCCACAAGGCGCCCCGCCGCCACGGCACCACGCCGCACTCTGGCGCATGATCACTCTGGCGCATGATAAAGCTCGCCCTCGCCGCCGTCCGCAGCGCACTCCTGGGGCCAGGGCCTGTGGCGCACGGCCCACGCCCAACACGAAACCCTCGCACGCCATCTCACCGAACCAACACGGCGCCGGCGAACCCAACCGCACCAGGCAACGTGCCTAAGTCAGCGCGTATGAGGGCCGGGATGAGGAGGGCTTGGCTGCGGAGCGCGGCACGCCGGTTCCATGCGGACAGGGCTTCTTCCCGGGACAGGGAACGCGCCCAAGACCCCCTCACCCCGGCCCTCTCCTGGAGGAGGAGGGAGCAGGAAGCGGCCCTATGCGGCCACCGTCTCTGGCAGCATGGCCAGCCGTGGCACAGGGGACAGCAGGATTATCCCGGCCTGCACCGCGAACCCGGCCGCAGCGAGCGCGATGCACGGCGCCGGCCCCCAGACGCCGCCCACCAGCGCCGCCAGCGCGCCGCCCAATGGGCGGGCGCCGAAGGTAGCCATCGTAACCAGCGCCGACACCTGGCCCAGCAGGGCCGCGGGCGTCACCGCCTGGCGCAGCGTCGTCTGCGCGATGGTCCACAGGATCGGCCCGGCGCCGAACAGGAAGAACGACAGCGCCGGCAAAGCCGCACCGGGCCACCGGACCGAAGCCAGCATGACCAGCGCCGCCAAGACCGACACGGCAGGCCCCAGCAGGATCACCCGGCCGAACGGCAGCGCCCGCACCACCCGCGGCGCCAGCGCCGCTCCGGCCACCATGCCGGCGCCATAAGCCGCCAGCGTCCCGCCGACCTCAGCCGCCGACAGGTGCAGCGTGCCCACGGCATAGGCGGCATAGACCCCTTGCAGCACGAACCAGGACAGGTTCCACGCCACCGCCGTCAGCAGGATCGGGCGCAGCAGCGGATGGCCCCAGGCGAACGCGGCACCTTCGCGCAGGTCGTGCAGCACCGGGCGGGGCGGGGCCGGCGGACGCGGCGGCTCGGCCAGGCCGCGCAGCAGCAGGGCGGCCCCGGCGGACAGCAGCCCGGCCAGCAGGAAGGCCGGCGACGCCCCGGTCCAGGCCACCAGCACCCCACCCAGCGCCGGCCCGGCCGCGAAGGCTAGGCTCCGCACCAGCTCCAGCCTGCCGTTCGCGGCGGCCAGCAGCGCACGCGGCACCAGAGACGGCACCAGGGACGGCGCGGCGACGCTGTAGGCCGCCGTGCCCGTCGCGGCCAGGAAGCCCAGCACCGCGAGCGCCGGCACCGACACCAGCCCGGCCACGGCCAGCACCGGCAGCGCCAGCAGCGCCGCCGCCCGCACCCACTCCGCCGCCGACATCAGCGCGCGCCGGGGCATCCGGTCCGCCAGCAGGCCGAGCGGCAGGGACAGCAGCAGGAACGGCAAGGTCTGCGCCGCCGCCAGCAGCCCGGTTTCCCCGGCGCCCGCCCCTAGCGCCAGCACGGCGACCAGCGGCACGGCGGCAAGGCCAAGCTGCTCGGCTGACTGCGCCAGCAGGTTGGACCACGCCAGCCGGGCGAAGGCGGGCGGCAAGGGTTCGTTCATGACGGCTCCGGTATGATGCAGAGGTCAGGGTGCGGCGGGCGGTAGCGCCGGGCACCCCGTTTCTTGCGGCGGAACCCGGTGGGGCTGCCACGGTGGCGGCATAGGAGCGGGACTGCGCCGGCGGGACGGCCCGGTTAGCCTTTGAGTCCGGTTAACCTTTGGGTAAGGAGCCGGCGCTAATGTTGTTAACACCAGCCTAGCCGCGGGATTGGCGTGCAGCGGGGCGGGAAACAGGGCAGAGAACACGGTCATGACAGTCCACAGCCATCTCGCAGGCAGCCTCGATGCATATCCCACGACATCCCTGGGCCGGCTGATGCGCGGCGGCACCGGCCTGACCGACGCCGAGCTGGCGGGCATAGCCGCCGCCCTGGACCCATGCTGGTGCATGATGCCGCACCACGACCTGGATGGGGAGGCGATGGCGATGGTGATGGCCGCCAGCCCGGTACAGCCGACGAACGACTCGGCGCAACCGATGAACCGCCCGGCACAGCCGCCAGACAGCCCGGCGCACCGGGTCAGTAGTTTGCCGCCGCCGGACGAGGACGCTGCGCCGACCTGGATCATCCACCGGGAAGGCGCGCTGCTGCGGCTGGACGTGTGCCGCGGCGACACCTACACCCGGCTTGGCGCCTACGCCGCCCTGGCGCCGCTCCTGGCCAGCCTGCGCCTCGCGATGGGGGCTACAGGCGGGCGCTGAACCCCCGCCGCAAGGGACCCGCCCTGGCCAACAATCCCGCCTCTGCCGCGAAGTCCCCCTCTATCGCGGAGTCCCCGGGACAGCGGCCCAGCATACATCGCACCGCCTCCGTCCGGGACAGCACGTTCGGCGTCTGGTGCGAGGTCGGCGCGCGCACCAAGGTCGCCGAAAGCAGCTTCGGCGACTACTCCTACGTCGTGAACGACAGCGACGTCATCTACGCCACCATCGGCAAGTTCTGCTCCATCGCCGCTCATGCGCGGCTGAACCCCGGCAACCACCCGCTCGACCGCGTGATGCTGAGCCATGTCGGCTACCGCAGCAGCGCCTACGGCCTGGGGCCGGACGACCCGGCGTTCTTCGACTGGCGGCGGCAGAGCCGGGTGACGCTGGGGCATGACGTGTGGATCGGGCACGGCGCCATCGTGCTGCCGGGGCGCGGCGTCGGCACCGGCGCCGCCGTGGGCGCGGGCGCCGTCGTCACCAAGGACGTGCCGCCGTTCGCCGTCGCCGCCGGCAACCCGGCCCGGGTGCTGCGATACCGTTTCCCGCCGGAGGTCGTCGCGGCCCTGCACCGTATCGCCTGGTGGGACTGGCCCCATGCCCGCCTCGGCACGGCGATGCACGACTTCCGCCACCTGGGCGCAGCCGAGTTCTGCGCCCGCTACGACCCTGGAGAATAGGATGCCTGACATTCCCTCGCCCGCCTTGCCCCCATCCGCCCTGCCCCCCTCCCGCCTGCCGATGCTCGATCCCGTCTATGCCCGCCTGCAGCCGCTGGCCTATCCGCTGGTGCGGGTCGTCACCGGGGCTTTCCTGATCCCGCATGGGGCGCAGAAGCTGTTCGGCTTCGCCGGCGGGGACATCGGCGCGACGGCGGCCGGGTTCGCTCGCATGGGATTGCAGCCGTCGCTGCCGCTGGCCTACCTGGTGGGCGCCGTCGAGTTCTTCGGCGGCCTGTGCCTCGTGCTGGGCGTGTTCACGCGCCCGGCGGCGCTGGCCTGCGCCATCCTGCTGGGCGTGGCGGCCTTTGTGGCGCACCTGCCCAATGGCTGGTTCTGGTCCGGCCGCGGGCTGGAATACCCGCTGCTGTGGATGCTGCTGTGCATCGCGGTGGCGATGCGCGGCAGCGGGCCGCTGTCGGTGGACGCAGCGCGGGGACGAGACGGCTAACCCAGCGGCGCGCACGCCAACGTCAGCCAATCCTGCGCCGGGCCGTCCAGCGCGGGGCCGACCTCCCGCAGCACGCGGGCATGGTAGGCGTCCAGCCACCCGCGCTCGGCGGCGGTCAGCATCGCCGGCTCGACCAGGCGGCGGTCGAAGGGGGCCAGCGTCAGCGTCTCGAACCGCAGGAACGGCTTGCGCCCGCCCACACCTTCGGCAGGCTGCACCAGCAGCAGGTTCTCCAGCCGGATGCCGTAGGCGCCGGGCAGGTAGAAGCCAGGTTCGTCGGACAGGATCATGCCGGCCGCAAGCGGCACCATACGACCGGCGCGGGACAGGCTGCACGGGCCTTCATGCACGGACAGGTAGCTGCCGACGCCGTGGCCGGTGCCATGGTCATAGTCCAGCCCGGCCTGCCACAGCGCCCGCCGGGCCAGCGCATCCAAATGCGGCCCGGCGACTCCCACGGGGAACAGCGCCGACGCCACAGCGATGTGGCCTTGCAGCACGCGGGTGAAACGGTCGCGCAGCTCGTCCGGCGGGGTGCCGGGGCCGGTCCAGACGGTGCGGGTCACGTCCGTGGTGCCGTCAGGATACTGGGCGCCGCTGTCAATCAGGTAAACCTCGTCCGCCCGCAACGGCCGGTCGGTTTCGGGCATGGCGCGATAGTGGATGATCGCGCCGTCCTCCCCGGCGCCGGAGATCGCCGGGAAGCTCTCGCCCCGAAAACCCGGCACGTTCCGGCGGAAGCGCAGCAGGCGTTCCGCGGCGGCAACTTCCGTCGTCCGCCCGGCAGCGCCGTCGTGCATCTGCCCGGCTGTGTCATCATGCGTCTGCCCGGCGGCGCCCTCGCGCGGCAGCGCGGCGGCACCATTACGCGGCAGCGCGGCAGCGCCATCGTGCGGCAGCGTGGCGAGCCAGTGCAGGAAACGGCACACCGCCACGGCGTCGCGCGCATGGGCGGCGCGTGCGCCGGCCTGCTCCACTGGGTTCTTGCACGCCTTGGGCAGCGCGCAAGGGTCCGGCCCGTCCACCACCGTGGCGCCCGCCGCGCGCAGGGCCTGGCCGAACCACGCCGCCGACCCCGCCGCGTCCACGCGCACCCGCTGACCGGACAACGCCGCCAAGGCGTCCGGCAGTGCCTCCGGCGCCTGCAAGGTAACGTCCGGCCCCAGCCAGTCCCGCGCCGCCGCGTCCAGCTTAGCCGGGTCCGTGAACAGCGCCGCCGTTCCGTCGCCGCGCACCAGCACGAAGCCCAGCACGAATGGCGTGTAATCCACGTCCCCCCCGCGCAGGTTCAGCAGCCAGCACAGGGAGGCCGGATCGGTGACGACCGCCGCATCCAACCCTGCGCCGCGCAGCGCCGACGCGACGGCCGCCCGCTTGTCGAACGACGCCACCCCAGCCAGCCCTAGCGGATGCGGCACGGCGGGCGCGCAGGGCGGCGCGGGCCGGCTGTTCCAGACGGCGTCCAGCGGGTTGCCTGCCAGGGCCACCATCGCCAGCCCGGCGTCGGCATAGCGGCGCAGCCCCTCCTCGCTGATCAGCCGGGGATCGTAGCCGACCCGGCCGCCCGGCGCCGCGGCGGCCAGCCACTCCTGCGGCGGCTGGTCCGTGGTGTGCAGCAGCTCGAACAGCGCCGGGTCGGCCTGCGACGCAAGCTGCAACGTGTAGCGCCCATCGGTGAACACCGCCGCCCGGTCCCGCAGCACCACCGCTAGCCCGGCGCTGCCGGTGAAGCCGGTCAGCCACGCCAGCCGCTCCGCGCACGGCGGCACGTATTCGCCCAGGTGCTCGTCGGAGCGCGGCACCAGGAAGGCGTCGAGGTCCGTCCCGGCCATGACGCGGCGCAGGGCTTCAAGCCTGTGGGGGTGCGATTGCTGCAAAGCCGCTCCGTTCACAATATCTTCACAATTGCATAGCTTGTTGATGGATCATGTGTCTGTTGCATAGCTGGTGGCACCGCTTAGCGTGCTGCACCGCAGCATGGTGGGGTCATATAGGAGTGGATGCCACGCAAGCCCGGTAGTTGGAAGACGCCCGGGACCGTGGCGGCACAACCCTTTGAGGACCTGTTATGAACGCCCCGCTTACCAAGGAGCAGATTGCGCTCCTGATGTCCGACACTCTCAGCTATCGCGCTCCCGGCGTCGAGGGTGGCCTGTCCGTTTTCCGTCCGTCCCTGTTCGCCCGGTTGCGGGCTGCCGTCGCGCACCTCGCCAGCCTGCCCCGCCGCCGGGCCGTAATGGACGAGCTGTCCATGCTGACCGACCGCGAACTGGCCGATATCGGCTTGAACCGCTCCGAGTTGGGCCGCGTGTTCGACCCGCGTTTCGTCCAGGCGCGCAAGCGCATGGATCAGGACTACGCCGTCTAACCGGCACGGCTAAGCCGTGACTTGCCAGCCTTGATGCAACCGGCTGCCGCCCCTGGCCTCCTGACGCTTGCCTCAACAGGTCAGGGCGCGGCGGCTGACCGCACTAGGGCCTCCCCCTCGTCGCGCAACCGCACGCGGGAGGCGTCACGGGTGTAGAATACATGCCCGCCAGGCACGGCTAGCAGGCGCGCGCGTCCGGCGATGGCCGGAGGCAACTGGTCCAGGATCATCTTGCTGGCGTAGTTATGGCGTCATGAGGTCATACAGCCCGTGCATGACCAGCACATGCAGCCGCGGGTCGAACGCAAGCGCAATCCGCAGCGTCGACACGCTCTGCGCCACCTGCTGCTGCGTGCTGTAGGTCCAGGCACGAAATGCCGGGCCACCGAGCAACTCATATTGCGGCGCTGGCGCCCCTTCCGGACGCCAGCCCAGCCGGTCTGCATACAGGCCCGAAACGGCGGAGCCTAAGACGGACCGCAGCGCGTCCGTTACGGCGTCCAGGTTCTCGATGAACTGAGAGGTCGGCAGGGGGTCAATGCCGGTCGCGGTCAGGTCGTAGGCGCTGGCGATGCGCCCGGGTTCTCGCTCCCGCCGCTCGGTAAACCAGTCAACCCGGCCGCCCCGGCGCAGCACCAGGTCCGGCGGCAGCCCCGTCAGCGCCGCCACCCGGCCGGACATGCGCTGGACAGCCTCGGCGTCTCCCATGCCGCGCAGGAAATCCTGCAGTTAATCTCCTGTGGCATAAGCCTCCACGTCCGCCAGCGCGTCGCGCGACGTGGCGCCGCGTTGCGCCGCCGCCATCGTCGGCAGGCGCGTTAGGTAGAAATACGGTTCCCACTCGAAGGAGCGGCTGTTGTAGTCCAGCAGCGGCGACAGCAGCATCCCGCCCAGCGCCGCCCCCTGGTCCACCAGCGCACGGGCCAGGCGCGGGCCGCGGAAGCCGCCGTAGCTCTCGCCGACCAGCAGCTTCGGGCTGGCGAGCCGCCCGTTCGCCTCCAGCCAGCGCCGCATCACCCCGGCCAGCACCGGTATCTCGCCGTTGCTGGACCAGATGCGGCGGCGCACGGCGTCGTTGGCGCTCAGCAGGCGGCTGTGGCCGGCGCCGGGCGGGTCAATGAACACCAGGTCGGTGAAGGGCAGCCAGGTTTCCGCTTTGGGCTGCAATGCCGGGGACACGCTAGAGCATGTTCGGACCAAACGGCTTCGTTTGGGCCGAACGAATGCTCGCAAAAACAACAGCTAGAGCCTGTCCGGCGCGTCTATCCGCGCCGGACAGGCTCTAGGCGACGGCGCCCCATCCTGCGGCAGGGCGACGCGCCAGGGTCCAAGCAACAGCAGGTTCAGCCAAGCCGACCCGGCGCCGCCGGGTCCGCCGTTGATGGCGAACGTCACCGGCCGAGTGCCCGGCGCCGCGCCATCGAGCATGAACGCCGTCGTCACCACGTCCGCCTCCGCCGCCCCTACGTCGTCGCTGATGCGGTGGGTGCTGACCAGCGCAGGGAACGCCAGAGGGCCGCCGGGCAGCTCCATGCGGTGCTCGGTCGCCTTGTCGGCAACGCGCGGCGGGGCGGCACGGGCAGGCGGTGCCGGGGCAGGGACAGCAGCAGGCGGCAATGTCTGGCCGAAGGCAGCCAGAGGTGCCAGCAGCACCAGGAACGGCAAAAGGTTGCGAACGGCCATATTTGGCACCCCGATGCGCCGCACGGGTGCGGCGACCGAGATGGATGCACAGCCAACGGCTCGTTGTCACCGTCCCGGATGCGATATCTTATGCGGCCGGGTCAGGCCCGGCCGGACGTGCCCTCGTGTGCGCCATACTCGGCGCGCAACTCGCCGGAGCGAATGCTGTTCACGGCGTTCTGCAGCACGCCCACGATGGCATCGTCCCCCATGGTGCGTGCCAGCAGCCCCATAGACCCGCCAAGCAGCGCGGACGCTATGGCCAGCGCGCTGAGGTTTTGGCCCAGCATATACTCGATAGCCTTGTCCACCACGGCGCCGGCATGGCTCAGGTCGGCGGGGGGTGCTTCGGCATGACCGTTCTGGGCACCGTTGGACTCGGTTGGCATCGGCAAAAACTCCTTTTCCGACAGATGGCGTTCCGCCCGGCCCATCCAACCCTGCACCGCATTCCCGCAGCATCAAGACACGGGCTGCATTCCCATTTGGGTAGCAGATGCGTCACGCGGCCAGCCACGTTGATGCTTCCAGCCAGGGCCATGCCACCCATACCGGCCTGCATAGGTCCTGACTTGCTGCCGCAGCATGTCCACCTGTGCATGGCAACACCAAGCGAGCGGGTCAGTTCTTATGCCGGCCAGTATCAGGCGCGCGCCCCCAGCCGGGCCTATTGCGCGGCCACCGGCTCCGCCAGTTCGCCCTGCTCGGCCTGCAGCGCCCACATGCGGGCATACAGGCCGTTCTGGGCCAGCAACGAGGCATGGGTGCCGCGCTCGGCCACCTGGCCCTCTTGCAGCACCAGGATCTCGTCGGCGTCCACCACGGTGGACAGGCGATGGGCGATCACCAGCGTCGTGCGGTTGGCGGCGACGGTCCGTAGCGCCTGCTCGATCTCGCGCTCCGTCCGGCTGTCGAGGGCGCTCGTGGCCTCGTCCAGGATCAGGATGCGCGGGTCCTTCAGGATGGTGCGGGCGATGGCGACGCGCTGCTTTTCGCCGCCGGACAGCTTCAGGCCGCGCTCGCCGACGCGGGTGTCGTAGCCCTCCGGCATCCGCATCACGAAGTCATGCACCTGCGCCAGCTTCGCCGCCCGCTCGATTTCCGCCCGGGTGGCGCCGGGGCGGCCATAGGCGATGTTGTAGCCGATGGTGTCGTTGAACAGCACGGTGTCCTGCGGCACCACGCCGATGGAGGCGCGCAGGCTCGTTTGCACCACGTCCCGCACGTCTATGCCGTCAATCTCCACCGCGCCCTCGGTTACGTCGTAGAAGCGGAACAGCAGGCGGCTGATGGTGCTCTTGCCCGCGCCGGTCGGCCCGACCACCGCCAGCTTGGACCCGGCGGCAGCCGTGAAGCTGACGCCGCGCAGTATCTCGCGGTTGGCGTTGTAGCCGAAATGCACGTCGCGGAACGTGACTGTCCCTGCATGGGCGCTGTCCGGGTGCGCGCCGAGCACGACCGAACCGAGGCGGTCGGCGACTTCTTGGTTCACCGACATCAGGCGGAACATCTGCTCCATGTCCACCAGGCCCTGCTTGATCTCGCGATAGACGAAACCCAGGAAGTTGAGCGGCCCGTAGAGCTGCATCAGGTAGGTGTTGACCAGCACGAACTGGCCGACCGTCATGCTCTTGTCCTGCACGCCCTGCGCCGCCATCAGCATCACTAGCGCCAGGCCCACGGCGATGATCGCGGCCTGGCCGAGGTTGAGCATGTTGAGCGTGACCTGGCTCTTCACCGCAGCACTCTCGTAGCGGGCGCGAGCCTCGTCGAAGCGCCGGGCCTCGTGCGCCTCGTTGCCGAAGTACTTGACGGTCTCGAAGTTCAGCAGGCTGTCCACGGCCTTGGTCTGCGCGTCGGAGTCGGTGTCGTTCATGATGCGGCGGAACCGCACGCGCCAGTTGGTGAAGGCGAAGGTGAAGCCGATATACAGCACGACCGCAGTGAAGGTGACGGCGGCGAAGCGCCAGTCGAACAGGTGCCACAGCACTACAGTCGTCAGCAGCACCTCCAGCAGCGTCGGGATGATGTTGAACACCGCCAGGCGCAGCACCGCTTCGATCCCCGCCGTGCCACGCTCGATGCTGCGGGACAGGCCGCCGGTTTGGCGGTCCAGGTGGAAGCGCAAGGACAGGTTGTGCAGGTGCTTGAAGGTCTGCAGCGCGACCTTGCGGACCGTGCTCTGCTGCACCGCTGCGAACACGGCGTCCCGCAGCTCCGCGAACCCGGCGGACGCGACGCGCAGCAGGCCATAGGCCAGGATCAGGCTGAACGGGATCGTCATCGGGTTGCTGGCGGGCGCCAGGGCGTCCACGGCCTGGGCATAGACGATGGGAATATAGACCGTCGCCACCTTGGCCAGCACCAGCATGATGACGGCCAGCACCACGCGGACATGCGCGCCCACGTCCCCCTTGGGCCAGAGATAGGGCAGCAGGGAGGCCACAGTCTGCATGCCAGTGCGCTGCGGCTGCCCGGTGGCGATCGTTGGGGAGGTGTCGAGAGGTCTCATGCCATTGATGTGGCGTGCGCCACCCTGTTCAGGAAGTGCCAAGCCCTGGGATAGGCCGGCATTCCGCCTATAACAGTGACATGCCAGACCTGTTCCGCCACATCGCCGCCTGCAACAACGCCGTCCTGCCTGGCGGACGGCTGCCGTTCAGGCTGGACGGGGCGCAGGTTGGATGGGTGCTGCCGGACCTGGCCACGGCGCTGGTCCCGCACGGCGCCACGTGGGACGGCACAGGGTGGGACAGCACCGGGCGGACCGGCGCCGGGCGGGACGGCGCCGGCGCGGACCTGGCTGCTGAACGCCTTGATGCTGCCGTCCGCGCCTTGTCGGAAGCCGGCCGGTTCCGCTGGCGCGACGAGGCGTTCGACGTGCGCGCCGACCCGGACGGCCCGGCGTTGGCGACCATAGACCGCGGCGCCCTGCCCGCCTTCGGCATCCGGGCGGTTGGCGTCCACCTCAACGGCCTGGTCGAGCGGGCCGACGGCACCTGGGTCTGGGTGGCCCGCCGGGCCGCCGACAAGCTGCTGGACCCCGGCAAGCTGGACCACATCGTAGGCGGAGGCGTGCCCGCCGGGCTGACGCCGCTGCAATGCCTGGCCAAGGAGGCGGCGGAGGAGGCGGCGATCCCCGCCGCCCTGATCGCCGCGGCGCAGCCGGTGGCGGTGCTGTCCTACGCCATGGACCGGCCCGAGGGCCTGCGCCGCGACGTGCTGCACTGCTACGACCTGCCGCTGCCCGAAGGCTTCGAGCCGCAACCCGCGGACGGCGAGGTGGAGGCGTTCGAGCTGTGGCCCCTGCCCCGCGCCTTGGACCGGATGCGGGACACGGACGACTTCAAGTTCAACGTCAACCTGGTACTGATTGACCTCGGCCTGCGCCGCGAGCTAATCGGCGGTGACGAAGGCCGGCGCCTACGTGCGGCGCTGGACGCGCCCTCCCTGTAGCCGGCCCGCCTTCGCGGCTGGCCTACGCCTCTGGCGGGGCCGCGGCGATGGGGATGTCGCGCGCCTCGTGCCCGTCGCTGCCGCCGGGCTGGTCGTCGTCGTCCTGGTCGGCGCTGTCGTCGCTGCGCCCCTCGTGGCCGCGCTGCTCGTTGCTTTGAGGCTCGCCCTGCGGCTCGTACTGCTGCCGGCGCCCGCCCTGATGGCTGCCCTGCTGGGCGCCGTTGACCTGCGGATTGGCCTGGGCCGCCTGGTTCATGGCGTTCAGGATGCGGAAGTAGTGCTCGGCATGCTGGAAGTAGCTTTCGGCCATCACCCGGTCGCCGCCGCTGGTGGCGTCGCGGCCAAGCTGCAAGTATTTCTCGAACAACTGCTGCGAGGTGCCGCGGACGCGCAGGTCGGGGCCGATGCTGTCAAAGACGTGGTTGCGGTTCAGCGGCACGTTGCCGGTCTGGTGCCGGACCGGGCCGCCGCCACCTCCGCCACCGCTGCCGCCCTGGCCGCCCGTGCCCCGGTGGTTGCGTCCCCGCATGCGCTTCATATTCATCTGTGTGGAACACTTTCCTGTTCGCAGCCGCCCCAGTGCATCCAACGGGGATGCCGTCCCAAGCAGCCTGGTATGGTCGCGTGCCCGATCCAACGGGCGATCTGTCCCGGCGATCCGGCGAGTGGGGCCGGGTGCCCGGTGCCAACGCACACGGACGGGACGCGGTACGGCCCCACGTGCAGCCGCAACGTAGTGGCCCCGGCCTGTTCTGCCAAACTTTTTCTTACCTGGTTCCTACCCGGCGCCGCTGCGTCGCAGCACCATCGCCCGTTCCGTGCCGGCCAGGTCCCGGCGCAGCCCGACCGTCCAGCCCTCCGCCAAGGTCGAGACGGCGGCGGCCTGCCCTGCCCCAAGCTCCAGCACCGCAACGCCGCCGGGGCGCAGCAGGGCCGGCAGGCGGCGCAACAGGGCGCGGTAGGCGTCCAGCCCATCCAGGCCGCCGTCCAGCGCGCGGCGCGGCTCGTGCCGGGCGACCTCGGGCATCAAGCCGGCGATGTCCGCCGCGGGAACGTAGGGCGGATTGCTGAGCACCAGGTCGAAGCGGGCGTGGAGGGCGTCGTCCCAATGGCCGCACAGCATCGCGGCGCGATGGGCCAGGCCCAGCGCCGCGGCGTTGCGCCGGGCCAGGGCGGCGGCGGCGAGGGACAGGTCCAGGCCGACGCCCCAGGCCGCGGGATACTCGGTCAGCGCGGCCAGCAGCAGGCAGCCGGTGCCGGTTCCGAGGTCGAGGATGCTTTCTGTGGCGCTGCGGTCCGGGCGGGCGGCCAGCGCGGCTTCGATCAGGGTCTCGCTGTCCGGGCGCGGGATCAGGGTGGCGGCGGAGACCTCGAACGGCAGGCTCCAGAACTCTTGGCGTCCGGTGATAAGGGCCAGCGGCTCCCGCGCGGCGCGGCGGGCAAGCAGGGCGGCGTAGGCCGGCAGGTCCACCGGCGCATCGCGCTCCCGCAGCAGCGCGTCCTGCGCCAGCCCGGCCGAGTGCCCCAGCAGCAGCCGGGCGTCCAGCCGCGGGCTGTCCACCCCGGCGGCAGCCAGCAGCGCCGCACCGTGACGAAGGGCGTCAGCGACGGTTATGGGACTGGCTTGCTGCTCCCTCTCCCTCCGGGAGAGGGTTGGGGTGAGGGAGAGGGCAAGCGCCGCTCTTGGCCGTCGTGGAGCCGGTTCCGCATGGGCCGAGACCGGTGCTTGCGGCTTCCCTCACCCCGGCCCTCTCCCGGAGGGAGAGGGAGCAGCAAGGCGGGCATGTGCGGCGGCCCTCCCATTTTAGAACGGCCGTCCTACTCCTGCGCGGCAAGCCGCGCGGCCTGATCCTCGGCGGTCAGGCAGTCCACGATCTCGTCCAAGTCGCCCTGCATGATGCGGTCTATCTTGTGCAGCGTCAGCTCGACCCGGTGGTCCGACACGCGGCCTTGAGGAAAGTTATAGGTGCGTATGCGCTCGCTGCGGTCGCCGGTGCCGACCTGGCTCTTGCGGTCGGCGGCGCGGGTGTTGGCGAGGCTGCTGCGCTGCGCCTCGTACAGCCGGGCGCGCAGTATCTTCATCGCCTTGGCGCGGTTCTTGTGCTGGCTGCGCTCCTCCTGCATCGCCACCACGACGCCGCTCGGGAGGTGGGTGATGCGTACGGCGCTCTCCGTCTTGTTGACGTGCTGGCCGCCCGCCCCGGACGCGCGGTAAACGTCTATCCGCAGGTCGGTCTCGTTGATCTCCACGTCCACTTCCTCCGCCTCCGGCAGCACCGCAACGGTCACGGTGGAGGTGTGGATGCGGCCCTGGCTCTCCGTCGCCGGGACGCGCTGGACGCGGTGGACGCCGGATTCGTACTTCAGCCGAGCGAACACGTTGCGGCCGGTGATCTCCGCCACGCCCTCCTTGATGCCGCCCAGCCCGGTGTCGGCGTATTCCAACACCTCGACGCGCCAGCCCTTCGATTCCGCGTATTTCTGATACATGCCGAACAGCTCGGCGGCGAACAGCCCGGCCTCGTCGCCGCCCGCAGCGGGACGGATTTCCAGGATGGCGCTGCGGGCGTCGGCCTCGTCCTTGGGCAGCAGGGACAGCCGTATCTCGTGGCGCAGCGCTGGCAGGCGGTCCTTCAACTCGTACAGCTCGGTTTCCGCCAGATCCTTCATCTCGGGATCGGCGAGCATGGCTTCCGCCTCGGCCTGCGCGCGTTCGGCGGCGCGCAGCTCGCCGATGCGCTCGACGACCGGGTTCAACTCGGACAGCTCCTTGCTCGCGCGGGAGAAGGCGTCGCCGCCCAGCCCCTCGCTGAGCTGCGAGTTGAGTTCCGCGGCCCGGCCGACGATGCGGTCCAGCTTGTAGTCCAGGCTGCCGCTCATGCCCCGCCGGCCCCGCCCAGATGCGCCGCCAGGTCGGCCAGTGCGACCTCGGACTGCGCGCCGGTCGCCAGGTCCTTCACCTGCGCCACCCCACGGGCCAGCTCGGCGTCGCCGATGATGACGGCGGCGCGGGCGCCGATGCGGTTGGCCCGCTCCATCCGGCGCTTCATGTTGCCGCGGTAGGCCATCTCCGCCCGCACCCCGGCCCGGCGCAGCGCCTGCATGGCATCCAGCGCCGCGGCTTCCATCGCATCGCCCACCGGGATCACCGCGACGGCGGGCGGCGGCTCCGGCGGCGCCTGCATCAGCATCGCCAGCCGCTCCACGCCCGCGGCCCAGCCCACCGCCGGCACCGCAGGCCCGCCCATCTGCGCCACCAGGCCATCGTAGCGCCCGCCGGCCATTACGGTCCCCTGTGCGCCCAGCCGGTCCGTCACGAACTCGAAGGCGGTGTGGTTGTAGTAGTCCAAGCCGCGGACGATGCGCGGGTTCTCCCGGAACGGCACGCCCAGCCGGGCCAGGTGCCCGAGCAGCGCTTCGTAGAACGCGGCGGAGTCCGCCGTCAGGGTGGCCCCGATGGCCGGCGCGTCCGCCACCAGGGCACGGTCGGCGGCCTCCTTGCTGTCCAGGATGCGGAGCGGGTTGCGCTCCAGCCGGTCCAGGCTCTCCGGGGACAGGACATCGCGGTGCGCGCCGAAATGGGCCACCAAGGCGTCGCGGTAGGCCCGGCGGCTCTCGGCGTCGCCCAGGGTGTTCACCTCCAGCACCGTGTCGCCGCTCACGCCCAGGCTCTGCAGGATGTGCCAGCCCAGGGCGATCACCTCGGCGTCGGCCAGCGGTTCCGCCGGGCCGATCAGCTCGGCGCCGATCTGGTGGAACTGGCGGTAGCGGCCCTTCTGCGGACGCTCGTAGCGGAACATCGGCCCGGCGTAGAACACCTTCTGCGGCAGGGACTGCGTCAGGCCGTTGCTGACCAGGGCGCGGCAGATGCCGGCGGTGTTCTCGGGCCGCAGGGTCAGGCTGCCGCCGTCGCGGTCGTCGAAGGTGTACATCTCCTTCGTCACCACGTCCGACGTGTCGCCCAGGGTGCGGGAGAAGACGCGGGTGTCCTCGAAGATCGGCGTCGCCCACTCGTCATGGCCATACAGCCCGGCGATGCGCCGGGCGGTGCCGACGACATGGGCGTGGCGGCGCTGGTCGTCGCCGATGAGGTCCCGGGTGCCGCGGATGGGTTGCAGGTCTGCTGACGGGCTGGCCAAGATCGTTCCTATGAAGTCGTTTGCCGGCTTGTCGTCTGCGGGCCGCTTGCGGCGTGGCGGCCCAGGGCGGCAATGACCTTGCTGGCGATCCTGGATTGCCGCTTCGCCGTGCCTCCCGCAAAGGCAGGCGTATGGCGTCGTCCGAGTTATGCCAACCGCCCCTTGCTCTGACCGTTCCTATCGTCGCGACGCACCCTTGGCTACGCTGGCGGGAACAGTCGGAGCAAAGGGCGGTCGGCGTTATGCCGGCGGCTGGGTCCTATGACCTCTGCACAACCGCTCGCGCCTTTTGTCTTGGCCGGTCGGGTGTTCCAGCCATTAATGCTATTCCGCCGCCACCTTCGCACCGTGCGGCCCAACCAGCGTCAGGCCCGGACCCGCTGCGTCCAGTTCGGCCACCTTGCGCTCCACCTGCTGGATGATGTGCTCCACCATGTCCGCACCGTCTATCGTGTGGTCGGTGCGGCCGGCGGCATAGACCATGTGGCGGCCGTTGCCGCCGCCGGTCACGCCGATGTCGGTCATCAGCGCCTCGCCGGGGCCGTTCACGACGCAGCCGATGATGGACAGGGTGATCGGCGTGCGTATGTGCGCCAACCGCTCCTCCAGGGTCGCCACGGTCTGGATCACGTTGAAGCCCTGGCGGGCGCAGGACGGGCAGGACACGATCTTCACGCCGCGGTGGCGCAGGCCGAGCGACTTCAGGATGTCCCAGCCGACGTGGACCTCCTCCTCCGGCTCGGCGGACAGGGACACGCGCAGGGTGTCGCCGACGCCGGCCCATAGCAGGCTGCCCAGGCCGATGGAGGACTTCACGGTGCCGGCGCGCTTGGTGCCGGCCTCGGTGATGCCGATGTGCAGGGGGTGGTCGCACACGTCCGCAAGCTGCTGGTAGGCGGCGACGGCCATGAACACGTCTGACGCCTTCACGCTGATCTTGAACTCGTGGAAGTCGTGGTCCTGCAGTATCTTCGCGTGCTCCAGGGCGCTCTCGACCAGCGCCTCCGGGTTCGGCTCGCCGTACTTCTCCAGCAAATGCCGGTCCAGCGATCCGGCGTTGACGCCGATCCGCATGGAGCAGCCGTGGTCCCGTGCGGCCTTCACAACCTCGCGCACCCGGTCGGCGCTGCCGATGTTGCCGGGGTTGATGCGCAGGCAGGCGGCACCGGACTGCGCGGCCTCGATGGCGCGCTTGTAGTGGAAATGTATGTCCGCGACGATGGGCACGTTGACCTGCGGCACGATGTCCTTGAGCGCGAAGGCGCTCTCCTGGTCCGGGCAGGACACGCGCACGATGTCCACGCCGGCGTCCTCGGCGCGGAGGATCTGGGCGACGGTGCCGGGCACGTCGGTGGTCAGGGTGTTGGTCATTGTCTGCACGGTGAGGGGCGCGTCGCCGCCCACCGGGACCGAGCCGACCATGATCTGCCGGGACCGGCGGCGGGTGATCTGCTGATACGGACGGTAACTCATGGCTGCTCCCCGGGGCCGGTGGTCGGCGCGCGACATATAACATGGGACATATAGACTGTGCGGCGCACTACTGCGACCCGGTTTGCGGCGCCGCGTCGGCGGGCTGCACCGCGTCCCCGTCCACCGGCACGTCGCGGCGCACGGCGCCCGCCGGGCCGAGCGACGGTCCGGCCACGCCGTCCATCACAAGCTCGGTCCCGCCGGCATTGCCGGTGGTCATCAGCAGCTTGGCGCCGCGCGGCACCGGCCAGGTCTCGCCGCCGCGCATCACGCGGCTCAGCAGCACCTGGCCCTGGCGCTCCCGCACCTGGACCCAGGCGTCAGACGTGAGGCGTATCAGCACGCGCGGGGCGTCCGCTGTGGGCGGCGACGGCGCAGGTGGCGACGGCGCGGGCGGGCTGGCTGCGGCGGGCACGGGCGCGGGTGGCGGGATAGGTGGCGTGGCGGCAAGGGCTGCGGGCGCAGCCTGCCGGGCGGCGGAGGCCGGCGGCGCGGCGGGCGGTGGCAGGATGGAGGCGACCTGCGGCGAAGGGTTGCTGGGCGGCGCGGCGCGGTCCGCAAGCGGCGCCAGCCGATCCGGCACGGCAGGTACGGCCTCGGTCGAGGTGCGCGTCTCCCCGGACATGCGGAACCAGCCGACATAGGCGCCGCCAGTCAGCAGCAGGCCCAGCAGCACCACGGCGCCGACCGGCACGCCGCGCTGCGGCACCGGGGCGGGAAAGGCCAGCTCGGTCTTGCGGTTGACCTCGGACGACTCGGCCCGGAAACGGCGGGCGATCTCGGCGGCATCGAGGCCCAGGGAGAAGGCGTAGGTGCGAATGAAGCCGACGGCATAGGTGTTGCCGGGCAGGTCGGCGATGCGCCCGTCCTCAATGGCCTCCAGGAACGGCAGGCGGATGCGGAGCGTGGCGGACACGTCCGGCAGCGCCCAGCCCAGGCGCTGCCGGGCGGCGCGCAGCTCCGCGCCGACCCGGGCGGCACCGGTTGCCGGGCCGGGGTTGCCGTCGGCGGGGGACATCATGGCGCCCGGCTCCTGGAACCTGGCGTGCCGGTCATGCTGCAAGGGGCCATCCGATGCTTGCGCCTGGCCCGGGGGACGGGCTGGCGTCGCCTTTCATAGACCGGACGCGGGCGTAACGCCACGGGGGCCGCTTGCTCGCTGCTCCCTCTCCCTCCGGGAGAGGGCCGGGGTGAGTGGGCCTTGAGGCGCAGTCTTTGCCGATGCAGGGCCTCCGTCCCTCTGGACCCGACGTTCCCCGCTCCGCAGCCAAGACCCCCTCACCCCG
>JAABUM010002586.1_pt1 | contig 23899 bp, 42 predicted proteins | sample 5559161 | NCBI WGS metagenome assembly JAABUM01 (sample SAMN10711868, study PRJNA513369) | rock metagenome | isolation source: Antarctica rocks | place: Antarctica: Victoria Land, Siegfried Peak nord
CAGTCAATGTGCTGCAGCGCCGGCGCGATAGTACCGCAACATTCTCCTCAACAAGCCCATGCTCTGACTCTACATCGCTGTGCTGGCCCGCAGTGGGGCACCAGTCAGGGCCCGCAGTGGGCCACCACTGCTGGAAGTGCTGCTGCTGCTGCTGCGCTGCTGCTTCCTGTTGCCGCCGCCGCTGCCATCGCCGCCATTCCTGCCGTTGCCGCCGCCGAAATGCGACGACCAGAGGTATTGTAAAATCATTGTAAAAATCAACACGTTTAATACGTATGTCGTATGTAATTGAAGTAGAAAATTCTTTTAAATGAGATTCCATTTCATTTGAAAAGAATTCACATTTATTATTTGTTTTAAAAAAAGGGAAAATTTAGTTAGTAAGCTAATCCCATACTTCGAGTTGCTTCTGACCCTCTAAGTAATCACGAACACTCAAACGATCGGTAGGACACGCAGATTCACAACGTTTAGAACCAGCACAATCTTCTGTACGTGGAGCCGGTGCGATTTGACTCGCTTTACGTGCTTCAGTGGGAGGAGTTTTTAAAATTATTTGCGGCGCCAGTCCACGTCGCAGCGTTGGCAGGTACAAACTGTAGACTTGACTAGTAGGGCCCTGGACACAGGGGCACAGCACATCAGCCAAAGTGCACTAGTCCGACAGCTGTTGGATGTGACAGACAACAGCACGCAATGTCGATGTCAATGGCTCATGCAGTGGTGGCGAGATAAGTCATCCGGAGGCCTGTGCTATATGCTAATACTGGACATGTGACCAGCAGAACATGCAGCGCTGCTAGCAGGACACACGGCAAGCTCGTGTGCGGCGCCGTCACAAATCCCACTCGGAGTGTCGGGCCGGCTGCTGGCACCCTGCAATGCTGGAGGACATCCCATCCCATGGCCGAAAGCGTGGCCCGGCGGCACGGCTCCTGGAACGCCGCCGCCGCCGCCGCCGGCGCCGCCGGTGTAGAGCGGCGGCGCCGCCCAGCCTGCCTGGCTGCCCAGCGTAGCCGCGGCAGCAGCTGGATCCACGTCGAATTCCTCCGCCGCGCCTGCCGCCCACCAGGGCTGTGCCGCAGCGGGCCAGGAAGCAGCGGACGCAGAAACGCGGGGCACATCGGAGCCGGGATGCAGCTGCTGCAGGTGCGCGCTGCTGACCTGCGGCCATGGCGTGTTGAGCAGCTGCGGCTGCATGCCGCCCGCTGCTGACGAGGTCGCCGGCGGAAGCGCGAAACCCTGCTGCGCCCACCCATTGCTGTGGCTGCCTGCCAGGATCGGCTCAGGCTGTGGCGGCGCAGCGGGTTGTGAGAAGCCAAACCGCTGCGCCCCAAGCAGGTGGCTGCCAGCCGCGTCCCCGCCGCCGACGCCAGCCAATCCGCCGTGTGCGCTGCTGACCCTCTGCATGGGCACGCGACCGTCGCGGCTCCCTAGGCTGCGGCTGCGGTACTGCCTCGCTGCGGAGTCGAGCTGCGGCTGTCTCATTACAGCCTCCCTTGCTGGCGACGTGCCAGCCGCACCGGAGCGAAATTGCCGTGCCAGCGGGTCGCCGCCGGGGGCGCTGCGGCGGTCCAGCCCCACTGGCTCCGCCTCGCTGCACCACGGCGAGTTAGCGGCGGCGGGCGCGGGCGGCGGCAGCCGCCGCCTGCCGCCGGGGGTGGGCGCGCCGAGCTGCGGTGGCGGCATCAGCTGCGGCGCTGACTGCTGCTGCGCCCTGTGGGATGAACACATAGAAATTAAGAAACAGCCCTTGATCGCATCCGACTCGGTATGCAGGATCCATATGGCGGTGTGCGTGCGCTAGCAACCTGTCGTAGCGCATTTGCAGCTGCGGGGATGCTTTGCCGCTAGCCCATCCTCTCACTCCAGGTTTGGACGGAATGTGTTCGCAGAGTCTGAGCAACGCACTGCGGCTGTTGATGCCTGGCCCACTGCCGCAGCTGTGAAGCCTGCTGCCGGCCGGCAACCCGCCGCTCGAGCGCCCCCAGCTGCGCATCCCGCTCCTGCAGCTGTTGCTCCCGGCGCTGCAGATTGCGAAAAGCATGCCAGATGTGAGCACTACAGTAAGCCGCAGAGGTGCCAACATGACATGAAAGCTTCTATTAGTGAAATTGCGCATCCTGAAGGATGCAGCTCAGTTCTTTTGCGACGCTATCAGGACGCCGCCTTCTGTTGCTTGCAGCACAGCGACCATGTGCGGCAGCAGGCTCGACAAGCAATGGACAATGCACAATGGGCCTCGTCGAGAGTGAATCGCAGCACCTGGCTGTGCAGCTGCTGCTTGTGGAGGTACTCGCGGATCTCGCCGGCGGCGATCGCTCGCACAATCGTTGACAGCGTGTTGCGCGAGCCCGGGTCAACACCGCTGTCGCCCTCCCATCCGCCTAGCAGCGGCGCCAGCAGGCGGCACTCCTCGACCAGGGCCGCCTCCGCTGCCTTTGTTGCCAGGCGCCCGCTGAAGCGACCCTGCATGCATGCTCCTTGTTCGTCTGCGACTCGATTATTCCGCCAGCAACTCGTGCATGCATCCTCTGAAGTGCCGCTGTCTTCGGACCGACTTCTTTACTCTGCATGCAATAACATCTATCTCGGGCGCATCATCATTCAAACATAGCTGCAGTGGATTTCGCACCCAAGGATGCACGTTGTTTTGAGCAGGTGTCCAGCAATCGGCGGCCCACCGTCAGCGGCGGGGCGGTGGATGCGGATCCTGTAGTGGCGACGCCAGAAGCGCGCCGCCGCCGTCGTCCCTGGCTGCCACTGCTGCCAGAGGTGTCCTGAGGGCCACTGCCGCCGGCACCGGACCCTTCCGCGCCTGATGAGGGAGGCGTCAAAGGTTCGTGTACGCTGCCGCAATTGACGGGCACCGCTGCCGGACGCCTTGGCAGCAGCAGCTGCTGGTGCAACTTCAGCAGCTGTTGGCATGTGGACAAGTTTCGTTTGGAGGCCACGATGGTTCCACATGCGTCTGACAACACTGATCGAAATTTGTCACATGATCAACCATCAATATCTAGAGTAGCGAGCCTGCTGCACCTGCCCTCCTCGGCCTCAACCGCCTCTGAGTGTGGCCGGAAAATTCGTACAGGCGGCCATCTTCCTCCGCGGAGTCCATGATCAGCCTCTGCTGCCGCTGCTTGAAGCATCGGGCCTCATGCAAGGCGCCGCCTGCATCCGGAAAACGACGTACTTTCAAGGCGTGCAGAGAGGACAACAGCTGGTGAGCGTGCAGGCTGAAACCTATCGTGCTTCAGTTGAGGTCGGCGCCACACGCGCGCGTCAAGGGACGGTTGAGAAAAGCAGGCTTCAAAGTTTAAAAAAGAATCTTTCTACAGGCGAATCACAACGAGACGCTGGCCACCTAGCAGCCAAACATCAGGTGATTGTGCACACATATGCTTGCTCAGTCGTGTGCAGTGAGCTACCCAGCATGCATGCGATCAGCACTCGTACAAAAGCATTGTTTTGTAAAAACCACAGTCATCATGTCAGGCCCCGATTTGCTGCTCGTGGCCGCCGACTCAAGAACATGTTTGCAGCTTGCGATTCGTCATTGAAGCTGTGACATCGCACCTGCTGCCTTTGGTTGCGCCCGGTGATTCACTTGGGGTTTCACTATCAGAGGGCGTGCGTGGCTGCCGGTACACCAAGTCGCTGCGGCTGCAATCTGAGGTTCCGGCGTCACAGCCAGCGCGCATGCAGCCTAACCTGGCGGCGCATGCGTACGCGCTGACGTGCGAGACAAGAAGCTGCGGCCGAGCAACCCTGACTGATAGGCAGGTGATTAGCATAGCGATTAAGTGGAGCTAATCACGGTCAAGGTAACGTACGAGGAAGAGGTTTTCTAGACCAGATGATCTTGCAATTATTCCAGCCATATTGACCACCACCAATGGCCTGCCAGCCGCACTCCGGCTGACACTTTACCGCGCACAACCTTGGTTCACCTAGCATCCACCTAGTGAGCATGGGCCAGCAGGAAGTAACAAAGGTGTAGACAGGCGTAGACAGGGACCTAAGCGTGAGTATTGCTCGGGGCTCGGGAGTCAGTCGTCTGACTGAAAATATCACACCACTGACAGTCACCTGCAAGCATGCTGCCTTGCTGAGCACAGTCATTTTGACGGAGACATCGCCACATCGATGTGCATGTCTAGCAGCGCACAGACGTCGGACGATGCGACAGCCGTGCGCCTACCGCGCCGCTGCACCACACTGCTCTGGCCAGTGCTTCGCTGCCTCATCCTGCGCGCCTGCGCTGCTTCAGCAGCTTTCTGGCCCCCGCCGCAGCACGTCAGCCAGATGGCAGGCCCTGCACGACGGCGTGCTGGACATGCATTGCTGACGCCAAGCTAGCAGTGTACTGCATGATGTCATCTCGCTCGCCGAACTAGCAGTAGTCTCGATGAGAAGGGTGAACGTGGTCACGTTCATCAGACATCATGGCAGGTCTGACAACGACACACCTCCAGCAGCGGCAGCCGCACAAAGCGGAAGATCATCATGATGGACAGCCCCGTCAGTATGCACGCCACTTCGCTTGCGATGCTGAAGCCCATGAGCTTGTCCCTGCATGCCATTGACAATCCTTTCCAGCACCGAATTTTGACCACGCATCGGCGCCAACCTGAAGCGTCAGCCCGCAATCACTTGTCGGCTCCAATGTGTAGCCCTGCTGACAACTGCCGCAGGGTGGCGGCGTTTAATTCGGCTGCATGGCCGGGGATGCATCATCAGTCTTCAAGCGTTGATGACATATAAGTTTCTGAGTCATGGCAGGCGGGCTACGGGCCAGTCTTTGCAGACGCTGATTACGCACCACAGCGTCCAGACGCCGCGCCAGTACAGGATCACGCCGGTGATGGCGATCAGCGTGAACACGTTCGCCCTGAAATCGAATCTGTGGTCCTCCAGCGCCGCCGTCACCGCGTCCGCGACCACCTGCCATGCAGCGAACGAAGGCTGACACCATGATCCCACCCCATCGATCTGTCGTTAGCTTGTCCATCAGGAATGAAGTGAAAGTGATGCCCCTTGATCTCTGCAGCACACATGCATGCGGAGGCTTTGTGTGGAGAATCGCTCAAATCAGCACTCATAGTGGCGCTGTATGTCCACAATCGCACCCCGTGCATGGTGCCCGCCACAGTCTCGTGCACATCGTATTGCTTGTGAGTCTCCCCCTCCCAAAAGGCATCGTCGGCAGCAGCGCCAAGCGGGCTGCCGGGCTCCGGCTCTGGGCTGCAGGGACCGCTCTCCGCCGCGCTGCCGCCGCCGCGGCACACGATGAAAGTGAACGAGCCGTTGACGGGGCCGCTGTTGCTCTGAGAAGGCGGAAACGCACATGTCATACAATGTGATTGCGCCATGCCTTGCCAATTCCACATGGCAACCGTGTCTCTCTTGGCCGCCAAGACATCCGCATCACGCGCACCAAGACCAGTCATGAGCGCCAACCTCACGTCAGCCGGAACACAGCGATACCTTGCCTAGGTTGGAGCGGCTGGAGCGCGCCAGCCGGTGCACGCTGGTGGTGCGCTGCGCTGTTGGGCGTCGCGCCGCAGTGCGCGGCGTCAGTTCCTCTTCCTCCTCCACATCCAGCACCGTGGCCTCCTGATTATCACGGGATATTCAGCCAGACGTGAGACGGCAATCCGTTTCAGCGAACGTCCGCCGGAGGCTCCAGGCAGGCAGAGACAGGCATGTGCCACCCACCTTTCTAAGTTCGGTGGCTTGACGAAGCTGACAATACAATCCGTTCTAAGGTCCGGCTATGATCACCTGATCAAGAAGCGGGGCCACTGTTGCTGTGTCGTCGTCTGTTGCGTCGCTCGCCGGCGCAGCGCTGGGCGCCAACCGCTGAAACAACCCCATTGCGAGCCCAAATGCGCTGGGTCCTGGCTTAATGTATCTTTGGTGATTTATCGAGACGTCCAATGCAGCGAGCCTCCAACACAAGATAATGCCTTCGGCGTGGACTGCGGAGTGCCTGCGAAGGGTGGAGGTTCCGGTCGTTAAAGCCTCGCTTCTAGGCCAGCGAACGCGCAGTGCCTGGGATGATATCGAGACGTTCTTAAACCTATTCCAGTCGGCTGGGCTCTCGACGAGCGTCACTATCATGCGCGGATTAGCACTGAAACGCTCGGTCGCGCTCACTGCGCAGCACACGACAGAGTCAGGGTTTAGATCGATAGTCGGCATGTGCATTATAGTCGTTGTACAACAGTAAAATCGATTGCAAAATCGCGGCAGACTGTGTACTCGGCACCTGAACGAGATAAGTGAATACAGTAGCGTGGCCTGGCGGTGCAGCTGCTGCGCTTGCGCCGTGGCCGGCAGCATCAGTTGGTGGTGCGCATTACACGCTTCCCAACTCGAAGGTATCCAGCCTGCAGGCGCGGCGAATCGACCATCTGCAGTGTCAGAATGACTTTCGAGAATTCAAGTGACATCTGTTCTTGCAGCCTGCCTCATGCGTGGTGGCGTCTTGTGTGTGGCTTGCTGTGGGTTGGACTATGACTGGGCTGACAAGCTGGGATGCGCGCGATACGCAGCAACACAATTACAGGGACATGTCCTTGTGTATCGTTCAGAACATCTGGTTGCAATTTGCATCGTGCTGCTACCTTGCTGCGGACATCACTCACCTTCCTGACAGCCTCGTCCAGGCAATACTCTGTCGCGCCTGTCGGGGTCAGGCCCGAGCCACGCACAGAAGCACTCACTGGCATGATTCGTCGCGACTGATGGCCGCGCCAGGCTGCATGGCATCGCCCACTTTAGTCTTGGTCTGCGAGTCCATCAGTCTGAAGCGCTACCATTCCTCTCTATCCTAGCACTGCCAGGCATATTGCGAGCCCGAGCTTTTGACATCGTGCAGGTTCTTGTAAGCAGGTGAGTGGCTATGGGCGTGCCCACGTTCACGGCGATGCAGCCGTGTGGCGGTGTGAACGCGCGGCCGCACACGGCGTGCTGACTTGGCCGTCAGACGGCAGCAACATATCGCTCAGCTGGTCAGGGGCCGCGACATGTGAGGCGGCCGGCGTCTACAAAGTGCGGCGAGCCGCGAAACACAACAGCCTCCGTGCGGCCGCGAGGTGTGGCTGCGTCGCCGACGGTGCGGCAATGTTGGTGGAGGACAGCGCACGAAAGCTGTGAGACGGGCCTGAGCCTGGGCTTGAAAAGAACCCTCGCGCAATGGCGGCGGCGGCGGCGCAGCCCTCGGCGGAGGGTCTCGTGCGCCTGGGGGAGATCCGCGAGGAAGCGTACACCAAAGTGCTACGCGCCTTCACCAAGCAGAGCTTCGACTGGGTGAGGGAGATCTCCCTTTGGAGCTGCCCGTTCAAGAACCGTTGAAATGTGCAGTCCAGGACTCTGCCTCAAGAGCCGTCACATGCCAGGCCCAGAGCGCAGCTGAGAACTGCTCACAGACGTCTGCCCATTGCGTGTCCAGAGGCCCAGAGGCTTGTTGCACTACCCGCAGGGGCGGGAGAAGGTGCTGGGGAACCTGCGGAAGGAGCTGCACATTGGCAACGATGCGCACGCCGAAATCATGGAGTGCGTGCTCAATGGCCAGGACCCGCCCCGCGTTGCCGCTGCCGCCGCTACAAGGTGCGAGCAATAGCTAAGCTGTGCAGGTGGAGGTTCAAGCAGACAGCGAGAGTTGAGCACGGCCCACACTGGTGGGAACTGCGGCACCATTGCCTCACTGTTCGACCTTTGCCTAATTGCAGCATTCCTCTGCTGGTCTCACAGGGCTCTGCAGATGCAGCCGCGGGAGCAGGCCAGCGGGCCGCCCAATGCGGACCAGTATGGCCGCAGCAGGGCGCTGTCTGCCAGCCGAGGATTTGGCCGCCACGGCGCAGCCGGCAGGGGCAGCGACGCAGGCGTCCCTGACCCCTACAGCAGCCATGGCAGCCCAGCGGTCATGGATGGGAGGAGCGTGCAGCGGCGCAGCGTCGAGGCAGCGTCGTTGGGCATGCTGGCAATACCCCACAGCCCACCGGGCGGCTACCAGGGGCGGCAGCAACAGCAGCAGCAACAGTGGCCTGGCGGCGGCGGCGGCGGCCGTGGCGGCCCAGCAGGATGGCAGCAGCAGCAGCAGCAGCAGCGCGGCGGGGGAACACAGCACCCTGGGCACGCACAGCACCCCGACGGCAGCTACTTCCACCAGCAGGGGCGCCCCCACTACGGCAGCGTCGAAGCGATGATGCAGCAGCAGCAGATGCAGATGCAGCAGCACCCTGGTGGCGGAGGGGGCTACCCGCAGCCAGCGCTGCCGCACCACCAGATGCGGGCGTCGCCGCAGACGGCGCCGCTCGGCGACTTTGCGCCAACGTATGCGTCCCCAATGGGCGGCTACGGCGGCCAGATAGCGGCGCAGCAGCAGCAGCAGTACGGCGGCGGCGGCGCGGCGGCGGCGAGGGAGCTGTGGCCGCCGCAGCAGGGCGGCCGCCCAATGCAGCCGCAGCACATGCATGGCCTCGGCGATGGCGGCTATGCAGACGACGGCTTCGGCAGCGGCAGCGTGGTGGGAGCCCCCGGCCCGGCGACGCCGCCAGCAGCGCATGGCGCCGCGTTTACCGCGTCGCCTGGCGGCGGCGGCATGCCCAGGGGGCCAAATGCGAGGGACAGCCCCGGAGGCAAGCCCGCCGCCGCCAAGGCGAAGCTGCCGCTGAAGAAGCGGCCGGCGCCGGGCAGCGGCGAGGGCGTCCCCCCGCACAAGCAGGCGAAGAAGCGAAAGGTGCAGTTGTGCCTATGACATCGACATGTACAACGAACCGGTCTGCTGACCACGAGTGTGATTCGTGCTCGTGTGTTATCCCACTATACAATTACACTGTGCCTGGCCTGCTGTTGCTTCTCAACACTGTCAAAGGCCAACCTTGTCGGTGTCTTGGCTGCAGCCTGAGGGACTGCCGCCGGCGCATTCAGCAGCTGTCCCGGGCAGGGACAGGCCGCCCATCGCAGCAGGAAGCCTGCAGCTGGACCCGCTTCTCGGCCACCGTGTGAAGGTGAGAGTGTAGGCCTGCGCAACCAATGCACTCGCATCCACTACAAAGTTGACATGAATGTGACACCAATCTGTTTGCCAGCTATCTTGGTCAGCAGAATTGCACCCGCTGTTCGCATTCGCCTGAGACCTGGACAGTGCCAAGTGACTGTCCAGGTCTCAGGCGAATGCAAACATGCAGCAGGCCACACATGTGCAGATCCACTGCTGCTCGCTCTGCAGGCTGCAAGCTTGCGGCTGCCCCTCGTTCTGACCGTCAATTCGCATGCAGGTGCTGTGGCCACAGGCGGGCGGCTGGTGGGACGGCGTCATCACTGACTACAATGCCATAACTGGGCAGCACTGGTGCGCATTATCGCTGGTGTATGCAGAGACACAAACAGCGAGCTTCTGTCGTTGTCACGCAAGGCGCACACCTCCTGTCGCACATGTATGTTGTGCAAAGTAACACTCTGCGAACACGGATGCTCGAAGAACAGAAGCCGCCCCGGGTGCTTCCTTGCCGCATCCCGAGTACGCGCACTTCCTGCTGCAGCGAGCGGCTAGCCCCCAGCAGCTCCCGACTCGCCTTTCTTTGTGTGCTCCAGTGTGGTTTACGACATGAACACGGAAAATGAGTCCTTCGAGTGGACCCAGATTCGGGGCGCCCTCGCCAACGAAGTGCAGGTCCTCCCGGACACGGTGGACCTGCTACAGGTGGGCTTTCATCATTCCCATTGATGAAATTATTCATTCGATGATGACCTCATTACATTGGATGGACTCGCCGACGGGTCATGCGAATCTTCCCCTTCTCCTTGTCCACCGGCTATCGATTGACCTGTCGTCAGCATTTTTGCTGAGTCGATATCGATCTGCCAGCTGGCAGATATGCAACCGTGTGCACCATCTAGCAGCCCCAATATGAGCGCCAGCACAGTTGACTCTCATGCGAGACGACCTCGGTGTCGCAATGCATGCTGAGCTGCTTTGCGTGTGTCGGTCGCAGGCTCGTCCGCATGCCGGCAGCGTGTCGCAGCAGGCGCCTGCAGCGGTGGCGCAACCGCCGCCCAAGGCAGCCAGCAAGCCGGGGCGCAAGCCCAAGGCTGCTGCAGCTGCAGGTGCCCATCAGCTGTCAAACGCCAAAAGCTGTGAGGCTGTGCATGACCTGATGAAATTGTTCAGTGCAGACACTGTGGTTTTGCACTCCTTCCCTGATGGTTTGGTTTGAGGCAGGCACTGTGTTGTCGCACCCCTACCCAGAGTGCAGCCTGGCTGTTCACTATACGGCTAACTGTTCCGAACCTCACCAATCGACACTCTGTCTGGCTGATGCGCAGGCGGCAGGGGCGTGGACGGCAGCAGCAACGGTGGCGGCGGCGCGATGCCAAACGGGCGGCCAACGTCGGCGCTGCGGGCCCCGCCGCCGAAGGCCAAGCCGAAGGCCGCAAACGGCCTTTTGCACCACGGCGGCGGCGGCGGCGCAGCGGGGCCGCAGGGCAGCTACGGCATGGCAGAGACGTACAGGTACGCCCACATAGCCCCAGTCACAGCCATAAACCCGTGCAAGCCTCAGCATAGGGTCAAACACTTGCACCTTGCAACAATGCAACAAGGGCAATGACTTTCATGATGCAATTTCAATGTTTGATGGGTTTCGGCTTATCATGCAATCTGCCAACAGATGCTTGGATTTTGGCGTCTCCAGGGAAGAGTATGCGCAGCGGCCGCAGCCGCCGCAGCCGGCGCAGGCGCCGCAGCAGAACCACGGCTTCCACCAGCAGCAGCAGCAGCAGCAGCAGCAGTACAGCTTCCAGGTCGTCGGCGGCGTCTCAGACTCAGATGAGGAAGAGGATGAATTTTCTGACGGTACGGCCCGCCACCGTGCTACTCGCTCCCACACACATGCATTGGATATGGCCAAAGCTCACCTTGCACTTGCTGTGCTGAACGCTGCTGCCGATGTGCTCTAGCACTGCTGCCATACGTGCTGCTTTCGCAGTTTGTGACAGTGTGAGTGTGGACGTGGCTGCAGAGGACTACGAATGACGGTGAGGTCCCGGAAAGGGGTGTGCCAAGCGGGATGTGACGACCAGGGAGCTGGTGTGAAGCATTAGCATTGACCTCCGTTGAAGTGCATCGAGCGCTCAGTCTAGCTACGACTTGCAGAACAACAGCATGATTCGAAGGACATATGTTGGTAGCGAAAGCGAATTCAGTGAATTTTCAGTCGAACGCACTGCTCGTCTAGTTGCCTCAGCGCCAGGACTGCGCCGGGATTACGCTGTGTCGGCGGCGCCTCTTTCAGAAAGCTGCCTCCAGTTCTAGACGCCTGCACTGTGAATAGCTATCGGTGAAAAAACACCAACCGCCATCAAATGTAAGCCAGGTTTCGTTATCGGACATCTCAGCTCATCAGGTGCAACCTGATGCAAGTGGCCTCCACCTCAGCATGATGAGCCAGGGTTTACTCGTACGCTCTCCGTCAAGACCCTCCGTATTGCATGCAGTGAGCTTGCTAGCAAATACATTGCCACATTTCAACGAATCATATTTCCAGCGGCCCTTCCGACACGTTCACATATGCTCCCTGGATCGATGCATGCAGGTTGCGGATTGAAGGCAGAGTGAGCGAGACATAGAACTGCTTGCCGGAAGCTGCCAGACCGTCTGCACGGCAGCTGGCAGCATATAATTGGTTTCTTCTGAACGCAATACGCTCAGATGTGATCCAGCCATTGCGCCAAAGGTGCTGCTGAGTCAGGCCTGCAAGTCGTGCCGGCTGCTGTCGAAGGGCTGCCAGCTGACCGTCCGTGTTTCCGATTCGCGAGGCGCCATGAACGTTGGCACACAGGAGCTGCAGGCTCTGCAATCCAAGACGGTGCGCCGGCTGCACACAGACGGACCGCTGCTGCGGCGCGCTGTGCATGGCCGCCGGCGCGCATCTTTGCAGTGCCGAGTGCTTCCCGTCCTGTTCGTCAGTGAACTCTTGCTTCGATCTCGCAGTCACGGATTCGGAACATATGCATCCTGGCGCATGTGGACCACGGCAAAACGACCCTGTCGGACCACCTGATCGCGTCCAATGGCCTCATTCACCCCAAGCTGGTGGGCCAGATGCGGTACCTGGACAGCCGCGACGACGAGCAGGTGATTGATATCATTTTCTCCTCGAACTTTTTCACGCAGTAGCTGCAGGATATGCGTAGCCGCCAATAGATCGGCTTTCGCCGCCATCGCCGCCGCCGCCTTCCCGCGTGTTTCCGCATGCAGCACTGCATGCTGACAAGTCGCAGCTTGTTGAATTACATGACGCTGCTTGCTCCTTTTCCACGGAAATTCCCGTGCCCCAAGACCTCTGCCGCACACCTGCCAGCGCGCTTCACATCTGGATGCCTCATGCACTTCACTGCAACCTCATCGTGCGGAGAGCTGGACGACGCCCATCTGTTTTCCTGGCAGGCCCGCGGCATCACCATGAAGTCCAGCTCCATCTCGCTGCTGCACCTGGTGGGCGAGCGCGGCGGCAGCAGGGGCGCGCCCTCGGCCGCGACCATCAGCGAACGAGCGGCGCACGGCGTCCTGGTCAACTTGATCGACAGCCCCGGCCACGTGGACTTCTGCAGCGAGGTGTAGCTCTAACCATTCTTGATGACTCGACTGGAGTGTCAGATTATCCACATTCCAGAAGCGCTTTAGACCTGCCTTCTTGCAATTTGACCTGGCAGCCCGCAGTACCGATGAAAGGGCAACTGAGAGGCCAAAGCGGCTGAACGGGGCCGTGCATTGCGGGCAGGTGTCGACGGCGGTGCGGCTGAGTGACGGCGCGCTGCTGGTGGTGGACGCGGTGGAGGGCGTCTGCATCCAGACGCACGCCGTGATGCGCCAGGCCTGGGAGGAAAAGGTGAGATTGCGGGTTGGCAGGCGACACTGCGTGACTGACTGTTTGGTGACACTGCCATTGGGGCGGATAGTGGTCGCCAGCCTGATGTTCCTGGTCTTCAGCTCCCATGTCAACCTTCTGGAGGTCGGAGAGGGGATGTGTCCTTCCCGAACAGACATCCACACCCGCCAAATTGGCCGCGTCCCAGTACAGAAGCCTGCACCTCGCCTGTGACCGGGCTTTTTCGACGCATGCACAGGTCAAAATGTGCCTGATCATCAACAAGGTGGACCGCCTCGTGCTGGAGGTGGGCATGAGCCCCGCTGAGGCGGCCGAGCGGCTGCGCAGCATCGTGACGCGTGTCAACGGCGTGGTATCGGCCTTTGCGTCTGAAAAGTACATTTCCGACGCCGACGGCGTGCTCGCGGCGCAGGAGGGCCCCGACGCCGCCGCCGGGTGAGCATCCTCTTGCTTGTGATGGCTCAATTTGTGTCTGAGCCTGTGGCTGGAGCCTTCATGAGCACAGCAGGGTTGGCTCCGGGACATGAGTCGATTCTCGACCGCCAGCGGCGCTGTCAGGCGCACGTGGCTGCTGGTTGCATCAGGGATTCGGATATGTTGAAATGCGCAGAGGTCCTGCGTCCCTAGCAGAACGCAGACAGCAACTCTTCAAGTAAGAGTTGGTGGCTAGGCAATTCAACCAGAGATGTGGAACTGGTTTTATCGAGCCAGACACTCTTGATAGACAGTCGTTTGGCTGTGGCAGGGCAGGAAAACATGCCACAGGATAATGGCGTCAATGTTGCAGACGCCATTCTGGCATCCACAGTGGATTATCTGCATAGGGATGGCGTCAGCAGCGGCTGCGTACCGCAGTCACGGTCATGAGTCGCGGATGAAGTTATCATGCTATTTGATTGAGTCACTCGTGGTCACTTGCGGATCAGGAAAAACATTCGCGGCGCCGCCACCGAATCTACCGCTGAGGCAAAAACGGCCCATTCTGGCTCTCTTACATAGTGCGTGACATCGGAAACGTAGCAAATACTCGATTGCACACCATTCACTTTGAGAACAACCGGCGAATGTTTGGGTCGAGTTTCGCGGTCTTCAGTGCATTTTCCGGGGAATTTCGAACTTTCTGGCCTACGCGCGGACTGCTCGCGGACTCGCCCTTGACGTTTGCAAACCAGCTCGCGGACAGCTGAAATCTTCAATCATCCGCGACTGATGCCCGTGACTACGGTATTGTCCGGACAGCGCCCATCGAAAACCAGTTGAAATCGGAATCAGAATAACCACCGGCCATGTGCATGCAGGGACGGCGTCAATGGCGGCGCGACGTACGACTCGGACGAGGAGGAGCGGCGGCGGCTGCAGGAAGAAGCGGATGACGAAGACTACTTCAAGCCGGAGGAGGACAATGTGGCCTTCGCCTCCGCGGGCGACGGCTGGGCGTTCACGCTGGGGCAGTTTGCCGCGATGTACGCTGCGCGCTTGGGCGGCAGTTCGAAGGCGCTGCAGAAGGTGGCTGCCCCGCTCAACACACGTGCGTCAGAAAGTGTGCCAGATGCACCTTTCGTCCCGTGTTTCAGCAATCGTACTCACGCTTGTACACCTTGTGTACATGCCAGGCCTGCCAGGACGTGTTGCTGCTCTGGCGCTGCGCTGTGCCATTCTGCATTCCGCACACGCTCAGCAGCGGAAGCGGACGCCAAGCATGACAAACAAGATCATGCAATGTGCACGATCATAGATATCCTGTTTTCCACAGGCGCTGTGGGGTGACTACACATACAATGCGAAGGCAAAGCGCATCGTGCGGCTGCAGCCGCACCGCGGCGACCGCGGCCGCCCGCTGTTCGTGCAGCTGGCGCTGGAGCCGCTGTGGAAGGCCTACTCCGCGGCGCAGCCTGGCTCCGACCCCGAGGTGCGTGTCTCAGGGCACAAGCTGCGTCAGATCAAAAGTGATTGGGCCCACCTGCGAAACCGGCCGATGCTCCTACGATGCTGGTGCAGCTATGCAAGTTTCGTAAGCCCAACACGCGCTGGCATCTGCTCCTAGCCAGGTTCAGGTTCAGACTAGAAGGAGCATTGTGTCTGTCGTGGCAGCCGAATGGCAGTGCAGCTGAGTGGCTGCGCGCTTCTTCGTATGTTCGTATGAAGCTGCACTGTTGTCAGTCAGTGATGTTATGTACTTCAAGGTCAGGACTGCGCCTGAGAGCTCATGGCCGGCAGCGATTTCCACTCATGAGACCTAGTTTGCAATACATGCAGGGGCTGCTTATGTCTGTATCTCAGGGCAACATGCTTGAGCAGGAGGTGCTGGGTTAGATCATGGCGGGCAGTTGGGCGTGCAGGCAGTTGCTATGGCGCCGGCGCACCCGCGGACACCCAATCACGTATTGCACAGCAAGTTGCGTAGCAGGTTGTTGGTAACGTCATGTGAGACTTTGCACTGACTCAACTTGTTAAGCTCGTTGTAACAGGAGGTGCTGGGCAAGATGGTGGCGGGGCTGAGGCTGGATGTCAGTGCCAAGGCGCTGGGCCACCCGGACGCGCGGACGGCGCTGCGCGCGGTGCTGCGCGCCTGGCTGCCGCTGTCGGACGCGGTGCTCGGCATGGCCGTGGCCCACCTGCCCGACCCTGCGGTGGGTTGCTGCTCCCTACATGTTCCACTTGCTCTTCCAGTGCCGCTGACGAGTGGCAAGGATATCCACTGCGCGGGCTTCAAACAGCTGTTGCATCCCGCTGCATTTACCGGCTTGTCCTTCTGCCGCCGCGGTCCGAGGCGCTGCGCGGGGCGCCTTGCGTCCTTCCTTTCCAATTCCTTGAATTGTTGGCTGTTGCATGCAGTCAGCCGCGCCGGAGCGCATACCGCGGCTGCCGCCGCCGCTGATGTGCCTCTTGCCTTGCGAATTTCCGTATCTCGATGTTCTCTGGCAATTTCATGCAGTCGGCCGCGCCGGAGCGCGTGCCGCGGCTGCTGCTGCCGCGGTCGGAGGCGCTGCGCGGCGCGCCTATGTCGTTCCTTCCTCGTTTCCCTACTGTTATATGGCTCTTTCATGCAACTGGCAGCGCCAAAGCGTGTGTCGCGGCTGCTGCCGCCAGGGTCCGAGGTGCTACGCGGGGCGCCGCTGCCGCCAGATGTCCGGCGGCGGTCCCTCCCTCTCTTTCTCTTAAATCTCTTGAATCTTTTTGTCGTGCAGTCGGCGGCGCCGGAGCGCGTGCCACGGCTGCTGCCGCCGCGGTCGGAGGCACTGCGCGGCGCGCCGCTGCCACCCGACGTTCAGGCGCGCCTGCACGCAATGGAGGCAGCCGTGGGTACCTGCGACACCTCCCCGGGGGCGCCGCTGGTCGTCTACGTCTCCAAGATGGTCGCCGTCCCCGCCTCGGCGCTCCCAAGGTGAGTTTCTGCTTCACCAAAGGTCTTCACCAAGCATCAATCACTGGCTAGGATTTAGCTGACAATCGTGATTGTAACTTCCTGCTCTTGGCTGACTGATGGAAGCAACATGCTTGAATTGGAAACACAAGACACATGCAGAGCTAATTACCCTCCTCTCGATCCCGGTTTCCGGTCTCGTTCGGTTGAGGGCAGTCGCTCTGCGACAGTAACTCTGGGTGGCGATGCTGCGCAATGTGCACCGGGATTGGCTGCCAGCCGCCTGGTGCCGCAGCTCCCTGCCACATGAACATAATACACCACACATCAAGCCCCGTTGCACACCCTGAAAGCACTTGATACTGCTGCTCTTGTGCACTCAGTAGCCCATGGTAGCTACTCCCAGTCTGCGAAATCTTCCAACGGACATTGAGAAAGTTTTTTCGAGGGAAAACTTGATCAATTCTCGTGATGATCATGGGACATAGGCAGCATGGGCAGCCGGCGCCGGCCGACCCCAACGCTGAGGTCTTCCTCGCCTTTGGACGTGTCTTCTCGGGCGTTGCGCGCGACGGCGCCACCGTGCAGGTGAGCCTCCTGCGAGAGCATGCAGCATGGACACCTTTCGCAACAGCGCGCCGGCCCGGCACTAACCGCAGCGCATGCTCCCTGGCCTGGCCAGCATGCACATCACCAGTCATGTCTCACGATGTTCTTGCTGCTCTCGAACATACTCTCAATTGTCACATCTGCCAGGCTCTGATCACAACAGCTGCATTCCTTGAATTACTAGTACTTCATGTGCAGGTGCTGTCGGCGGCGTTTTCGCCGGCGCAGCCGGGGGAGCAGCGGCACAAGGCGCGCATCGCCGGCCTGTACCTCATGATGGGACGCGGCCTCGAACGCCTCTCGGTGCGCCCTCTGCTTGTGACACCATTCTTGCAGCTACCCAGCCCTGGGGGAACATGCGTCTTAATTGATGATTTCCAGGACACAGTCATGTTTTGGAACCTATGGGCATCTGCTTTGTCTTGCCCAAAGCTGATACACTAAAAGGACAGCCGTCAACAATGGTAATGTGCCATCTGCCTGCAGGAGGTGCCTGCGGGCAATGTGCTCGCCATTGGCGGCCTGGACACCGCCATCCTCAAGTCGGCAACGCTCACGGACAGCGCCGCCGCTCGGCCGCTGGCGCCCATGCTCTTCCAGGCGCGTTTTCCGCAAGTCTCGAGTGTTTTTGCAAATTTTGAAGTGAACAGCCCCCATACTCTTCCAGGCGCATTGCCGAGGCACGTGCCTGCGTGTAGATGATGCTGACTTCGGAACAGTTTTTGACTGGTTTCAATCAACATGTTTGTCACGTGGACACAACGTGCAGTTGCAATTCAAGGTGTGTTGCAGCGCGGACTTGTGCCTGCGCCGCAAGGTGGCTGCCTCACTGGGACACTTTCCAGCAACGGCCGTCTTCTTGCCGATGTTCAACTGCGCGCCTGCCGCTGCATGCACTCAGTATCTCCTACATCTCCCGCTGCATTCTTTTTGCAAACCGCCATCCGCAGCCCACAAACCTTACTGTTACCGGATGGAGGACCAGCAAGAGGCCGACTCCCACACATCGTCGTTGGTAACATTCCCTGCTCAAGTTGAAACTACTGTCTACCCAGACGGCGCCCATCGTGCAGTGGTGGAGGCGAAGGCGCCCGGCGACATCGAACCGAGATTGCGAGTGAAACTTTGTAGAATTGATTGACGACGCACGATATTTCTGCATTACGCAGGCGGCGCCCATGGTATGGGTGGCGGTGGCGGCGCGCCCGGCGGCGTTGAAGTTGAATTGACGCTCGCAAATGATACAATGAAACATGACCGCATCCCTGCATCGTATAGGCGGCGCCAATTGTGCGGGTGGCGGTGGGGGCCAAGGCGCCCGGCGACATGGCGGCGCTGGCGGCGGGGCTGGACCTGCTGCGCCTTGAAAACAAAACGCAACATATCAATCCATAATTATCGCATCCCTACAGGCGGCGCCCATCGTGCGGGTGGCCGTAGAGGCAAAGGCACCCGGCGACATGGCGGCGCTGGCGGCTGGGCTGGACCTGCTGCACCGCGCCGACCCTCTCGCCGAGGTCACCCTGCAGCCTTCCGGCGAGCACGTGCTTGGCGCCGCGGGTGCGTTGCCAGCGTGATTTCGTGTCTGTCCTTCTGCTGCACTACCCAAGCTGCTGCGCCGTGCCGACCCGCCGCAGGTGGGTCGCATGCTGGGCAACCCGTCTTCAAATCGGCAGGGTGCTGGACACTAATACAACGCCGCCCACGATGACATTGCACGACACCATTGCGACGTTGTATAGTGATTGAATAGAACAGTGTGCGGCCGCAGGCGAGGTGCACCTGGAGACGTGCATCCAGGACCTGCGGGAGCGCTTTGCGCGGGTGGAGCTGACGGTGTCGCCGCCCCTCGTCGCCTTCCGCGAGTCCGTCGCCGACCCTGCCGAGGGGCCCGACGCCGCGCCGCGCCCGCCGAAGGTGCTTGATACATATTGAATTATTCCAGTCACTGCCGATCGAGGGTGCAGTTGCCCCTTGCAGCCTGCTCCACATGATGTGGCAAGCATAGGCGCGTGCATTGCAGAGATTGCATGGCGTCAGTCCCCTTGCACAAAAGCACGAAACGTTCCAATGTCTCGTTTCCGGCAAGATCAAACAGAACAACGGTTAACGGCTGTCTAAGACAGTTGTTGCCCGGCACAGGTGGTGGAGGGCACGACCGCCAATGGTCGCGTCTCGCTGCGGGTGCGGGCGCTGCCGCTGCCGGCCACCGTCGCCAGCGCGCTATCCGAGAACGCGGACCTCATCCGCGCGGCGGTCGACTCGTCGCAGCGCACCCATGAGACCAGCATGCGCGCACGCGCCGGCGGCCGCGATGGCACTGCGAGGGCGGCGACTGCACAAACTAGCGGCGGTGGAGACGCAGCGGCGGGCGGCGCCGAGGCGGACGTTGGCGCCGGGCGCGACCAGAACGGCGCAACGGCGCCGGCTCCGGCAGCTGGCGGCTCGGCAGAGGACCATGGCGGCGGCGCGCTTGGCGCCCTGCAGAAGAGGTGGGCGTTGAGTGACGCTGGAACCCTGAGATGTTAGATAAAATGCTAGGGCTTTGAGGACTTGCAGCAGCCACTTGTGTGGTGCCGTGCACCTCAGCTCCCTATGCAGCCCGCCTTCCCCTGGTGAGGTGGCAGCTGCAGGGTGCCTGTGCTGTGCTTGGTCCACATGGTGGCTGCCGTCCGGCCCCCACTTGCATGGACGCAAACAACATGCCTCTTGCACTGCATGCTCCTGCGGAGCACACCTCTGTGCCGACATCGTGATCGGAAACGCTTGACAAACTCTTGACCCCTGACCAGCAGTGATGACGCGCAGGCTGGCGGCGGCGGCGGAGGATGCGGGCGGCGCCTCGGCGGCGCTGCTGCGGCGGGCGTGGCTCATGGGTCCGCACCGCGTGGGGCCCAATGTGCTGCTGGCGCGGGAGACATGGCACAGGGGCGGCGGCGGCGGGTTGTGGGAGGCGCCGCCGGCGCAGCTGCTGCGGCTGGGGCGGCGCGAAGCCGCGAGCGCCGAGGAGGAGGCGCCCCAGGTGGGGGCGGGAGGAAACAAGCACGACAGAGAATGCAGCAGAAGAGCCTTGAAATTCTGGACAGCGTGATGACGTGCTGCGCAGTCAAGCGCCTTGGAACGCGGGTTCTGACAGCTCACGTAGGAAGCTGAAGATGATTTTCTACAATTCAACCAATCCCGTCAAATCGCATCGAAACGAACCAAGTTGAAAAGGATACAAGAAACCCATAATAGATATTGTCCGTGCTGCAGATTGGGGATCAGGTGCGGCTGGAGTTGGGCGGCCCGGAGATGGGCGCCCTGCTGCTTCCTGCTGCCGCGCCGGCGGGGGCCGCCGCCTCAGCTGTGCACCTTCCCCCGGCTGCCGGGGAGGGCCGCTCGGCGCCCGCCAGCGAAGCAGGTGCGCCATGATGATGCCTTTCCGCGCGTCGTCTGTTCTCAGGCACCTGGATTGTCCAGAATGTCGTTGTTGCCTCGATGCAGCTGTGCTGCCAATCTCGGGACTGCATTGAGGCCGATGCGCGCGTCAGCCGAGGATGACCCTGCCTAGGCATTTGCAGCATCAGGGATAGCCTGACTTCTGCAGAACTGTAGTTGTGGGCTAGTGGGGGTTGCGCGATGAAGAAAACCTTTTCAACGAGGCCTCCGCTGTGACAGGTGGGGCCGCATCATGACTTTACACTTTGTTTCAGAGCACTGTCTGAGCGCACCTCCCCAGCCACACCCAACCTGCCTGGTCAGCATGCCACATTCGCGGGTGGTGCAAAACGTTGCTTCTGCACAGCAGCAGGTGCGCCTAAAGGTGTAGCCATAGTTGCGCCATGATGACTTCATCGCTTTGGCCCTGAGACCTATCCTATACCCTGCAGGCTCGGCGGCGGAGGCGATAGATCCGACGGCACTGGCGTCCATGCTGCACGCGGTGGAGTCGGGCGTCGCTTCCGGCTTCCAGCTGGCCGCCGCCGCGGGGCCGCTGTGCGACGAGCCCATGTGGGGCGTCGCCTTCGAGGTGCAGCTCTGTGCAACGCAGAACGTGAAAAACCACACTAGCATCCAGAGCTCGCAGGCTGATAGCTGAGTGTGCATCGACGAAACAAAGCGGCGGTGGCTTTCGTTGCAGGGCACGGGGATGGCATGCTGTCAGCTGCTGGGCAGCAACCACATGACGCACAGGGCATCTGCAACCTTGCCCTGCGCGTGGACATGCCTCGCGATTCGCCTTGTGATGTGTCTGTATAATACTGTGCAGGTGGAGGCACGGGTGAACCTCACAGGGCAGCGGGGGGCGGGCGCCAGTGGCGCCACGCTGGATCTGCAGGAAGACGTATACGGCCCCCTCAGCGGCCAAGTGAAGGCTGCCCCACTGCCCTTTCGCAGCTGTCGCACAAGCAACCAACATGTTGCGCGTACTGCATGCTGCACATACTCCTTGCCCACCCACCACCCTCCATTCGTTCGTGAAGCAGCCGTCCTAGCCCCTCCAGCACAAGAACTGCTCAAAGTGTGTGTGATGTCGTGGGCGTGCGGCGCAGGTGACGGCAGTGGCGCGGCAGGCGTTTCGGCGAGCGGTCTCGGAGGCCAGCCCCCGCCTCGTGGAGGCCATGTTCCTGTGTGAGGTGTCCGCCTCGTCTGAGGTGCTGTCGGGTGCGCGCTTGCATTGCCTTCCCCGGGTCTCTTATACATGCAGTGTTTGCGCAGAAGGCATTGCATCCTTTGCTCCAGGCCCAAACCCTGCCACAAAGCAGAAGAGTGTTGTAGGCATGTGAATGCGCCCCTTGCCGATTTGCAAAACAGCCCTCGCTGGTGCATGTGCTTGCGCCCCTCTGCTCTGGAACCTCTGACATCCTGAAATTTTGAGTTCTATGTGCTCCAGGCGTGTACACGGTGCTGGGGCGGCGGCGGGCGCGCATTATGTCGGAGGAGATGCGGGAGGGCGCTGACGTCTTTGCGGTGCACTCCTTCCTGCCAGCGGAGGCGTCCTTCGGCCTCATGACAGAGATGCGGCAGCGGTCGTCGGGGGGCGCCTCCGCTTCGCTGCTGCTCAGCCACTGGGAGCGCCTCCAGGTGATCAACTGTAGTAGCAACATCAGTGGACGCAGGGGAGCGGCTTTTTTGGTCGAATTTCGGGCCGATCTTAGACTCGGAAGGTGCGGCAGCTCCTCCAGCGGCGCCTCCGCCTCGCTGCTGCTCGGCCACTGTCAGCGCCTCCAGGCAACCGAGCTGAGGCATCTATTCACTAGAGGAAAGGACGACCAGTGGACGCAGACGAGTGGTTGTTTTGACGGATGCTGAACTGGATCTAGACTCAGAGAAAAGCTGCAGTGGTTCGTCAAGCTGCAGTGGAAGCTGCAGTGGAAGCTGCAGTGGAAGCTGCAGTGGTTCGTCAAGCTGCGCTTCCGCCTCGTTACTGCTGGTGGCTGGGAGCGCTTGCAGGTGTGCCGCAGTCCCAAGGTTTCCTGAACTTGCACTTGGACTTTGCACTGGAGAATCCTGGTCCTACCTCACAACAGCTTGTGCCAGCCAGCGGCAACCTGGTGAACGGAAACCGGCGGAGCTGCAGAGTGCTTGTGGCTCCGAAATGGAAACAATGCGCCTTGCGAGCCCAGTGATTCCCATGTCTTCACTGAAAGGTCGTCAATGCATTTGCAGCCGTGTGCTCAGGGCCAGTAACAATGCGCACTAAACGGACCCGCAGGTGGACCCGTTCTTCGTGCCGACGACGGAGGAGGAGCGGGAGGAATTCGGCGAGGAAGGGCAGGGCGTGGGGGCGCCCAACCTGGCGCGCCGCCTCATCGACTCTGGTGCTCGGCTTCCTTGCCTCTCCCCACTGCCTTTGATGCTCTTCCTGTGCTTCTTGTTGTCTAATGACGTTGTTGGTCATCACACTGCGATGGAACGAGTAACACGTTCGTTCAGTCGACGAGCCATCAATAAAGACTTGTGTGTGTTGTTTTGTCAGTGCGCCGGCGCAAGGGGCTGCCGGTGGAGGAGAAGGTGGTGAAGGACGCCACCAAGCAGCGCACGCGTGCGCGCAAAGTGTGACGGCCGTTCGGATCAGGGCAGCTCAGGCTGTTTGTGGAGAGTGTGCAGCCGGCTGCTGTGGTCCTCTGAGGATGCTGGCAATCCTTGTCTGATGCCAGGAACCCGAGATTCGGAATCTGATGGGAGTTCAAGCAAGCAAGTGTACCTGCCTGATTGGAATTCAGCAAGTATGCCTGCCCGTGTAAAGACGCTGGCATGGAAGTGCATGGATTTTCATCAAGTACTCCAGTGGCACAGTAGATGATGCGTATTCCCAGCCGGTCCAGCTAACTCTGACATTTTCAGCCAGTTCAGCGCCTATCGTGAAAGACGATCGATGTGCACGCAGCAGATCGGACCAGGCAGCAATTGAACCTATGGTGGTAATTCCGATATAGCTCACACAGGCAGCGTGTTCGAAAGCGCATGCCTCCACTCTATTTTTCGTCTCGTCAGATACCGAGGTCGAAGCATGGAACGTCGTGATCCACATCAGGTGAGGGCTCCACTTGCATGACCGCCTGCGATGCTGCTGCGGCAAGCGGTCCCTGCGCTGTGGGTGGCCTCAGCTGCGTCTCGGGTGCTGCCGGCCCATCCCCCATTGCCCCGCTGTTCCATGCCAACCCTTCGTCCGGCCCCTCCTCGTTCGCCTTCGCCGCTGCCTCGGTGCATCCTGCGGCAGCTGCGCACACCGCCGGCACGTACTGCCCTGCTACAGCGGCGGCCGCCACCGCCGTAGCCGCCACCGGCTTTGCACCCGCCGCCGGCAGCAGCACTCGGCCGTCCGGCCAGAACGCACCGGCGCGCCCGCGGCAGCCGCTGACGATGTCTGTGAGCGCGGGCGCCGACTGTGCCAGCGCCGGCGCGGCGCCGACGATAAACAGGTGGCGGCGCGCGCGCGTCAGCGCCACGTTGAGGCGGCGCGCGTCCGAGGCAAAGGCGCCGGGTCGCGTCACAGCCGTCGACAGGATGATCACCTCCTTCTCCATGCCCTGCTCGGTCA
>JAABUM010002588.1_pt1 | contig 23891 bp, 46 predicted proteins | sample 5559161 | NCBI WGS metagenome assembly JAABUM01 (sample SAMN10711868, study PRJNA513369) | rock metagenome | isolation source: Antarctica rocks | place: Antarctica: Victoria Land, Siegfried Peak nord
TCCCGGTCTGGGAGCAAGTGCTCACGGTCTGCTCCAGTGGCACTTCCCTTCACTGCCCGATAGGCCTGCCTTTGCCGGGGTTTAGGGCCTCTACATAAGTGACTGCACTGCGCACTGACTGCACAGTGCAGTGCAGGCGGTGACCCGCCCTGTGCTGCAACAAGGACACTGCCATAGTCGAGTTCATGCCCTTTCGCCACAACTCAGATAGCATCTGCGCAGTTGTGTGTTCCAATTCTCAAATGCCAGTGATTGCCGCTTGCCGCAAATGATTTGCGCAAGCCAGCTTTCTTGATCTAATCGAAATCTCTGTCGGCAGTCCAAGAGCCAAAACTGCTAGGAGCAGTCCGGTGCATTACAAGAGTCGGCATTTAGGCGTCATACAGCACCCTGTCTTGAAGGGCCGCCCCTGGACGCGTGGTGCCGCGAGGCGACATGCATTCAGCCTGGTACAGAGCGAACTCTGTGCTGACGTTTGCGACCACAGTCTTGGCAGCCCTGTGCCTCTTCGCAACAGCTACAGGTAAGCCATGCGCTGTGGTCGACTGTCGCCGGCACGTTGCTGGCATTGTGTAGTTTTGCATGCGCACGCAGCTGTGGCGTTTCTCTAGAAGCGTTTGGCGCCTCGCTGGCAACCCCTGCGCTGCAGACAGCTTGCATCGAGGCAAGGTGGACGTGCACGCATCGGTGTCGTCGATCGAGAGCCTGCGGCGAGAACAGACCCAGGAGTACTACTACCGGCGGCGCACACACCAGGAGCTCAGTGATAGGGTGAGCTCCCGGCGACATGCCCACATGAGGAGGTTTGATGCGCTGTGATGGACTGTCTCGGGCGAGAGGCGCAATCATGCCGCTCACATCCTGATACCAAGTGAGCAGGTTGCTGATCGCACGCCGGTGGTGCATCGCGAAAGATGGAGCATCACAGCAGCCTTGCAGTGAGCGGCGTCACTTGAAGCTGGTCATTTTGCGGTCGCAAATTCAGCGTTCAGGCGCATGATGGTGGCTGCAGGCGCGGCTGTGGATCAACCTGTCGGTGGACCTGCAGGATGAGTTCACCTGGATGACGAAACAGCTGTTCCTGTATGTCACTGTGGAGTTCGAGACGCCGCAGAACAGCTTCAACCAGATGGTCATGTGGAGCCACATCATCACGAATAAGGTGCAGACCAGAGCGGATGCGTCCTCCCTGCTGCAGTAACTTCTCCACACAATCAGCAACGGCCAAGTAACACGTCATCTTGGCTGGGCTGGGCTGGGAAAACAGCAGGACGTAATGCAGCCTATGCAGCTATGCCGTGGATTCCGCGTGAAACAGGCGATGCTTCTGTGGCGCAGGAGGATGCGGCGCTGGAGGGAAAGGACTTGGACGAGTTCCATCCTTACATGGTCAACGACCAGGGTTTCAACCTGCGGGGGCTGCCTTTCAACCTGACGGTGTCATGGAACGTCATGCCCCTTGTAGGTACGAATGCTGCTCGATCCACAGCTCGACCTACATGATCGAACTCCATCTGGCTCTTCTCGCGCGTCAAGCCAGCATCACTGCAATCAGCGTCTGTTGGCTGGAGTTTTTGACTGGGCATGCGCATCTGTGCTGCAGGAGCGTTGCGGACCAGGTCGAAAACCTTCACAGGTGCGGCGCAGTGCTGCCTTTGCTCTGTGCTCCTACACGTCGGCTCCGCATGCAGGAGTAGACCCTCACCCTCCTGCACTGTGTGCGGTGTGTCAATCAGCGATTTAGGAGTTTGTGTGGTCTCGCCAGGCTTTCGTTTTCCAGAGGGATACACGCCGCCGCCCAGCACGCGGTCCCGCTCCCGCAGCAGAGCGTCGCAGCAGGTGCTCACAACACGCACAGCGACTGACTTTGAAAGACTGACTTCGAATGCGCGTCCCCTGAACGAATTTCGCTACCACGTTGGAGTGCTGCGTCCTTTTCGGCGCTCAGTCTCCAAAGCGTGCTTTGCCTGTCTGCAGTGTCTTGTGGCACAGCAGCATGTTGAGCCGTGGACTCGCTCAGAACAGAGAATATGCTGTGTGCGCAGGAGACAGCGCCGCCAAACCCTGCAGACCTTGCCGCGGAGGTGGAGGAGGCCAGTGTGGAAAATGTCGTCGAGCACTACGATTTGTGACAACTGGACGTTGCGACAGCGCATTTCGAAGCTTGGGTTTGAGGAAGTCTCGTGTGCGGGCACCGGCCAAAGGGTCTTGTGAAAATAGTGTACCTCATTCCAGAATTCTTTGCCTGCGGCCAATAGTCCTGCTCATGATGCAGCTCCCACATAAGTCACAATCAGCTGAAAGCGCTACACTGGCTATCAGCTCAGCGTCTCGGCTTCGGTGCCGTCTATGCTGGTGAGCAGGTTCCAAGTGCCATCTAGCGCCGGGCGCCACAGCTGCACCTGGCCTGCTGCATTGGATGCGGCCAGCCAGTTGCCGAGGCCAAATTCCAGCTGCAATACCGGTGCCGCTGCCGTCAGTTCCGCCACCCTCTCGGCCTGCGTTGCAGCAGGAGTAGATCGTTCAGATGGCGCTTGCTCTGGCAACAGACATGAAAGTTGATTGCCACGCAGACAAGCATGCTTCCTTGCTTGTACAGGGAGATCGTGCCACACGCCGGTGGCAACCTGGCTGGTCCCGTGCTGCCACGGTCCTCAGACTTTCAGAGAGCTCAGTTCTCGCACACACATTGCAAGTGCTCTCACCTCCAGCGCGTCAGCCCTGCCCTCCAGGCTCCACACAGTAATGTCCCTGCCGGCCGCGGCCGCGACGAGGTCCGCCGGCCGCCCCAGCAGCGGCGCCCACGCGACCGCGCTCGCCGGCGGCCCAGGGAGCTGCGCCGACTCCGCCCAGGCGCACCGCGCCGCGTCGTGCCACCAGACGGCGGCGCCTGCTGGGCCGCTAATGAGCAGCGTCGGCGGCACGCCTGCGGACGGCGGCCGCCACGCGAGGCCGGTGATGCCGCCGCTGCTGCAGTCGACGCTGCCGCCGGTCCACAGCTGCGAGTCCAGGCCCCAGCCCGAGCCGCCGCACGGCTGCGGCACCCGCGGCCGGTACAGCCTGCTCAGCAGCGAGGCACGCATGAGGGCACGGCCTCAGTCTACAATGCTGGAGGATGCTCTGAACACCACGAGCGCACTTCCCCTGACCATGTGGTCGGCGCAGGAGAAAACTCAGAGGACAACGCAGGCATGTATAGCGACGGAATAGCGCATCGAATCACAGGAGCTTCTCAATCTGATACGGCATGCTCACCGCACTGTGCCATTTGCCGATGCGGCGGCCAACCACAGCTCCCCATGGCCCTTTGGCGCAAACCGCAGCTCCGTCAGGGGGCTGTCGACGTCGCTGAGCGTGGCTTCCAGCTCCCAGGAGGGCGGCGCCGAGCCGTCGCCGGCCTCCCGCCAGATGTGCGCGGTGTAGCCGCATGTTGTCGCCAGCACCGCGCCGAATTCACTGTCCGCCCACGCCACCTGCAGGTCAATCAGGAGAATCGTTCAGGGCAGCGAGAGGTCGAAAGGCGACTCAGCACACAAGCACGCGCCAGGTGCAGCAAGCTGAGGAGGTGAGAGAGGTGAAAGCCTGTGCCGCATGCGGGCCTTTGCCTGATTGCACAGCACCTGCGCCACTGCTGTGTCGTGCGCCGGCCACGAAGCCGTCGGCTGCCAGGTGGTCTCATTGGGCGCTCTGTCAAATACGGTCAGCGAGCCGTTCGCTGAACCCATACCCAAGCGGTGCCCCTGAAAGTCGCAGCAGGTGGCATCCCGTGCCTCAACCAGCGTCGCGGCTGTCACTCGCGTGCCCATGTTCACAGCACCAAACAGATGTAAATCAATCAATCCGTAATTTGATCGAAACAGTCGCAACTCAGGCCCACGAGTGCGCTCGTCAGTCGATCGAACTGGCAACAAATCAAACCCCGCTTTTCCCTTTCGGCCAGGCAGCACACAGGATACTGTTTTCGACAGGCACGGACGACGATGACTCGGATACGTAGATGGTACAAAGTGACAAACGTGATCGGTCATAACTCTTTCAGCTTGCAATCCTGCATCCCGCCGCCGCCGCCGCTGCAATCATGCGCCGGCAGCCTCATGAATTCGTGATGCAGTGTGAACTCTAGCATGCGATAGAGCACAGCTGCGTAATCACAGTCATCGCACGTCTCGCTGACTATCTATTCGATCATCTACCATACCTACACGGCCGAGTTTGCACCTAGAAGATGGGAGGCTTTGCTGCAGATTGTTGTGCAGCACAAGCCTGTCCACAAGAGCGTCCGAATCGTCTCGACGAAAAGACAGACCTGGCCCTGCTCATGCATCATGTGGGCATAGTCGGTTCCACACAGTACTCAGCGGCGCCAGAGGCTGCCAAGCAGGCGGCCGGCCTGGCCGGCGAGCCAGCCGACAGGCGCCAGCACCGGCACATTGAAGCCCTGCGCGACGCCGCCCTCGCGGTCTCCTAGTGCGCCCTGCTGCTGCCCGGCCACGCCTTGCACCGCCTGCTGCGCATCTTCCTGCTCCTTATCTTCCTGCTCCTTGGACTGGTCCGCGGCCGCGGCGACCTGCTGTTGCTGCCGCTGCCGCTGCGATGGCGGCACGAGGAGTACGGCATCGGTGCCCACGGCCTGGCCGGAGGGCGTTAGCGTCGCCAGCCCCGCAAGGCCCGGTGACTGCTGCTGCGCCTGCTGCGGCGTGCCCGGCTGCTGAGGCGTCGCCGCCGGCGAGGCCGGCCGCTCCTACAATGCATCCAGCAGGAATTGTTCAATGCCAGAAAGTTGCCCATGCTTCAGGGCGATGTACGCGCATGCGGAAGCAGCAGTCGGTGCAGCACTTGCATCCAGGCCCGTCCCAGCTTGTCAAGGCGGCGGTCGTCGGGAGCCTCACCGTCTGCACAGGCCCTGCTGCGGCGTTGGCCTGCTCAGAGGAGCGCCGGGCCTCGCGCCGCCCCGCCGCCGAGCGCGCGCCGCTGCGCGAGCTGCTGCTCCGCCACGCGCTGCCGCGGCCGCCGGTGTAGCCCGCGCCGACGGGAGTGGCCAGCCGCGGGGCGCTGCCGGAAGCAGCCCGCTGCATGCCGCCGCCGCCCTGGGCGGCCCCCGGCCCCACTGCCGGCGACAGCACGCGTGGGAACCCCGCCAGAGCGTTGCCAGCGCCGCTGCTCTGACGCCGCTCCATCCGCTGCCGCACCCGCCGCTCGTTCTGGTCGCTGGTTGCGCTGCCGCTGCGACGAGGCTGCCGGTCTGCGCCATCACCGGCAGTGGCGGTGTCACGCCGGATGTTTTCGACGGCGTCGCGCGCTGCGGGGTGGATCTGGGCATCCAGACGCTCCCGCTGGGCGCGGGCCGCCGAGGCGGCCGCCCGCTGCTGCTGCTGCTGCTGCTGCTGCGACTGCACCCCTTGGCCTGGGAGCAGAAACAAAGTTGTCAATCGTACTGTTGCATGTGCAGCACCGCATGCATGCTACACACGCCTGCTGACAGAACTAGAATGGAGACCCCAAATGCTGGGGCACCACACCAGGAAACGATGCACGCGACTGCAAGTTCTATAGGCCCTGTGTGGCGGTATGTCTGTTCCATGACGCAAAGAGGTGACCCTTGCTATGGGCAGCTGACCTGCAGGCGGCTGCGGCGGGTAGCTGGCGCCCGTCAGCGCAGCCGTGACGCGGCTCAGGTAGTCGCCCGCAGGGCCGCCGCCAAAGGCGCCGGCAAAGTCCATCCCGGCGTCGCCCTCGCCGCCAAAGCTGACCTCGACGCCCGGCATGGGTGCGGGCTGCGGCTGCACGCGGTGGTTGGTGTCGGGCGGCAGCTCGCTTCTGCAGACTGGGCACGTGTTGTGCTGCGGGAGGAGAGTGCGCCGTCAGTTGAAAGCAGCAAAGTGCAGCGCAGAGTGCAGCCCCTGGAGGTTGCTCGCAGCCCATGAGGCTGCCGCAAGGACCAGCTTCATGCGCACACTATGATGCTGACACACGGATCAAGAATCAAGACGCTGTATGCCAGATGTCAAGATGGTCCAGCCCAACAATCAAAGGCAGGTCAGTTGCGAAGAAAGGCACGCCCACCTGCTCCAGCCAGGGCATGATACAGTCCTCATGGAAACAGTGCCTGCAGGGCAGCTGCACCACCTCGCCGCGTGCCTGGTACTCTTCGCGGCACACCTGCGTCAGCTAAATTTGGCCTTCTCCAGGTGTTCCCTCCATGGCCTCATGCGTTTCCAACACTGGGGAAGGATGTGGGGCATGGCTGGACGGCAGCGCCGACAGCATGCGGCAGCATGGGTCGACAATCACCGCAGTTCCTGGTGCCAACCATCGCGCGCAAACCCACCGTGCATTCGTCCCCCGCCTTGCAGGCAGCGTGCGCCAACGCGCTCGCGCCGCTGCCGCCGACGGACGCCGCGGTGCGAGCGGCGCTCGCCGCCTCCGAAACAGACGGCACCTTACAAAACAGGAAAGGAAGTTGAAAGGACAGGAAAGGAAGTGAGATTGTGTCAAGCCCAGGTAGGCCTACCGACCCGTGCAGGGGCTCCAGCGGGAGCAACATGCGAGAAACGAGCGAACGAGAGAACAAGTGAGCATGCGTGCATGCATTGAGGGAAAGCTCAGACGGTGCCAGGTGGCTCACCTTGAGGCGGGGCAGGGTGCGGCGGGTGTCCGGCGCCGTGGGCACGGACACCGGCTGGTGCTGGTCCGCCAGGGTGGCCAGCAGCTCCTCGAAGCTCTGGCCGCCCCCCATGAAGTCGCCCAGGTTGAAGCCCCTGCGGTGCACACGATAACTTGCTTGAATGATGAACAATATGTTAACTTGTTCACTGCATGCACATGAACACGTGTGATAGGACACGCACGAGTGTATGGACGCGCATGACAGCATCTGGCAGCGAGGCGAGGCTGCGGCCACCAGCACAGTTACTGATGACTGTCTGTGTGCACAGACAGGACAACATGGCAGGATGACTACACATCCTACAGGGCACCTCAAAAGGATCTCGAAGGTGTACATGGAAAGCAGCTTCCGCTTGATAACCACGTCCCAAGATGCACACAGCCTGAGATTCAATGTCCAGTCGAATGAGGGACGAGAAACGCACTGCATGTTAAAGCCGAAGCCGGGGTGCCCGAAGTGGCCGCCAGCGCCGGCCGCCTGCTGCCTTCCGAGCGACTGCATCAGGCTGCTCAGGAAGGCCTGCTGATCGCCGGCCGCCGGGTCGCCGCCGGCGCCATCGCTGAAGACGCCGAAAGTTGCATCAAAGCCGCCGTCCTCGCCGACGGGCAGGACGTGCGTCTGGACGTGCATGTGCAGCTGCTGCCCGCCGGGCATCGTGAAAGTGTGGTGGTGCACGTACACGCCCGGCTGCTGCTCCGCACCGTCCTCCTGCTGCTGCTGCTGCTGCTGCTGCCGCTGCTGCTGCCGCTGCCGGTGCGCCTGCTGTTGCTGTTGGTGCTGCTGGGCACCGGGTTGCCGCTGATGCGGCTGCCCTTGCTGCTGCTGCCGCTGCTGCTGCTGCTGCCGCTGCTGTGCCCCAGCTGCCGGCTGCTGTGCTGCTTGAGCCTGCAGCGAAGTGCAAGTGCCATGCCATGGTTGTTGCAGCTTGAACGACGGGAGAACTCGCAGAAGGCTTGGGGTCAGATGAGTACCAGGCAGCAGTTTTTGCGATGGCGGCTAGCGAGATCACGCGCTTCAGACCACGCTAGAACTGATGCGAGGCATATGTGCAGCATGATGCAACAGCATCGTTGGTCCGCACAGCAGGAAGCCATTCTGGTACCTGAGGGACCAGCTCCACGAAGTCGCTTGAGCACGCAGGACAGATGCGCTGGTCCTCTGCGTCCCTTCGCTCCGGGTGGACGGGCTGTGCGGCGTTACACGCATAACAGTGGAGGAGGTCCATTTCGGTCAACCAAGTTCGAGGACCTTCTGCACAGAGCAAGCGCGCGGAAGGCCCCACGCCGGCCGAATGGTATGTTAACTATAAAGAACAGCACGTATGCTGTTTTCGAGATGTGTGCGGCAAATTGTCAGTGAGAGCGAAGAACAGCACAGCTCTAGCTGAGATCACGTGTTGAATAGGCCTTTACGAGGGGAATCGCTTGATTTGCATCCCTGGTGTGCTGACCAGAAGCGTTGGCGGTTGCAGCGCTGCACATCGATCGCAGCTCTGTTGTATTCCAGCAATTGGTGCCAGTAAACTTGCCTCATTGCCCCCTGCATCCGCTCGCCTGTCAGTCAGTGAAAAGAATTAAGTCAACCAAATCAGCAATTTGAGCAGGTTTCAGAGTGTGTCTTGCATCGCTTCAGATCACAGCGGCAAATCATCACTTTGAACAACTCGGGCGGTTTCGTCAGTGGCTGCATGCAGACCCATGTTAGCAAGCCGATCGCGGAGACAAGCCTCCCAGCTCCTGGCTTGTGTCCAGGCGCAGGCGCAGCGCTGGTCATCCACTGAGGCTGACGCCGGCCGAGCCCTCGAAGGTGCATCAGAGTCAGGCAGTGGCTGATATTTATGCAATGAATGTCGTTCCTAGACATTGAACGCATCTGCCGCTGCCGACTGCAGGTTTCAGACCAGGCTCGATTCGCCCGCGGCTCGTGGAGTTTCAGGTCGACGTTGAGCAGGCAAGCACAATACGCAGCTGGCAATTGCCAACTGTCGTCAAACGCAGCTACATTATACCAGAAACAGCCAACGCCCCTGAACGTCATGCGCAGGCCAAAAAGTCATTTCGGGACTGGCACGGCCAGCGATGGCTATCGCCGGCCAAGCTGCTGGAGCAGCCGACCAGCAGCGTCCGTCCCGTGCTGCTGCCGTTCTGGCTGTTCGAGGCGTCGGTGCGGGTGCAGCATTCAGCCACGCTCGGCTTTGCCGCAGAAGGGTGCGCTTACTACCGTGGATGTTCCTGAGACTCGTTCGCTCCAACGCATACAGCCAATGTCAGGGAAATGAGGGCAGGCTGCCGGCAGTATCGTGACGGCCAGCGCTCCTGTGGAACATCAACAGGACGCAGGATGGCAGCATGCTGTGGCGGGAGTCGGATGTGCGTCACCGCTTCCGCGAGTACCCCTGGACGCTGGGCTCCATGCAGATTTACGGCTCCTACAAATACCGCCGCGACTTCATTGAGACCGTCAAGTGCCCTGGGGCGCTCTCCCGCACACGGTCGCTCAAGGTCGGTGTCGACATTGCTGCGCATTGACCTCCCATGGCAGAATCTGCTCGTGGCCCGCCGCCAGCAAGACTGAGCTGACAAAGACAAAGATACAAAGATAGAAGATAGTATCTTTGTCAAGGCGATCTGCAGGCTGCGGTGGCTTCTGTGGTTCAGACAGCAGCTTCCCTGTAGCACTCCAAGACAGCACTCCAAAGCGGTCCTCCAAAAGCTATGAAATGTACGCTACAGGAGGCGGAGGCCATCATCCAATCGGCGGTGGCGGGCCGCGGCCTGGAACGCATGGTGGAAATCGACCCGCCCACTATGAAGCAGTCCGTCGCATGGGAGCTGGCCATGCGCGCCATCCACATCCGGGAGGTGCGCGCAGTGACGCTGCAACTCTTCTATCTTGGACTTGCAATCGTCGAGGTGAAGAGTGACGTCTTCTGAATTGTCTGAGTTGACGCAGTGTCTCAGGGATGCATCTGTCTTTCTTACTGTGAGGTATATGGCAGCGATCATGAGGGACAGTCATGCTGTCGGGTCGCTGAGTGACAGTCGCCTGCACGCTGCTGCAGATTGCGCTGGCGGAGGAGAGCCTCAAGGCGGAGACCAACGCGGACGTGGTGCGGGACGTGAAGGTCAAGCTGCAGCCGGTGCGGCGGCGGGCGCGCATCGTGTACTTCCCCGCCTACATCGCGCAGTACACCTTTGGCGAGGTGCTGGCGATGACCGGCGAGCGGCGGCTGCAGCGCTTCCTGTCTGTCATCAGCGGCATGGGTGAGCCACATGTCGCAAAACGTCAGGCAGTGTCAGGGCGGACAGCAGCTGCAAAGATCGTGTCGAGCACAGCTGGTGCTGCAACCGAGTCCGGTGGACTGCAAAAGTCAACGGTGCCTGACACTCGAAAGCCAACAGCTGCCATCGGCTCTGTGTTGCTGCTGAACCGCTCTCATGCCTGTTCTTCATTTTGACGTCTTCCATCGTGCACACAGGCGAGAACCAGGTCGCGGGGGAGCGGCACTTCAACGTCCGCAAGGCGCAGCTGCTGACGGGTGCTGCGGTCGGCGGCACCACGCTGGCGAGCTGCGCGGCCGCTGCGCTCGCGTGGGGCGACGTCAATGCCCCCGTTTTCGGCATCGACCACGCCTTCTGGGTGCTAATGTCGTGCGCCGCAGCGGGTGCGCTTTATGGCTTGCAAAAGATTACTTGTAGTGCTCGAAGGTGGATTTTGGATCAAAGTCTGCTGAAGTAAACCTCCAAACACGAGGAAAAGTGTGTCTGACGCGGCGGGTCACCTTAGCAAATGCACCCCTGCCCTCCTATGCACCGTCACATGGCTGTCGATTGCTGATCGAGTTGCACTGGGCGTTGCACTCGCAGGCCTGGCGGCGCGAATGGCGCCGCACGTGCTGCAGCAGAACATGGAGGCGGCGCGGGCGGCCGCGGACGAGGCGGACCTAGAGCGGATAATGCGCTGGGGCCTCGGGCCGATGGACACCGGGGACGACGAGGCGCTCTGGGTGCGCAAGTGTCTCCCTCAGTGCGCCCCGCTGGCCCCAAGCTGTTGCTTGTGGGTCTCGGATATGCTGGATATATTGATGCGCCGGGGTTGCGCTTGGGACTGCCCAGCTCTGCGACGCCCTGCTTGACGGTTCGACTGGGAGCCGCGGCGCAGGTCCTGGTCAACTCGGTTTGCCTTGCCTTCTTGCGCAATGCTGCTGTACGATCGGGTGTGTGCAGCCACCCATCGTTCAGTATCTGACAGCAAGACAACACAAGATAAAACTGATAAGCGACGCCCGTGCCAATGCGCGTGCAGGTGGCGCGCAACCGGGAGTGGCGGCGGTGGGAGGAGGCGGACCTGTGGCGGTGGGACGCGGACAAGCGCCGCCACTGGGCGGAGCGCCTGGTGCTCAACACCCACCGCCGCGCGCTGACGCGCCGCCGCTTCGTGGCGCAGCAGGCCTCCTCGCGGTGAGCGCATTCTGCGCCTCTGCATCAATTTTACTAACAGAGACACAGACGCGCAAGAGACTCAGCAGGGCCAGACCACAACACAACGGGGACATCCCAGGAAGCGGGGCGTCTCGTCCGGAATGTTTCTGTCTTCGCACTCATGTTGTCCTGAAAACTTCTGTATGCGCACATGAAGCAACCATAATCTCGCTAATTTGTGTGGAGACCCTCCGCGCTGACTGTACTGACCATCGATCTGACCTCCATGCAGGGAGCGGCAGCAGGCAGAGGAGGAGCAGGAGGCGAGGCGCACGGCGCGCTTTGGCGAGTCCGCGTCCGCGCGGCAGCGCGCCGGCGACCCCTTTTTCGGCGCCCGCGCCGCCGGCGCCCGCCCCGACTTCCTGGGCTACTACGAGCTGCTGGGCCTGTCGCCCGACGGCGAGCCGCAGCAGGTGTGTGTGCGCTCTGAAAAATGCTTTGACGTTCTGGGTGAAGGGACAGTGAATTTTAGTGGTGATGGTGGTGTTGGGATTTCGTCGTACAGCCTCAGGATATCGTAGACACCCCTGCTGTGGATGCGGCCGCAGGCTGCTGAGCGTGCTTCTGCGCAACCCGTCTGTGTCGTGAAGTGCCATACCGTTGAACTGCCTCACAAGGGAACTGTCGCCGGTGTGCGCAGGCGGGCGCGGTGTCGGAGTCGGACATCAAGCGCGCCTACCGCAAGGCGGCGCTCAAGTGGCACCCCGACCGGCGCGACGGCCTGACGGAGCAGGACCGCGGCCTCGCGCACCAGCGCTTCCAGGTGCGCTCGTTCGCCTTTGAATCCATGGCCATGTCAAATTCAGTGACGGTTGGGCATGGGATTGCTACACCCGCCGTTTGAGCACATTGAGCCTGGCAGCGGCAATGACGATGTAAGGAGACCTGTCTGAAGGATCGTTGATGGCGTAAGCTGATGATGGCATAAGCTGATAAGATGTTTGTGCTATTCCCCCACTGACAGGAGCTCAGCAGAGCGTACGAGGTGCTGCGGGACCCTGCGCTGCGGAAGCAGTATGATAGCGGCCAGGTCGTCATGACGTGACACTGCAGCGTCAGCAGCGCCACGGCCTGGCAGCAAGTTGTGCATAGGAAGTAGGTACTTTCGAACCGAGCATTCTTTCGTCGGAAGGGCCAGGAGGAGAGCACTCGATTGCAGTGCCTTGTAGGTTGGACTCCCTGAAGTGTTTTGCGTGTAGGGTTTCGAAAGCAACAAGATCTTTCCGAAAGTCAGCATCAACAGCTGGCCAGTCAGAACACAAATTCTGCGCGCCTGCATCGGTTGACGCTTCTGTTCAGCCTACATATCCGTTGCTAGACTTGCAGACTTCTTTCCGGCAGGGGCAGCTCGCGTTTGGGTGCTGCAGCAGCCTCGCACGGCAGGCATGAACGGGAGCAGGATTGATTGGGGCCAAACCAGCTTCGATCCAGCTTGTGACTCGGCCTCCGACGTCAGTGAGGTGTGTTCACAAGCACTAGACGATTGCCTGCGCGGACGAGTGGTCCGCGGCCACCCGCTGACTGTGACAAGGCGAGTGTTGATCTCAAACCCACAATTGGAAGACGAGAGCCCCAGCTTGTACTCTCGCAGGGGGACTTCATTGAGCTGCGACAGCAGGCTGCGGGCTCCGGCTGCACAGCGGAAGGCCCTTGGCGGCTGACCCCCCTGCAGCTCAAAACGAGCGCGGCCAGCGGCCGTGGTCACCTGTCCAGTTTCAGCAACGGGCTCTTCTCACCAGACGACCGGCCGCTGCCACAGGTGGAGCCATGATACTGCATGTGGCACGCGCGAGCTTGCCAGACGTTTTGCTTTGTCGCTGGCCCGGACAACGTGGCACAGCCATGGCCTCATTGGTTGCATAATTGACTACGCTCTCTCATGCATCTACCGCCAATTTCTGCAGGAGGCTGACCCGCCGGCCGGGTGCTCAAGCGAAGCGAGTTCAGCCATGGAGCGGCAGGCGATGCCGATGTTTGCCCCGCAAGGTTCTACTGCAATGAAAAGCCCACGGCTCACTCGCTGCACTGCTGGCTCAACACCGGAGATTTGCGTGAGTGGTTGCTTTGCCATCACCACCTCGTCATGATGCGATGTGGTGTCGCGCAGGTGCCGAGCGGGATGCACAGCCCTCTGAGGCGCTGCTGGCGGAGCTGCAGGCTCGCATAGCGGTGCTGGAGACACAAAGCACATCCCAGCAGGTGTGGCTGTGCATGACACAAGCAGCTGCTGCCAAGGTGTGCGCACGCCCACATGACCATCTCGTTCGCGCCTGGGACATTGCTCTCATGCGCATACCTTGGATGTTGTCCCAGGCGTTGCCTGCAGCAGACGCCAGCGCGACCTCAGCCACGTCGCCGGCTACCCTGCCGTTGGGTGCCTTGATGACGCTTGTTGCCGAGCTTGACCGCAGCCTGTCAGACATACAGCAGGCCTGCCACGACGAGCTCAGTCCAGGTGAGAACTTCCGGTCAAGTGAGGAAATTTCGCATGCTAGACTTCCCACCGAGTTGCTGGCTCAGGCCCTCAATTGTGAATATCGCGCAACAGCAATGATCTGGAATCCGGGCTGGCAACAGGCACATCCTGCAGCTGCAACGATCACGCACTTGACTGTAGGCACATCTCTCACGGCGCAGGGGCTGACATCGAGGCCAGGCTGGTGCAGCTGCGGGGGCTGCTGCACCAGCGGGCGGAGGCCGGAGCGACGCTGGCTGCGGAAAACGGCGACGAGGCCGGGCTGCACGCCGAAATGGCGCGCCTCGCAAACCGCATCACCAGCGAGATGTCAGAGGTGCGCTGAAAAATTGTGGCGCATTGGCATGAGCTGCACAGTGTGTTCGCGTAGTGAACAGCCACCATGAATGGCGAAATTGGAGTCTGCCAGGGTGTCATAACATCATCCTAGGGGATCTAAGAGCCGTGTTTGTTGTTTTGCTGCCCGCACAATCGCATTAAAACGGACTGCGGGGTGGACGCGCAGGTGCGGGAGTTTGTGGCCACGGAGGTGTCGGACGTGTGCGAATTTGTGGAGGAGCGCATTGAGGAGGCCCTGGAGCAGCAGCAGCAGCAGCAGGCGTCGCCGGCCCAACAGCAGAGCGGCGCGCAGCAAGCCGGCGGCGGCCGGCTGGCCATCTCCACGGTGCCAAACATGTCGTGGAGCCCGTCCTGCGGCGGCGTTGGCGCCTGGAGCCCAGGTACAAAGCCGTGTGTCCTTCGAGAAGGCCCTGGCACAGGGTGCGAATTGTGACAGCCGGCATGTGAAGAGCGCAACGTGGCAGTGTGGAGATTTAGCGGCAGCAACGCCATCAAGTATAGCTTGAGTACGGTCCTACAGCGTCCATTTCCAGGGTGTTCATGTTGTCATTTCCGGCATCTGACTGCAGGCAGCAGCCCAGGCGGCGGCGGCAGCCTAGCGCTGGCAGAGGTGCCGCGCAATGTGCAGGAGCTGTGGTCCTACATGCAGCAGGGCATGCGGCGCGTCGAGGTGCGGGCACCTTGGCCTCACACCGCTGCACTAGCGCTTGCGTGTGCCTACATTAGCAGCACCGGCAGCATATCCCGCGCAATGCAGCGATGCGCCAGGGTTCGATGCCGTCCTCCGGTTGCATGACAAGCCTGAGTAGTGGGCGGCGGGGACGGCACTCGTGATTGTTCCCCTGCACACGCCACTGTGGCGCAACCTGGCAGAAGCTACAGGACCAGACACCAAAAGCACGGACCAAGGAAACCTGTAAAAACATGACAGAGACGTTGACATGTGCTGCCGTGACAGGGGCTGCGGGGGCACACGGAGGAGCACCTGGCGGCGGTGCGGTCGCTGTGCGCGTTTGCCGACGATCGCATCGCCGACATCAACCAGCTGCACGACCGCTTCGAGGAGCGCATCGAGGACCTGCACGCCTCCCACAGGTGCCCTTTTTGTTGCCTTTCCTGTGAACCATTTCCTGCTGCTCGTCATGAAGCGTGTGCCTGAAACACGTGCCTTTTTTTCATATGATTTGTGGTTTCCCTTCGCAATCAGCCGCTGCTGGTCGTGACACCCAGCTCCTATGAGAAGGGAAGTGACTTGGCTGGCATCGTTCACTGGCCGGGATATTGGCTGTCAATCTGTGAGCCGGGAACGTGACGCGCTGCGCTGTCGCCGCAGGGAGATGGAGCGGAAGCTGGCGAGGCTGCACAGCGAGCAGGCGCGGTCGGCGGGGCAGGTGCAGGCGCTGTCCGCGGTCACTGTCGCCGGGCTGCCGCGAAAACTGCCAGCGGCACCCTCCTCCGCCAGCAGCAATGGCGACGGCGACAGCACAGCAAACCTCCAGCGCATGCACAGCGCGGCAGAGTGAGTTTCTAAGCTTGTATACAGGCTGCACCCGGCGATGTGGAGCATAGGTTGCAATGGAATGCGACAGCAGTAGGTACCCCAGCGCACACTGCTGGCTGCAGGCGCACGGAAGGCGTTGCAGAACGTTGAGGGCATGTTGGTTCTTGTCGTGCAGGAGGGTGCATTCGGCTTACGCCTGGACGCGGCCATTGGTGAACCTGGGGGTGCTGATGGCCATTGCGGCGCTGCTGGCCGCGGTGGCATTCAGCAATGAGCCATACGTTGCGGCGACGTAAACCGCTCAGCGGCGAAAGTTCTGCCCGGATCATACGTTGAGTACTGCATTCTCCTCTGCAGTCTCTGTGGCGGACTCCGCCAGCAGGGGTACTCGTCCTGAGTTGGAGCCCTCCTTTCCTTTCAGGTTGCCTAACCTGCTCTACAACAGACACGTCCCGGCGTGGCGAGATTCTCTGACGAAGTCATTATGCCTGCACCGGGGCCGTGTCGCCGAAACCCTAACTTGGATGGCCATGAAAAATTTCAGGATACGTCCTGCATGCACAGATGTCACTCACACTGCTGCAGCGTGCGTGCATGCCTTGGCAGCCTGGATCTCTTGTCCACAAGGCTTTCGGTTGGAGACTTCCTCTTGTCTCCGTTAGCACGGCCAGCGTTCAAGAATTATATGCATGTCGTGGCTGCCTGCTCAGCGCTTGCTGTCAGCGTGCAAACGACTTCTGGCGAGGGCGATACAGGTTGCCCAGAGTGCACTTATGCGCCCAGGCAATTTTCTGACCCGCCCTGTAGCTGTTTCCCAAATGTACTCCCAAATTTACGATATGCTTCCAATCACACAGTCACATCATAAGAGGAGGAAGAAGAGGAAGCGACGAAGGAAATCTCGATGACTAGTCGACTTTAAGATGTGATTGCAATTTTTCTTTAATTTTCCATATTTTACACACAAGTTTACTAGCTTTCAAAGAAAGTGAAAAATATTTAATTTCGATGCTACGATGCGGCTCAGAGCGGCCGTCTAGGTATTGAAAGAGGTTTGCACTTGCCTGCCGATGTCCATGCATGGCCGGACGTGCCCGTGCTGTCACGTACATGCCGTGGCGCCCTCCGCAGCATGTCACTTCAGCTAGTATCACTGATTATGAGAGAAGCTGCATGGTTGCGAGGCATGGGTGCAGCACTGCAAACGCTGCGAATCTGTATTGTGTTGGGCGATCCGACGTAGCCCTTCAAAAAGTGCCTTTCGAACCTTCGAGAGCCCACTGTCAGCTTCCCAAATAGATGACCCCTTTTCATTAACTTTCCAGTAAAAGCTACAATTTGAAAAGTTAGACAAGTTCGGAACATCCACTGTCCCCACATCATCGGAAACGCAACCGCGGTGCAGGGGCAAAATGCACTCAGGCAGGGTTGGTCAGGGTGAAGCACGTTCTGGCGCTGTCGCAGTAATGCAAGACCGCTCTTTGGAAGGAGGCCAGCTCCGAGGGGCAGTCAGGCACAAGGGTCAGAGACAGATAGAGCATCAGGCATGTTCATGATGTGCACCTAACGGCCCCCCGAAAGCTAGCTTATATGACGTTCATGCATACCTCAAGGCAGTGCAGAGGAACGCGGCGCAGCGCAGCAGTGCAGCACGCAGTGGTATGCCGGTGGTATCGGCAGGCAGTGGGAGCTGCGGCAGCGCGAGAATTACCTGTAGAGTTCGGAACATCGCGGAAGCTCAACAGTTCGACACCAAGATAAAGTTGAGAAACCTTGAAATGTTGCTTCATTGTCGGTGGGTACGGCTCGACGTGGAGGCGTGAACCCTGAACGGCAAGGGTTTGGAAAATCCTGGAGGCCCCCATTCGCTTGCGAATGCCAGTTGTTTTCGCTTGTGTAATGCCAGGGGAGCAACCAGTGGTGCGCGATCCATTGACAACCACAGGGGCTCAGCCGAGCCGAGGGATCCCTCGTCCGGACTGATTGAGGTGACTTGAGTGACTGCAGGCCACGTGGCTGCCTGTGGTTGGACGTCCAAGGAATGTTACCGAACGTGCTTTGCATGCTGGGCATGTTTGGCCTGAGGAATCAGAGAGCGAGAGAGTAGATAAACATCATCCTCAGGAAGTTCGCGTGATGACCAATTTGGGTAATGATGGATCTTTTGTGCTGACGTTAGGTCACGTGCATAGAGATTTCGCGAGCTTGAAGTGCAATGGCGGCACGGCCGTGCTCAGACACATAAAGTGCATGCTAGTGTATTCAAACGCCGCAGCAAGGCAGCATCAGTAAGCTTTTGGCTGACACAGGCCTCGATCGAAGCGTCAACAGTTGCTGTCGAGACCTAACTGTCGGCATCGAGATGACGTCGCTCCGTGAAACGCTGCTGCGTCAGCTGCCCAAGGCTGAACTGCATTCTGCACATCGAAGGTGCGCGTACCCACCAGCAACGCGCCTGAGCTCTGTATATTATTCCATTTGCAAGCCGCGCTGCGGCGTGCAACCACTCCACGATCCATCTGGTCTTCAGCTCTGTGCGTGATCGCACAGCGTGATCGCACAGGTACATTCGATCACGATTCATCTGACCGCCGGCTTCGTGCGTGATTGCGCAGGCACGTTCGAGCCGGAGCTGATGTTGGAAATCGCGCAGCGCAATGGCCTTGAGAACAAGCTGCCTTTCAGCAACGTGGAGGAAGCCCGTGCGGCCTACCAGTTTCACAACCTGCAGAGCTTCTTGGACATCTACTACGCGGGCTGCGCAGTGCTCACCACGCAGCAGGTGTGATCTCGCGAGGGGTGCATTCCGCTGCGACTGATGAGGTTGCATGGCTCTACGGCAGCATTGAAGTGGAGTGCATGTCATCATGACACATAACTGCATAACTGCATTGATTGCTACCACTCACGATTGCTTCAGATGCCTGCGTCACCAGACACCTTTACTTCACTGCGCGCCGGGTTTTGCAGGATTTTCGTGACCTGATGGCGGCGTATCTGAAGCGTGCTGCCGCCGACAACGTAGTCAGAGCTGGTAAGCCTGCTGAAACGCGTTGTTTCGATTCCTTCCTTGACATGCACGACAGGTAACGCACTGATGCTCAGCGGTCAAATGTGATCCACATCACAATTGCTGATGCAAGGTCTGCCGTGTACCCTGCAGAGATCTTCTTCGACCCTCAGAGCCACACCAGCCGCGGGATCGCCTTCGAGACGTTCCTGAACGGCTTTCACTCCGCCATGGAGGTGACGACAACAGCGACGTCACCCAGATGCCCCTGATGCACATCCCATGGTTCTACATGCCAACCTAACTCACGCAAACTGGATGCAAGGCTCGAATGGTCTTGAGCTTAATTCTGAGTCACAACGTAGGAGGCAAAGCAGGAGCTGCATCAGCACCGACCTCATCATGTGCATTTTGCGGCATGAGGGCGGCGGGCCCGCCTGGAAGACACTCATGCAGGTGCGAAGCTGCACGACAGAAAGGAGTCTGCTCAGGTTCGTTGTGGTGTCCGATCCACCAGCCAGCTGGGTGTCCGCACTGCAGCGACTGGACTAGGTATGGTTGGGGACAATCCTCTGGCATTATTGTTGCGTGCTACTGGTACAATAGGTATGCTGCTGGTCGCAGGCGCTGCCATTCAAGGACAAATTCATTGCCATCGGCCTGGACTCTAGCGAGGCCGGCTTCCCGCCCAGCCTCTTCACGGCAACGTACGCCGAGGCGGCAAAGCACGGCCTGCGCGCCGTGGCGCACGCAGGTGCCCCTCCCTGTTTTTAGCATTCGCTTGCTGGCACCTGATCAAACTTGATTGCCGCTTTCTGGCCCAGCGCTTCTCGTACTCTGCCGTGCTGCTTGTCGGAAGCGATGTGAGGTCGGCTCTGCTGTAAACAATTCTGCAAGCGTTTGTCCTGCAGCCGCCATGAAACAGGTTGAATGCATGATGCAGGCGAGGAGGGCCCGCCAGCGTATGTGTGGGAGGCCATCCGGGAGCTCAAGGTGAGTACTGCAGAAAAGGGTTCATGAGCTTCTACGAGCTGCTTACATTTTGCGATCGAAAAAATTAGTCGCAGCGCGACTGCGCAACTGCGCATTGGTTGCGTCTCAGCTGGATGATGCAAGGTGACGGCACCAGCTGGACGCCAGGCGCACTCTCTGCCTCTGTGACGCGCAGGTGGAGCGGATAGACCATGGCATCCGCAGCCTGGAGGACCCGGAACTGATAGACTACCTGCGCACCACGCAGCTGCCGCTGACGCTGTGCCCCTTCAGCAATGTCAGGGTGCGCTGCGGCTGGACACCCTGCAGCATTGTCCGCACCTCCAATATGCGCCGGACCCTGTCTTGACACCGCCACACAGTCGCCTTACTTGCCTAGCACGCGTGTCCGCAGCCCTGTTTGGCGACACCGCGCCGCTGTGCAAGGCGGCTACCGAGCGCAATCTTGGGGACGGACGTCGGCTTGAACGTAGTGAAACAGCAGCACCTGACGTGTGTGTGTGTGTCGATGGCCGCCTGCAGCTGAAGGTCTTCCCTGATGAGGGCACATACCACGAAAAGCTCAAGGAGCTGCTAAGCCACGGGCTGTGCACGTGCATCAACAGGTGCGGCGCCTGTGCCTGGTGCGCCAAAACATATGTATTGGTGTTGGATACCTCCTGCCATATATTTTTTGTTCTCACATGGTAGGCGTTGCTGATGACGGCTGTGTGCGCTGATGCAGCGATGATCCAGCGTACTTTGGCGGGTGTGCATGAGGCACTGCATGCATTTTGTCACAAAAGTTACCGCGCGGATGTTGCCTCCGAACCAGCACGTCGATCCAATGAATAGTTTTCCCAGGAAGCTGTGGGTGCATGTGCAGGCATGTCAACTTCGTCAGCGTCGCAGACGCACTCGACCTGACGCCTGAGCGTGTGCTCGAACTGGTAAGGCACTCCTTCACGGCGGCATTCATTTCGGACGAGCAGCGTGCTGCGTACATGCAGCAGGCGCAAGAAGTGTTCAATCAGGTTATGGCAAAAATGTAGGTAATATGAGGCTGCCGCCATCGTCGGCACCGTGGTAATCAGTCGACTCGGCCGCATTGCACGTGAGAAATGATGCGCTGCTATTGTTCGTAGAGAATTATAGCAGGATCCAACAATTGCAAAGTCAACAGCAATGGGTAGGGTCAGGTGTGATCAGACCACCGAAATTGCTCTTCCAGTGATCCTACAAAGAATTCCTTTGTTTCGAAAACAAGCCCATGATAGCGCCGGAATACTCGTTAACAACTTGTTTTGCCAATCAAATGCACCATCAAAACCGAGCACAAAGGCCAGCTGCCTGCGCCAGTCTGATTGTCGCCTCAAGCGCAGCCGGAGCTGCTCTGTTTGCTGATAGGTCCGTCTGCAGCATTTGCGCTAACTCTTGCGGCATTGGACCGATCAACTAGGCCAGCCAATGTCATTATGTCTCCACTGACTGGACAGCATGCATCAGATGTCTGCACTGCCTGATCGAAACCGCCATGCCGGCAATCCCTGCCCAAAGTGCGCCGGCGCCGGCCGTCACTCTTTGATGCCGGGAGGCAGGTACACCAGAGGATTATATTGGGGCTCGTACCTGCGTGGTGAAACAAAGGCATGAGGACAATTCGTACACATACATCAGGCAGCACCGCCACCCAGTGGGCTTGTAGAATCTCAGTCGAGCCACCAAAGCGTTTGACTCACAGCGATCACATGCCTTAGCACACATTTGGAATCAGGCAAGCGGCGACGCACATGTTGCTGACGATCCAGTCCATGAGCGACTCGTTGCTGCTCTCGAACTCGCGGATCGCGCGCGGATTCTTCACCAGCCCCTCCTCCATGGCCTGGGCGGCAGAACACTTGTGACATTCGTATCTGTGAAGTGGACCATTAAGGCAGCACTTGCCAGCCGTCCGCTGTGTGCACGCACAGCCGGCGGATCTGCGCCTGTTGCCAATGTTGTGGCTATCGGTGGTCGAGCGAAAGGGGCCAGCAAGGCACGGGTGCGGCGTGGCGCTCACCTGGTACATCACCTCGAACGTCACCCGCGCGCTGATCTCCCTGCGCACAGCATGCCCGTGATGTCAGGGCGGTGCAAAGACAGCGGGAGGCGAGAGTCTGCCCCTTCGTTGAGGCAGTTGGCACGCAATGACGCTGTCCGCCCAGGCTGAGATGGAGGAGAGGCGCAGGCGCCACCTGATGGTGTTGAGGGGCGGATAGACGAAGCCCTTCTGCCGGTCCTCGTCTGGCACCATGTTGGGGAGCGCCGCCGCTGCCGCCTGCAGGTGGAAATGCAGAGTTGCACATACATAGTCGCACTTCAAATTTCGCACAGGTATGCAGTGAGTACACACAGTCGCATTTCTGACAGGAGAAGAAAGCTCTCCTATACGTAAATGGGACATCTGTCCCCCGGAGATCAACCTGCTGTGAACCTGCTGCTGTGACTTCTTGAGCTGCGTCACGCAGCTTCCGTCAGCAAGCCCCGTCACAGCAGTCGTTGCAAGACAAAGTGACTGCTGCTGGAACGCACCATGATCATGCCGTCGGAGACTGCGCCTGTTTTAGCCAGGTGGGCCCCAAAAGCGAGGCCTGTACGGGCAAAGCATGCTCGGTCTGAGACCTGTAACGATGACGTTGTTTGACACAGGCTGAGATGATTTGCGGCCACACAGTCCGGACAAGCGCCAAGAGGGTTCCAGATGAGGGCACCAGAGTGCCTCTTCTTCCCACTGGTGATACAGCGCTGGACCTGGCAGAGCATCCAGAACCGAAGATCTGTGGAAAAGCAACACACGCTGCTGTCGGCAGGGCGGCGGCATTGCAGTCGCACCTGGGAAGATGTACATGTTGTTGGCCTGCGACGACGCGATGGTTTTGCCGTCCATCTCCACATCCTCCTGCGGGCTGCCGCTGGCAAAGATCGCACGGCCGCCTGCAGACAGGCGGCAGCAGCAGTTTAGGCATCGACTCCATGACCCATCTGCCGGACGAAGACAGATGCGAGGTTCAAAGGGCACTCGGAGGGCCTCAAGTCGCTTGGGTTTCTGCACCCTTTTGCAGCAGCAATGCCAAAGTCACAATGTGCCCATTGAATGCGTCTTACCTGTGTACTTCTGGGCGTCCTCGGCTGTGCACTCCATGCGGCTGGTGGGATTGGACATCGGAAAGATGATCGGGCGCTCGTTGTTCCGCCCCATCTCCTGCGGCCACGGACGGGCTCCATGCATCATGCATTTGGCCGCCAAAAACAGTCTCTCCATAATCTGACGATCCCTCTGATCAGTAGAAACGAAGAGACTGCCAATGAAAGACTGGCGACTTCGAGGAATGAAGGGTGGACCCGTAGCAGAAGGCGCAGGCACATGGCACCATCAGAAGACACACCTCCAGGATCTCCTGCGTGAACAGCCGCCCGGCTCCGGATAGGCCGATGAGCACCGACGGCTTCACCTGCAGGAGGCACCAGACATGTTTCCATGCCGGCGGTGTGTGGGAACATGAGCCTAGTTCACACCACCTCATGGAGTGTCAGACGCAGGCTGCAGACGCCCGCTGCCACAGTGCGCACTGGCATGCAGCCAGCGCCCGGCCACCCCTGGCAGCATGTTGCGAAGGGGAGCTGTTGTGCAGAAAGGTTGGGTTGGGGCGGGTGTGGGGTGGGTGGGGAGGCGGGGAGAGGGGTTGCCGAGAATGCGCAGGCGCATGTAGCGGCCTAACATAAATTGTTCCGTCGAAGTACAGACTTGCTGCAATCATGGGGCGACCACAAGCAGAGTGCAAGGCGGGCAGTCAACCCCACCGCCGACCTCTTCTTGATCAGGTCGAACAGCCGGACAGGTAAGTATGCCTTCCGGGTGTGGAGGCAGAGCATCTCGAATCAATTTTTTGAATGCCCGCCTGAGCCCCAGTTATGGGTGCAGACCATAAAGCCATTTGGACTGCAGCACTGTCCTCCACCTCGGCTGCCAGTCCCACGTCACGATAAAGTATCCCAACTTGAATTGGTCACGCAGTGTCATGGCAATGGAAAAACAAGCGCACCCGGCGCACGACGTCGGCGAGGGCCTCGCCCTCGGTGTCGCCGCCGCCGGGCTGCCGCGCAAAGGGCGCCACCTGCAGAGCAAGGTGCTACACCTGCCGTTGTCGCAGCTCTTGAGGACCTATGCCCACTCGACGATTAGGCGGCTGGCGTCAGTGGCGCTATGAACGTATGGTTTATGAGAATGGAGTAGGAGGCCCTCTCTTGATTTTCCTGTAAACGTCTAGGCGTCACCCGTCTTTTGTCGTCACTGGCCTCCTTTGTTTCATCATACTTTTTAAAAAAGGGAGACGGTCAAGTCGGCTTTCATAAAAAGGTTAAAACAAAGGAGGCCTGTGGCGTTCCTTTTTAAACAGAGCTCAATG
>JAABUM010002589.1_pt1 | contig 23889 bp, 25 predicted proteins | sample 5559161 | NCBI WGS metagenome assembly JAABUM01 (sample SAMN10711868, study PRJNA513369) | rock metagenome | isolation source: Antarctica rocks | place: Antarctica: Victoria Land, Siegfried Peak nord
AGGCGCTGCGGACTCCGTTGGAAGACGGCGAGGTCCGCATCGCTCGGCGAGACGGCGTCGCGCGCTACCCCGCGCGATTCCAACTGATTCTGGCGGCCAATCCGTGCCCGTGCGCGCCGGCCCGCGAGCTCGATTGTGTGTGCCCCCCGACGGTGCGACGACGTTATCTGGGGCGCCTGTCGGGGCCGTTGCTGGACCGGGTGGACCTTCGGGTTCCCATGCGCGGCCTTGCCGCGGCTGCACTGACCGACGAGACCGCGGAGAGCTCTGCCGCGGTTCGTGTACGCGTGGCCAACGCCCGCGCCGCCGCTACCGCGCGTTGGGCGCCTTATGGCTGGCGCACGAACGCAGAAGTTCCGGGACCTGCCCTGCGTCAGCGGTTTCGATTGGATCGCGCAGCGCTGGTGCCGCTGGAGAAGGGTCTACGGAGGGGGGAGATCACCGCGCGCGGTGCGGACCGGGCGCTGCGTGTGGCGTGGACCCTGGCCGATCTCCGCGGCCACGAGCGACCACTATGCAGTGAGGTTGCCGCTGCCCTGCTGTTTCGGGACCGGAGAGCGGCATGACGACGACTGCGCACCACGATCGCCGTCGGGCGTGGGCCTACCTGTCCAGGGTGGTCGAGGGGCCCTGTGCACCGCTCACTGCGCTGGTGGTCGAGCACGGCCCCGAGCCTGTCATGCGGGCAATCCGTGACCGGGGTGCATTGCCGAACGTGGTCCGCACTCGCACCGAGTCCCGCCACCACCTCGACAGCTCCGCGGACGATCTGGAGCTCTTGCGATCGTTGGGCGGTCGCCTGATCACCCCGGACGACGACGATTGGCCCGCGTGGCGGATGCTCCCGTTCACCGGGGCCGCCGCGTCCGGAGTGCCCGGCGCGCACGCACCGTTGGTGCTGTGGGTGCTGGGCGACGCGTCGCTCGGCGCCGTCACCGAGCGTGCCGTCGCGATCGTCGGGACCAGAGCTGCCAGCGGCTACGGCGAGCATGTGACCGCCGAACTCTCCTACGAGCTCGCGGCCGACGGATGGACGATCACGTCCGGTGCCGCGTACGGAATCGACGGCGCAGCACACCGTGCGGCGCTGGGGGCCGGCGGTTCGACGGTTGCGGTGCTGGCCTGCGGGGTCGACCGGTGCTATCCCAGCGGCCACGGTGCCCTCCTCCGACAGATTGCCCGCCAGGGTCTGGTGATCAGCGAGTACCCACCGGGCACCACGCCGGCCAGGCACCGCTTCCTGGCGCGCAACCGCTTGGTGGCCGCGCTCAGCGATGGTGTTGTGGTCGTGGAGGCCGGGTGGCGCAGTGGGGCCCGGAGCACCGCGACCTGGGCGCGCAACCTCGGGCTGCCCGTGATGGCCGTGCCGGGCCCGGTGACTGCACTGAGCTCTGCGGGGTGCCACCGGATGGTGCGGACGCGCGAGGCCACGCTGGTCACCTCGGCCGCGGAGGTCGTCGAGGAGGTCGGGCGCATCGGCGAGCTCGCGCCACAGTTGCCGCTGGGTATCGCCGAGCATCGCCCGACTGACGGCCTCGATACCGTCGCGGGTCAGGTTCACGGTGCGTTGCCGGCATCGGGCGGTGCCAGCGAGCGTCAACTGGCGCAGACATCTGGTATTGCGATGGATGACGTACGGGGTGCGTTGCCCATGCTGGAGATGGAGGGCTTCGCACGTCTGGCCGAGGACGGCTGGCATCGGGTGGTGCGCCGGTAGGATGCCGCCAGTAGTCCGCCGCAGGGACGGATTGCGGGCGCGGCGGCTTGACCGCCCTCCGGCGCTGTCGCACGGTGGGCAGATGCGCACCGATAGCCCAACGGATGAACAGTCGCTGCCCGCGACACTCCACGCGCAGTTGGATGCCTTCGCGCAACACCTCCGGTTGGAGCGCGGACGCTCCGAGCACACGGTGCGCGCGTACTGCGGCGACGTCCGCTCGCTGCTGGTCCACGGCCTTGGCGCGGCCCCGGCGGTGGTTGAACTGGTCCAGCTGACCTTGCCCGTACTGCGGTCCTGGCTTGCCGCCCAAGCCGCAGCCGGCGTCGCGCGCACCACCCTGGCGCGACGCACCGCGGCGGCGCGCTGTTTCACGGCGTGGGCGCTGCGGGCCGGACTGATCGACAACGATCCCGCCGTGCGCCTGGTCGCGCCGCGCGCCCACCGCACCCTGCCCGCCGTGCTTCGTCCCGAACAAGCGAGCCAGGCACTCGACGCGGCGGCGCTCGGAGCCGCGCAGCAGGACCCACCGGCCCTGCGGGATCACTTGGTGATGGAGCTGTTGTACGCCACCGGCATCCGGGTCGGCGAGCTCTGCGGGCTGAACCTCGAATCGGTGGATGACGCCCGGCGACTGCTTCTAGTACTGGGGAAGGGAGGCACCGAACGCGCCGTGCCGTTCGGGATACCCGCCGAGCGGGCTCTCCGCACCTGGCTCACCCACGGCCGCCCGCGGCTGCGCACACCATCCAGTGGGGCCGCGCTGCTGCTCGGTGCGCGCGGTGGCCGCCTGGACCAACGGGCGGTGCGGCGCGTGGTGCATCAGGTGGTCGACGCCGTGCCCGGGGCGCCGGACCTCGCGCCGCACGGTATGCGGCACTCCGCGGCCACCCATCTGCTCGAGGGGGGCGCCGATCTCCGCGTCGTGCAGGAGCTGCTCGGGCACGCCACCCTGGCCACCACCCAGCTGTACACCCACGTCAGCGTCGAGCGGCTGCGTGCGGTCCACCAGCAAGCTCACCCACGCGCGTGACGCTCACGCCTCCCACGTCTTGAGCCGGACCTGCCAATGTCCGATCAGCCGAAGCGGGTCGAGGTACACCTCCCTGCGGCGCACACCCCAGTGCAAGCACGCTGCGGCGGCACAGCCGGGGTGGCCGGGTTCGAGCACCCCGAGTGGCTGGCCGCGCACTACCGCTGCCCCCGAATGTACCTGCGCGAGCACCGGTTCATAGGTGGTGCGCAGCCCATCGGGATGTTGCACCGACACCACGCCGCGTCCGGCGAGCTCTCCGGCGGCTACCACAACTCCGTCGCCGGCCGCCAGTACCGGCGTGCCCACGGCGGCGGCCAGATCGACCCCGCGGTGACCGGGCCCGTACTTGCTCGCCGGCGGTTGAAACGGTCGGGCCACGCGCGGCCACCCGGCCAGGGGCCAGCCGTAGTCGCTCCGGGGCGCTGCTGTCGGGCCGACACCACCACCGCCCGCGGCCGCGGCCGCACCAGGCGGCAGGACAGCAACGGCGGCGAGGACACAGCACGCCAACAGAGCCCAGCGACGAAACATCTGCCCAGCCTCGCCCACCCGTGCGTCACATGTCGCCGGAACGCTCCCCCTTGTGGACAGGGGCGAGGTTGTCCACAGCGAATGAGCCGGTGGCGACTTGGCGTCCGCGAAGGTCGTATACTGACATCGCGGCCCGTGTATGAACGGGTCGACTTCGCGCGCCTGAGCCCCACCCGCTGCACCAGGTGGACGGTTGCCGGCGGTCCCGTCTGAGCGGGTCCGGCATCCTGCTCGGACGCCAGGGCGTTGGTCACCACGGCCAGCGCGACAACCGGCCGCACGCTCGCAGGCGTGCATAGCAAGAAAGCGAGGACGAGGGTTCGCCCTCGACCACACCATGGCAGTCGTCACCATGAAGCAGCTGCTCGACAGCGGCGCACACTTCGGGCACCAGACCCGTCGTTGGAACCCCAAGATGAAGCGGTTCATCTTCACCGACCGCAACGGCATCTACATCATCGACCTGCAGCAGACGCTGGTCTTCATCGACCGGGCCTTCGAGTTCGTCAAGGAGACCGTCGCGCACGGCGGCACCATGATGTTCATCGGCACCAAGAAGCAGGCGCAGGAGTCCATCGCCGAACAGGCAACCCGCGTAGGCATGCCCTACGTCAACCAGCGCTGGTTGGGCGGCATGCTCACCAACTTTCAGACCGTGCACAAGCGTCTGCAGCGGCTCAAGGAACTTGAGTCCATGGAGCAGACCGGAGGCTTCGAGGGCCGCACCAAGAAGGAAATTCTCATGCTCACGCGGGAGATGACCAAGCTGGCCCGCACCCTCGGCGGTATCCGCGACATGGCCAAGGTGCCCAGCGCAGTGTGGATCGTTGACACAAACAAGGAGCACCTCGCGGTGGCCGAGGCGCGCAAGCTGAAGATCCCGGTGGTGGCGATCCTGGACACCAACTGCGACCCCGACCTCGTCGACTACCCGATCCCGGGCAACGACGACGCCATTCGCTCCGCTGCCCTGCTCACCAAGGTGGTGGCCACGGCCGTCGCCGAGGGTCTGCAGGCCCGCGCCGGTCGCAGCGGAGACGGTGACTCGAAGCCCGAGGGTGCCGCCAACGAGCCGCTGGCCGAGTGGGAGCAGGAGCTGCTCGCCCAGTCGGCGACCGCCGAGGCCCCAGCCGCCGAGGCCGCTGCCCAGGCCGAGGCGCCAGCGACCGAAGCGCCAGCTACCGAGGTTCCAGCGACCGAGGTTCCGATTAGTGAGCTGCCTGCCGCCGCGGCACCGTCCGCGGCGACGGCCGTCACCGAGACGGTCGAGGAGGCCGCCGGGATCCCCGAGACCGCTGCGGCAGAGTCGGCCATCGGCGGAGCACCCGTGAGCGACACGGACACCCCCGTCAAGAGCGCAGACAGCACCGCAATCAACTCCTGAACACCGTCGAGCCGGGCACCCACGGTGCCCGGCTCGCCCGTGCCCAACCGCAACTGGAAACAAGGAGGCTCGCCGACCATGGCGAACTACACCGCCGCTGACGTCAAACGGCTCCGCGAGCTGACCGGCTCCGGCATGATGGACTGCAAAAACGCGCTCGCCGACAACGACGGCGATTTCGACAAGGCAGTCGAGCATCTGCGCATTAAGGGGGCCAAGGACGTCGGCAAGCGCGCCGAGCGCTCCACCGCCGAAGGCCTGGTGGCTGCCAAGGACGGCGTGATGGTCGAGCTCAACTGTGAGACCGACTTCGTCGCCAAGAACGACGACTTTCAGAAGCTCGGTGAGGCTGTGGTCAACGCAGCCGCCGAGGCAAAGCCGGCCGACGTGGACGCGTTGAAGGCGGCCACGGCCGGGGACAAGACCGTGGAGGACACCGTCAAGGAGCTTTCCGCCAAGATCGGCGAGAAGCTCGAGTTGCGCCGGGTGGTCTCCTTCGATGGGCCTGTTGCCACCTACCTGCACAAGCGCAGCGCCGACCTGCCGCCTGCCGTGGGCGTGCTCGTGGAGTACAGCGGGGACGGTGTCGGTGCGGCGGAAGCCGCTCGAGGCGCCGCCATGCAGGTCGCAGCGCTGAAGGCGCGCTACGTCACGCGCGAGGACGTCCCCGAGGAGACCGTCGCCAACGAGCGTCGGATCGCCGAGCAGACGGCACGCGAGGAGGGCAAGCCGGAGCAGGCACTGCCTAAGATCATCGAAGGTCGGGTCAACGGCTTCTTCAAAGACGTCGTGTTGTTGGAGCAGTCCTCGGTGCAGGATTCGAAGAAGTCGGTGCAGGCACTCTTGGATGCGGCGGGTGTCACCGTCACCCGTTTCGCCCGCTTCGAGGTTGGTCAGAGCTGACCGGAACCCCATGAGGCAAGATGGCGGGGCCGTCCCGGCCACACTCTGGTTTGCAGTGTGTGCTCGAGATTGCCCCGCTGTTGTGTGCCGGGCCAGCACCAGCTACCGAGGAGTCCGATGACCGATCACGCCGCAACCGCGCCACGCGACGGTTATCGTCGCGTGCTGCTCAAGCTGGGCGGAGAGATGTTCGGCGGTGGCAGCGTCGGTGTCGATCCCGATGTCGTGCAGGCGGTGGCGGTGCAGATCGCCGAGGTGGTCCGCTCTGGCGCCGAGGTTGCCGTGGTGATCGGCGGGGGAAACTTCTTCCGCGGCGCGGAGTTGCAACAGCATGGCCTGGAACGCTCCCGCGCGGACTACATGGGCATGCTTGGTACCGTGATGAACTGTCTTGCGCTGCAAGACTTCCTGGAGAAGCAGGGGGTGGACACCCGGGTGCAGACCGCCATCTCGATGGGCCAGGTCGCCGAGCCCTACATTCCTCGCCGGGCCCAGCGGCACCTGGAAAAGGGCCGTGTCGTCATCTTCGGTGCCGGCATGGGCATGCCCTACTTCTCCACGGATACGACGGCGGCGCAGCGCGCGCTGGAAATCGGCGCCGAGGTGGTGCTGATGGCCAAGGGGGTCGACGGTGTGTTCACCGCCGACCCCAAGACCGACCCGAGCGCGACGATGTTCACCGAGGTCACCCACCGCGAGGTGCTCGAGCGCAGTCTCAAGGTCGCCGACGCCACGGCGTTCAGCCTCTGCATGGACAACAACATGCCGATGTTGGTGTTCAACCTGCTGGTGCAGGGCAACATCGCGCGGGCGGTGGCCGGGGAGAAGATCGGCACGCTGGTGCACACACCGGCACACTAGACATCTCCCACCCGTAGACGCGCACGACAAGACCGGAGGAAGCACTGTGATCGAGGAAGCCCTCTTCGAGGCCGAGGAGAAGATGGAGAAGGCCATCACGGTGGCCAGGGACGACCTGGGCGGAATCCGGACCGGACGCGCGAACCCAGGCATGTTCAACCGTATCGCGGTGGAGTACTACGGCGCGATGACCCCGGTGACCCAGCTGGCCAGCGTCACCGTGCCCGAGGCCCGCATGGCGGTGATCAAGCCGTACGAGGCGACCATGCTGCGGGCGATCGAGACGGCGATCCGCAACTCCGACCTCGGCGTCAACCCGTCGAACGACGGACAGATCATCCGCATCGCGCTCCCGCAGCTGACCGAGGAGCGCCGCCGGGATTTCGCGAAGCAGGCCCGCGGCAAGGGCGAGGATGCCAGGGTGTCGGTCCGCAGCGTGCGTCGCAAGTCCATGGATGAGCTGAACCGTATCCAGAAGGACGGCGACGCGGGAGAGGACGAGGTCAGCCGGGCCGAGAAGGAGTTGGACAAGGTGACGGCGCGCTACGTTGCCCAAATCGACGAGATGGTCAAGCACAAGGAGTCGGAGCTGATGGAGGTCTGAGGACCTCCTGTAGTGAACCGGGCTCAGCGCGAAACGAGAACAGGAATCCAAGGTGGCCGACGACGGCGGGGTGGTGGACAAGGCGGGGACGACAGCTGCCCCGGTCGCGTCTCGAGCTGGCCGTAACCTGCCGGCCGCCATCGCGGTGGGGGGCATACTCGGCGCGCTGATCATCTGCACACTGATCCTTTTCCCGCATGTGTGGATCCCGATTGTTGCGGTGGCCATGGCGGTCGCGACCTGGGAAGTCGGTTCGGCTATGCGCCACGTGGGGGTGCCCATCGCGCTGCTGCCGGTGCTGACGGGCGGCCAGGCCGTGGTGTGGCTGGCGTGGTACAAGGCGGAGGCCACGCTGGTCGCCTTCGTCCTCACGGTGATCGCATGCATGGTCTGGCGGCTGTGGGGACCGACGGAGCACTACCTGCGCGACACCGCGGTGTCGATCTTCGTCACCGCCTGGGTGCCGTTGTTCGGTGCGACGGCGGTGCTGCTGGTCCTGCAGGATCAAGGGGCGGCCAAGGTGGCATGCTTGATGATCGGCGTCGCCTGTTCCGACATCGGCGGCTATGCGGTGGGTGCGTTGTTCGGTAAGCACCCCATGGTTCCGGCCATCAGCCCCAAGAAGTCCTGGGAGGGGTTCGGCGGCTCGATTCTGGCCGGACTCATCGGGGGAGCCCTGACCTTCGCGTTATTGCTGCACGCCTCGCCGCTGTACGGTCTGCTGTTCGGAGCGGTGATCGTGGTAGCCGCCACCCTCGGGGACCTCATCGAATCCCAGGTCAAGCGCGACCTGGGCATCAAGGACATGGGGTCGATGCTGCCCGGGCACGGGGGGCTGATGGACCGGCTGGACTCCGTGCTCCCCTCGGCAGTGGTGGCGTGGCTGCTGCTCAGCGTCCTGGTGTGACCCAGCGTGCTGGCCTGACGCAACCCGGTGTGATTCCCAGCCCCAACCTGTGGCGCTGGCCGGCGACGTACGAGGCGGAGAACAAGGCCCAAGACGCGGACGGTGCCCTGGCGCAGACGGTGCGCGAGGTAGCCGACTGGTACGACCGCGATGTGCTTGATATCGGTTGTGGCGCAGGCTTTCACCTGCCGATGTTTGCGGCCGACGCCCGCTCGGTGCTGGGCGTCGAGCCGCACCAAAGCCTGGTCGCCCTCGCCCGCCGGCGAGTCAGGGATCTCGCAACGACGACGGTGCAGTGCGGATCGGCGCAGACGCTTCCCCTGAGGGACAACAGTATCGACGTGGCCCACGCGCGCACCGCGTACTTCTTCGGCCCGAGTTGTGAGCCGGGTCTCGCCGAAGCCTCCCGGGTGCTGCGTCCGGGAGGCGTGCTGGTGGTGGTGGACCTCGACGCGAGCCGCTCACCCTACGGCGCGTGGATGCGCGCTGATCTGCCCGACTACCGACCGTCGCTCGTCGAGCAGTTCTTCGCGGCACACGGCTTTGCGATGCGACGCGTGGACACCCTCTGGCGGTTCGAGAACCGGGACATGCTGCGGGACGTGCTCGGCGTCGAATTCTCGGCTGCGGTAGCCCACCGGGCTTTCGCGACGACGCCGGGGACCAGCGTGGAGGTGGCCTACCGCGTGCACTGGCGCCGCAAGACGCTGACCAGCAGGCGGTAAGGGTCAGAGCCGAGGGGGTTTCCTGCGGTATGCCTTGCGCAGCTGCAAGATCCGGGCGCCACCCGCCAGTGCCATGATCAGCGCACCGGCAATCGCGGCGAAGAGCATGCTCACGCCCAGCGGGAGGTTGAAGGACCAGAACAAGATGTGAACTGGCGTGCCGTCGGAGTTTTGCAGGATGAAGACGAGCAGCAGGATCAGAATCAACGCACCGACGATCAACCCCAGCCAGGCGCCCGCGGTCCGGGTCCGCTTGATCGATCGGGTGTCGGTGGCACCGGGGCTCGACTCGGGGGTGTTCGTCGCGCCGGCGCTACCTGCTGCGGGGGCCGAGGTCGCTGGGCTCGTCGGCTCTGGGCTCGCGGCGGGGGTGCTCGACTCGTTCTGCATGCCTTGATGATGTCGTGCCGAGCTTGCGTGCGCACGTCGTGACACGCCGAAAATTATCCGCGTCAACAATGAGATACTGAGTCATCATGGTTTCGTTGCCGCTCGTGTTCGATGCCCCCAAGCGCGGATTGCCACCGCGCCACCTCGCCGACCTCGATGCCGCGGAGCGCAAGGCCGCCATCAAGGAGCTCAGCCTTCCGGCGTTTCGGGCCGACCAGCTTGCGCGGCAGTACTACGGGCGCCTGCAGGCTGATGCGGCGCAAATGACGGATCTCCCGACCTCCGTGCGCGAGCGAGTGGCCGAGGCGCTGTTTCCCACCTTGTTCACCCCGGTGCGCCACCTGTCCTGCGACGAGGGGACCACCCGCAAGACCCTCTGGCGGGCGCATGACGGAACACTGATCGAGAGCGTGCTCATGCGTTACCCCGATCGCGCGACCCTGTGCATCTCCAGCCAGGCCGGCTGCGGGATGGCGTGCCCCTTCTGTGCTACTGGCCAGGGTGGCCTGGACCGCAACCTGTCCACGGCCGAGATCGTGGACCAGGTCCGTGCCGCGGCGGCGGCGATGCGCGACGGTGAGGTCGGCGGGGGACCAGGCCGGTTGTCCAACGTCGTCTTCATGGGAATGGGGGAGCCGTTGGCCAACTACAAACGCGTCGTGGCTGCTGTGCGCCGCATCACCGAGCCCGCGCCGAACGGGTTGGGGATTTCCCAGCGCTCGGTGACGGTGTCGACGGTGGGCCTGGCGCCGGCCATCCGCCGGTTGGCCGACGAGGGTCTCACCGTCACGCTGGCGGTGTCGCTGCACACTCCCGATGATGAGCTCCGCGACACCCTGGTGCCGGTGAACAACCGGTGGTCAGTCGCCGAGGTGTTGCAGGCCGCCCGGTACTACGCCGATACGTCGGGGCGGCGGGTGTCCATCGAATATGCGTTGATCCGCGATGTCAACGACCAGCCCTGGCGCGCGGACCTGTTGGCCAAGAAGCTCAAGGCGGCGCTGGGCGCGCTGGTGCACGTCAACCTGATCCCGCTCAACCCGACGCCGGGCAGCGAGTGGGACGCGAGCCCCAAACCGGTGGAGCGCGAGTTCGTCCGTCGAGTGCGGGCGGCCGGAGTGTCATGCACCGTGAGGGATACGCGCGGTCAGGAGATTGCCGCCGCGTGCGGGCAACTCGCAGCCGAAGGGTAAGCGAGCCTGGACTTTAGTTACTTACGCCAAGACGTGCGGCGCTTGGCGGCGTCGCGCAGCAAGATCACCACGAGCACCAGCGCCATCCCGATCAACCAGAGGTCCTCGACGTGGCCGCGGTGATTACCGATCAGGAACACCAACAGGATGGCCACGGACACCCAGCCGGCGGCCCGGGTCAGGCGGGGCGCCTCCCCGTGCCAGCCCCACTCGGCGGAGGGCTCGTCCTCGACCGCGGACAGGGCGGTCGAGGACGAGGTGTGCTCCAGCTGCTTGTCAGCCACGGTCTGGTCTCCTTGCCTTCGGCATGTGCGTGGATACTAGCGGTCCTCCGCCCCGCATTCCCGTATGACCCCACCGGGCACACTGTGCGCATGAGCGAGCGAAGCGACGTGGGGATGTGCGCATGAGCGAGCGAAGCGACGTGGGGATGTGCCAGTGAGCGACCTCGACAACGGCGTACGGCGAATCCTGCTGCTGGGCAGCACCGGGTCCATCGGCACCCAAGCGTTGCAGGTCATCGCGGCCAATCCGGATCGGTTTCGGGTGGTCGGCCTGGCCGCCCGCGGAGGAGACATCGATGCGGTAGCAGCACAGGTTCAGGCGACTGGCGTCCGCACCGTGGCCATCGCGGACCGTGCCGCGGCGGCGCGACTGCGCGAGCAGCTGCCCGAGATCGAGGTGATCGACGGCCCCGATGCCGCCACCGCGCTGGTGCAGAACACCCACGCGGACGTGGTGCTCAATGGGCTCGTGGGCTCGCTCGGGCTGCGCCCGACCCTGGCGGCGCTGGCGACGGGTGCACGGCTGGCACTGGCCAACAAGGAGTCGTTGGTGGCCGGCGGACCGTTGGTGACCGCTGCGGCCGCTCCAGACCAGATCGTGCCGGTCGACTCCGAGCACTCTGCGCTGGCGCAGTGCCTGCGCGGCGGGACAGCCGAGGAGGTCGCGCGACTGGTGCTCACTGCGTCCGGCGGTCCGTTTCGGGGATGGAGTGCAGCAGACCTGGAGACCATCAACCCGTCGCAGGCCAAGGCGCACCCCACCTGGTCGATGGGGCCGATGAACACGCTGAACTCCGCCACGATGGTCAACAAGGGCTTAGAGCTGATCGAGACCCACCTGTTGTTCGGCGTGCCGTATGACCGCATCGACGTCACCGTGCACCCCCAGTCCATCGTGCATTCGATGGTCACCTTCACCGACGGATCCACCCTGGCCCAGGCAAGTCCGCCGGACATGCGCCTGCCCATAGCCCTCGCGCTCGGCTGGCCCGAGCGCATTGCCGGCGCTGTGACTGCCTGCGACTTTGGTACGGCAACGACGTGGGAGTTCGAACCGCTGGACGACGCGGTGTTCCCGGCGGTGAACCTCGCGCGCGCCGCCGGGACCACCGGGGGCTGCCTGCCCGCGGTGTTCAACGCCGCCAATGAAGAAGCAGCACAGGCTTTCCTCGCCGGAGCGATCTCCTTTCCGGCGATCGTACGGAGTGTCGAGGCGGTGCTGACCGAGGCGGATGAGTTCACAGCGCTGCCGGCGACGGTGGACGAAGTGTTGGCCGCGGAGGGTTGGGCCCGAGAGCGTGCGCGCGAGATGATCCGGCGATAAGTCACCGTCGACGGGGGTACAGGCCGCAGCCGGTACCGTTGGGGTGACAACGGCGTGCGTGGTGAACAAGTAGGAGTGCTCAAATGGCGTTTGCCATCGGCGTGATTCTCTTCGCGCTCGGCATCGGAGTCTCGATCGCACTGCACGAGTTTGGCCACCTCCTCATCGCCAAGGCCTTCGGTATGAAGGTGCGCCGCTACTTCATCGGCTTCGGTCCCCGGTTGTTCTCCTTCACCCGCGGCGAGACCGAGTACGGGTTCAAAGCCATCCCCGCTGGTGGGTTCTGCGACATTGCGGGCATGACGGCGCTGGACGAGCTGGAGCCGGACGAGGTCGACCGGGCGATGTACAAGCAAAGTGCGTGGAAACGGATCGCTGTCATGCTTGGCGGCCCCATCACGCACTTCATCATCGGCATCATTCTGATCTACATTCTCGCCGTCAGCTACGGCCTGCCCAACCTCGACGCGAGCCCCGCCGCGACGGTCGGCGAGGTGGCGTGTGCGGCGCCTACCCAGGACTCGGCGGGCAACTACGCGCCCTGCACCGGGCCCGGGCCCGCCGAGCTTGCCGGGATGCGATCGGGGGACGTCATCAAAGCCGTGAACGGCACACCGACGCCCACCTTCGCCGACGTCGTCGCGGCCACTCAGGCGCTGAAGGGACCCGCCGACTTCACCGTCAGTCGCGACGGGCAGGACGTGCACCTGCAGGTCCAACCGGCCCAGGTGCAGCGCTACGTCACCGCACCGAACGATCCCACACCCCACACGCAGGACGTTGCGGCGATCGGGGTGGCACCCGAGAGCCTGACCACGCAGTACAACGGGCTCTCTGCCGTTCCGGGCACCGTCGCGTTCACCGGGACCATGTTCGACAAGACCTGGCAGAGCCTGCTCCGGTTTCCGGAGAAGGTGCCCGCGGTAGTCAAGGCCATCGGCGGTGCACCCCGGAGCGCCGATACTCCGATCAGCGTGGTGGGAGCGAGCGTCATCGGGGGTCAAGTGGCCGAACGCGGGCTGTGGCAAATCTTCATCCTGCTGCTGGCCAGCTTGAACTTCTTCATCGGCGTGTTCAATTTGGTGCCGCTACTCCCGCTGGACGGGGGACACATGGCGATCACGATCTACGAGAAAATCCGGGACAGCATCCGGCGGGCCATGGGTAAGGCCAAGGGCGCGCCAATCGACTACACCAAGCTGCTGCCGCTGACCTATGTGGTCCTCCTGCTGGGCGGCGGCGTCACCGTGCTCACCGTCATCGCCGACGTGGTCAACCCAATTCAGTTGTTCAAGTGAGTGCCCACCTACTTCGGAGGAAGGTCAGCCATGACCACACCCGTCACGCTCGGTATGCCCGAGGCGCCGCAACCGGTGCTCGCGCCGCGCCGCGCGACTCGTCAGCTGTACGTCGGTGACGTCGGGGTGGGCAGCGAGCACCCGGTTTCGGTGCAGTCGATGACCACCACCAAGACCCACGACGTCAATGCGACGCTGCAGCAAATTGCTGAGCTCACGGCCGCGGGTTGTGACATCGTGCGGGTGGCGTGTCCGCGCACCGAGGACGCCGAGGCGCTGAAGGTCATCGCCGCCAAGAGCCAGATCCCGGTGATCGCCGACATCCACTTTCAGCCGCGCTACATCTTCTCCGCCATCGAGGCCGGTTGCGCCGCGGTGCGGGTGAACCCGGGGAACATCAAGGAGTTCGACGGCCGGGTCCGGGAGGTCGCGCTCGCCGCCAAGGATGCGGGCATCCCCATCCGCATCGGCGTCAACGCCGGCTCTTTGGATCCGCGAATTCTGCACAAGTACGGAAAGGCCACCCCGGAGGCGCTGGTGGAGTCGGCGTTGTGGGAAGCCGGGCTGTTCGCCGAGCACGGCTTCAACGACATCAAGATCTCGGTGAAGCACAACGACCCGGTGACCATGGTGCGCGCCTATGAGCTGCTCGCCCAGCAGTGCGACTACCCGCTGCACCTCGGCGTCACCGAGGCCGGCCCGGCGTTTCAGGGCACTATCAAGTCCGCTGTCGCCTTCGGCGCGCTGCTGTCCAAGGGGATCGGGGACACCATCCGGGTGTCGCTGTCCGCGCCGCCGGTGGAGGAGGTCAAGGTGGGCACTCAGATTTTGCAGTCGCTGGGGTTGCGGCCACGCAAACTGGAGATCGTCTCCTGCCCTTCCTGCGGACGGGCGCAGGTCGACGTCTACACCCTCGCCGACGAGGTGACCGCCGGACTGGAGGGCATGGAGGTCCCGCTGCGCGTCGCCGTAATGGGCTGCGTGGTCAACGGCCCGGGGGAGGCCCGCGAGGCCGACCTCGGGGTGGCCTCGGGCAACGGCAAAGGCCAGATATTCGTCAAGGGTGAGGTGATCAAGACGGTGCCCGAGGCGATGATCGTGGAAACCCTGATCGAGGAGGCGATGAAGATCGCCGACCAGCTGCAGGCCAGCGGCGCCGGCGATGCAGGCACGCCGGCCGTGACGGTCGGCTGATGCTCGCCACCGGCAAGGTCGGCTGATGATGTCCGCCCCCGGCGTGGCTGGTTGACTGCGATGCTGCGGGCAGCCGGGGTGCACCAGCTCACTGAGCGTTCCACTGTGGACGTGCTGCGGGCGCTCAACAAGGACCCGGTGGCCAACTGCATGGTCGCTGCGCGGGTCGAGGCCTACGGTGCCTCCCCGAGTCGCTTGGGCGCGGCGCTGTGGAGCGTTGATGACCCCGCTCGCTCATTGTGCTACTCGGGGGCCAACCTGATCCCGGTCTACGGCAGCCGCGACGCGTTGGCCGTCTTCGCCGAGCGTGCGCGTCGACAACCGCGCGTCTGTTCCGCACTGGTGGGTGCGGCCGAGTTGGTGCTACCCATGTGGGAGATGCTCACCGAGTGGTGGGGCCCCGCCCGCGACGTTCGTCCCCGCCAGCCGCTGCTGGTACTCCCGGGCGCACCCCACATCTCCTCGGATCCCCTCGTGCGCAGGGTGGCACCGAGCGACCTGGACTCCTACCTTCCCGCTGCCGTGGCGATGTTCACCGAGGAGGTGGGGGTGGACCCGACAAGGGTCGATGGTGGACGGCACTACCGCAGGAGGGTTCAGGAGGTGATTGCCGAGGGACGGGCCTTCGCACGCTTCGACGACGGCGAGGTGACCTTCAAAGCAGAAGTGGGGGCCAGGTCCGCGCGCGTCGGGCAGATACAGGGCGTGTGGGTCCGTCCGGACCGCCGGGGTACCGGACTCGCCACCGCCGCCACCGCCGCCGTCGCCGACTTCGTCCGAACCGCAGGCCGTACGCCTTCGCTGTACGTCAACGACTACAACACCGCCGCACGGCGGGTCTACGACCGCATCGGGTTCACGCAGGTTGCGACCTTCGCCACCGTGCTGCTGCAATGAATGTCACCGTGCTGCTGCACTGACAGTTGCCCCGCGGCCCCGCGCCTATGCTGGACAGCGATGTCTTCCCGCTCAATTCGGCGCCTGTGCGCACTCGTCGCTGTGGTCTTCGGCGTCGTCTCGTTGGCGGCCTGCAGCGCTGCACCCCCCGGGCCGGATGCCGCAGCCACTGCGTTCCTTCGCGCCTTTTCCGCCGGAGATTCGGCTGCCGCTGCCGCGACGACCGACCAGCCGCAGCAGGCGAGTGCCGCCATCCAGGCCGCCCGCAGTGCGCTCAAGCCCGACTCGGTGGACACTCACGTGCGGCAGGTTCGCACCACCGGGGACACCGCCACCGCGGACTTCACGGTCAGCTGGAAGCTGCCGCAGGGCCGGACGTGGACTTACCCGGGAGCGTTGACCCTGGGGCGAACCAAGAATGTGTGGTCGGTGCGGTGGAGCACGACAGACCTACACCCCAAGCTCGCAGCGAATCAGACCTTGGCGTTACGGGTGGACGACGCGCCCACCGCATCCGTGCTCGACCGCGGTGGCCAGCCGGTCCTGACCCCGGGCGTGGTGGTGAACATCGTGCTCAATCCGGCGGCCGCCGGTGATCTCGGCGCCGTGGCCAACAGCCTCTCGGCGGCCCTGCTCCGCTTCGACCCGACCATCACTGGGCCGTCGATCCTCGCGGGAGCGGCCAGCGGCGCTCCGTACCCGGTGGCCACCCTGCGCGACGCCGACTACCAGTCGATCAAAGCTGCCATCTACCCGCTGCCCGGTGTCAGCTTCTCCACCCAGGCGCGCTTGCTCACCGCGGATCCCGCGTTCGCGCCCACATTGGTGAGCCAGGTGGGTAAATCGGTGGACGACGAGCTGGACGGTAAAGCCGGGTGGCGCGTCGTGACGGTCAGCCCCAACGGTGCCCAGATCGACACCCTGTCCACCACACCGGCCGAGCCTGCCCCCGCGGTGCGTCTCACCCTGGACCGTGGGGTGCAGAACGCGGCGCAAGCCGCCGTGAACACCCAGGTCAAGCCAGCGGTGACGGTGGCCATCAAGGCGTCCACCGGCGAGATTCTCGCCGTCGCCCAGAATCCCGTCGCCGACGCGACCGGGCCCATCGCACTGTCCGGACTGTACCCGGCCGGATCGACCTTCAAGATCATCACTGCGGCCGCCGCGCTGCAGGCCGGTAACGTCACTGCCGAGACGTCCAGTGCGTGCCCGGCCAGCACAGTGATCGGTGGCGTCCGCCGCATCCCGAACTACAACGAGTTCGCCCTCGGCACGGTGCCCCTACGTAGTGCGTTCGCCGCCTCATGCAACACCACCTTTGCCCAGCTCTCGGGCTCCTTGCCTGCCGACGCGTTGACCAAGAGCGCACTGCAGCTCGGGGTGGGCCGGGACTACGCCGTTCGGGGCGTCACCACAGTGACCGGACAGATTCCACCTGCCGCCGATCTCGTCAAACGCGCCGAGGACGCGATCGGTCAGGGCGATGTGCAGGTCAGCCCATTCGGGATGACCCTCGCGGCGGCGTCGGTCGCGCACGGCGGTAGCCCGGTGCCCGTGCTGATCCAGGGCGCTACGACCACGGTCGAGGGAGCCCCTGCCCCCGTGCCCGCGCCGGTACTCGACCAGCTGCGGCTGATGATGCGGCAGGTGATCACCGGCGGATCGGCCCACGGTGTGGACACCCAGGGGGAGGTGTTCGGCAAGACCGGGGAAGCGCAGTACGGCGACGGCAGCAACTCGCACGCCTGGTTTGTCGGTTACCGCGGTGACATCGCCTTCGCGTCCTTCATCGTCGGCGGTGGGGGCTCGGGCAACGCGGTGCTGATGTGTGGCCAGTTCCTCGCTGCACTGCCACCCGGGTACTGATCCTCGAGCACTACTCTGAGGGCATGTCTGTTCCTACCATCGCCCGATCTGCTCTCGTTCCCGGTCAGCCCACCCCGCTGCGTAGCGTGCCCCGCGACATCCCCCGCCCGGAGTACGTCGGCAAAGCGGCGCCGACCCCCAGCACCGACCCCTGGGTGCAGACCCCCGAGGTCATCGAAGCGATGCGCGTCGCCGGGCGGATTGCGGCCCAAGCCCTCGCCGCGGGTGGCGAGGCGGTCGCGCCGGGCGTGAGCACGGATGAGGTGGACCGTGTGGTGCACGAGTTCCTTTGCGACCACAAAGCCTATCCGTCGACGCTGGGCTATCGCGGCTTTACCAAAAGCTGCTGCACCTCGGTGAACGAGGTGATCTGCCATGGCATACCCGACTCGACCGTGATCGAAGACGGCGACATCGTGAACATCGACGTCACCGGTTTCATCGGCGGGGTGCACGGCGACACCAATGGCACCTTCCTCGCCGGTGAGGTCAGTGAGCCGGCGAGACTACTCGTCGAACGCACCCACGAGGCGACCATGCGCGCGATCAAGGCCGTCAAGCCCGGACGTCAGCTCAACGTAGTCGGGCGGGTGATCGAGGCCTACGCCAGCCGCTTCGGCTACGGGGTGGTGCGCGACTTCACCGGCCACGGCATCGGACGTGCGTTCCACAGTGGACTGGTGGTGTTGCACTACGACGAGCCCAACGTGGACACCGTGATCGAGGCGGGTATGACCTTCACCATCGAGCCGATGATCACCCTCGGCGGCATCGACTACGACCAGTGGGACGACGGCTGGACGGTGCTCACCAAGGACAAGAGCTGGACCGCGCAGTTCGAGCACACCGTCCTGGTCACGGAGACCGGCTCGGAAATTCTGACGGTCCCGTGACCGGAGCGTGAAGGGGGCGCTGCTCGTCGCCGGCACCACCTCCGACGCGGGCAAGAGCGTGCTGGTCGCGGGGATCTGCCGCTGGCTGCACCGCCAGGGTGTGTCTGTCGCTCCGTTCAAGGCGCAGAACATGTCTAACAACTCCGTGGTCACCCTGGACGGCGGAGAGATCGGTCGGGCCCAGGCGCTGCAGGCCGCGGCCTGTGGGCTGGCCCCGAGTACCGCGTTCAACCCGGTGCTGCTCAAACCTGGCAGCGACCGCAGCTCGCAGCTGGTGGTACTGGGCCGCGCGCGCGGTCAGGTCGACGCGGGCGACTACCACCGGCATCGCGGGGAGCTGCGACGGGTGGTGGCCGACAGTCTCGCGCAACTGCGCGCCACCTACGACGTCGTGATCTGTGAGGGCGCCGGCTCGCCCGCGGAGATCAACCTGCGTCACTCCGACCTGGCGAACATGAGCCTCGCCCGGTCGGCGCGGTTGCCGGTGTTGGTGGTCGGGGATATCGACCGGGGGGGAGTGCTGGCCCATCTGTACGGAACGCTTGCGATCCTCGAACGGGGGGACCAGGCCCTGATCGCGGGCTTCGTCATCAACAAGTTCCGCGGAGACCCTGACTTGCTGGCCCCCGGCCTGGAACAACTGCGGAAGCTGACCGACCGCCCGACGCTGGGTGTGCTGCCGTTCAGCCCGAACCTATGGCTCGACGCCGAGGACTCCCTGGGCACGGTGGCCGATGCCGACGTGGGCCGCCCGCGGCCCGCGCTGGGCACCCAGTGGCTGCGGGTTGTGGTGATTCGGCTGCCCAGGGTGTCCAACACCACGGATGTCGAGGCGCTGGCCTGCGAGCCCGGTATCAGCGTGCGATGGGCCAGCGAACCGTCCCGTCTTCTGAACGCCGACGTGGTGGTGATCCCCGGCTCCAAGTCCACCGTGGATGATCTGACATGGTTACGCCGCACCGGCCTGGCCGAGGCGATTGTGGACCACGCTGCCGCGGGCAAGCCGGTGCTCGGCATCTGCGGGGGCTACCAGATGCTGGGGAAGAAGATCACCGACATCGTGGAATCCTCGGTGGGAGCGGTGCCCGGGCTGGGTCTGCTCGACTTGGAGGTGGAGTTCCACGGCGAGAAGGTGTTGGCCACCCCGTCGGGTTCGGCGCTGGGGCACGCGGTGTCCGGGTACGAGATTCATCACGGGCGGGTGGTGCACAGCGGAGACGGCGCGCTGCTGGACTCACCGGCCGAGGGCAGCCGTCGGGGTGCGGTGCACGGCACGCATTGGCACGGATTGTTGGCCAACAACGGCTTTCGGCGCGCCTGGCTGACGGGGGCCGCCGCGGCTGCCGGCCGACCCGGCTTCGTCGTAGCGCCGGACACCGATGTCGACGCGATGCGCGAGGCGCAACTCGATCTGCTCGGCGATCTGGTCGGCCAGCATCTGGACACCGCTGCGTTGACGGAGCTGATCGAGCACGGACCGCCGACGGGTCTGGCGGTCCTTGCCCCCGCAGCCCCGGGCGGCCAGCCGGTGACGCAGGACGAGGACTTCGAAAACACTGCGACCGCTCACCCCTCCGCTTCGCGTCATCAGGGTCTGACCCGTCCGGGCGAAACCGTCGTCAGGCGTTCGACTCCAAGGTCCGGCCGTTGGTCTCCTTGACGAACTTCAGCACGACGAACAGTGAGATGACCGCCATCGCGGCGTACCCGGCGTAGGTGATCGAAAGGTTCGCCGCGGAGAAGCTGGGGAAGGTGACGGTGACGGCGAAGTTGGCGATCCAGTTCGCCGAGGTGGCCACCGCCACGGCAGCCGCGCGGGAACGATTGGGGAACATCTCGCTGAGCAGCACCCACACCACCGGGCCCCAGGACAGGGCGAAGAAGAAGACGAAGGCATTCGCGGCGACGAGGGCGATAGTGCCGTAGGGCGACGGCAGCGTCGCCGAAGAACCTGTCCCGGACACCGATGCCGAGATGCCCGTGGCGTGGGAGAAGCACCACGAGGCGGTGCCCAGCGAGATCGCCATGCCGACGGACCCGATGGCCAGCAACGGTCTGCGGCCGATCTTGTCGATGACGGCAATGGCGACGAAGGTACCCACGATGTTGACCACCGCGCTGACCACGCTGATCAGCAACGACTTGTCCTCGCCGATGCCGACGGACTGCCACAGCGACGAGCTGTAGTAAAAGATCACGTTAATGCCGACGAACTGTTGCAGCGCGGCCAGACCGACTCCGAGCAGCACCAGTGGAATCATCGAGTTGCTTCCGGTGAACAGGTCACGCACGCGTGAGCGCTTTTCGATGTTCAGCGAGGTACGGATTTCCTCGAGGCGGGCCTGCACCTGGTCATGGTCCCCGCCCTCCAGGTCGCCGAGAATCTTGCGAGCGGTCTCGGTGCGCCCCTTCGCCACGAGGAAGCGAGGGGACTCGGGAATGGTGTAGGACATCACGAGGTACAGCAGCGCGGGAACAGCAGCCACGGCGAGCATCCACTGCCATGCGTCCAAGGGGCCCAGCGGTTTGGTCGAGTCTCCTGCGGCGCTGGCCAGCGCGTAGTTGACCAGCGCGGAGATCGCGATGCCGAGCACGATGGCGAGCTGGTGCATCGAACCGAGACGTCCGCGGTAGGCGGCCGGGGCGATCTCAGCGATGTAGGCCGGGGAGATCACCGAGGCCACCCCGATGGCGATGCCGCCGAGCACGCGCCAGGCGGCGAGGTCGACGATGGAGAAGGGCAACGCCGAGCCGATGGCACTGATGATGAACAGGACCGCGGCGATCCGCATCACCCAGATGCGACCCAACCTGTCGGCAAGACCACCCGCCAACCACGCGCCGCCGGCGGCGCCGATCAGCGACAGCGAGACCACGAGGCCGGTTGCCGCGGTGCCTGCCTCGAAACGGGACTGGATGGCCTTCACCGCACCGTTGATCACCGCGGTGTCGTAGCCGAAGAGAAATCCGCCCAGCGCGGCGGCAAGGGAGAACAGCAGCGCGTGGGCGAGATCTGCATTGCGCTGCGGGTCGCTCTCGGAGACTGCGGGCGTGCTGGTCGATCCTGCGCCTGTCGCCATGGTCCATCCACCTCTGTTCCGCCACGATGATCACCGATCGAGCCGGACGTTACGCCCGCAGAGGCGGGTCTGCCGGACGTCTGCGGAGTAGCGTCACCGTAATGGCGGCTCAGCGGGTCACGGTCGGCGACATGGTCTTCGACGTGGACCTCGGCGGCGAGCCCGCTGATCCGGCGGTGCTGCTGCTGCACGGGTTTCCGCAGAACCCGCGCTGCTACGACGCGGTGGTGCCGCGTCTGCATGCGGCCGGTCTACGCACCATCGTGCCCGCCCAGCGCGGTTACTCACCCGGCGCGCGTCCGGCTGGGGTGCAGCACTATGCGATGAGCCACCTCGTCGGCGACGTGATCGCGTTGCTCGACGCGCTCGGGGTGGGCTGGGCGCACGTGGTGGGTCACGACTGGGGAGCGGCGGTGGCCTGGCAGGTGGCCGCCCGTCACCCCCAGCGGGTCAGCAGTCTGGTGGCGGCCAGCGTCGGGCATCCCACTGCCTTCGCCGCAGCGCTGCGCAGTGACGCGGAGCAGCAAGAGGCGTCGAAGTACATGACGTTGTTCGCGCAGCCGGAGAAGGCGGAGAACCTGCTGCTCGCCGACGGCGGCGCGCCACTACGCGCCATGGTCGCCACCGGAGGGCAGAGCGAGGAGCAGGTGCGCGCCTGTACCGACCCGCTGCTCGAGCGCGCTGCGCTGACGGCGGCGTTGAACTGGTACCGCGCCATGGCAGCCGCAGACTATCGGGACTGCCCGCCCGTCGAGGTCCCGACCACCTTCGTGTGGAGCACGGGAGACATGGCCTTGCGGCGCACTCAGGCGGAAGCCACCCGGCGGTATGTGCTCGGCGACTACCGCTTTGTGCAGCTGGAAGGCGTCACCCACTGGATTCCCGAACAGGCAGCCGCTGAGCTGGCCTCGGAGATCGCGCTACGCTCCAGTCCTTGGTAACAGTTGCGGCGGCCGTTGCAGGGTGAGCAGGTAATTGTCAGCGATGTCCAGGCGGTCGAAGCCGAGATCGCGGACCGCGGCGTACAGCTGGGGAATCGGATCCAGTTTGTGGATGGAGACCTTGATGGCGGTCTCCCACAAGCTGGCTACCGAGACGGTAAGCGCCTCGGCCGGGCGCACCGCTACGCGGGGCGAGCTCCCGAGACGGCCGTCGTCGTCAAGCAGCCACAGCAAGGCGTTGATGTCCAGCAGAAGACGTTGGCCCTACCCGTAGCGGGAAAGACCAAGTTAGCCCTGCACTCAACGGCGGCGCCGGCGATTGCTGGAGCGCGTTCGTGCACGCTGGGCCTCGCGCGGTGGTGGAGAGGCTTCGGCTGTCCGGCCAGCGCGAGAGCTGTTCACCGTGCGCCCCCGGACGATGCCGATGAACTCCTCGACCTGTTCGTTGCTGTTCTCCGTCAGCCACGCCAGTCCGACCTGTGTCGGCGGTTGATCGGTGACCGTGCGGTAGACCAGATCGCGACGACTGTGCAGGCGCGCGAGCGACTGCGGCAGGATCACGATGCCCAGACCGGCCGCCACCGAGGCCAGCAGCTCCGAGATCGCCTCGTCTGCAACCCGCGGCTCCTCCGCAAGCTCGGCGAGGGTGACTGCCTCGAACAGGGCGACGGGATGTTCCTTGGGCACTACGACGACCGCCAACTCGGCGTAAAGGGGTATGACGTGCAACCCCTCGCGCTCGACCGGCAACCGTACAAAACTCATCTGCGCGCGACCCTCGTGCAACACCGCGGTCTGCTCGGTGTCGGTCACACCGAGCAGCTCGAGCCGGCACGCGGGGCTCCGCTCGGCCCAAATCCGCGCCCACTTGCTCACAGTGACACCGGGAACGTAGGCGACGGTGAAGGTCTCGCCTCCCATGTTTCTCCCTCGGTTTGAACCGTCAAGGCTACGGATAGGCTGGCGGAGTGAGCGCCGCGAAGAAGCAGCAAACCATGAAGCCGCTGACCGCGGCTACCAAGCTCGAGATCTACCTGCCCGCGGCGCCGGAAGGTTTCCAGAACGGTCCCGTCTCCCGCACCGAGCTGGCCGCGCTGCAGGAAAACCCGCCGGAGTGGTTGGTGACGCTACGGCGGGAAGGACCGCATCCCCGACCAGTGGTGGCTCGCAAGCTGGGGATCTCCAACTCGGGCCTGGCCCGCTGTGGAGTCACCGAAGCATTGACCACGGCCGCGATCAATCAGCTGCTGGCCGCCCCCCCGGATTGGCTCGTCACGGAGCGGAAGATCCAGGCCGAGGTGCGCGCACAGACGCGATGAGCGCGGCGAGGAAAAGCCCGGCAGCCACGCACCGCCCGGCCCACGCCGCCATTCGCCATACCTCAGGGGTTGAGCCGCACACCGGTGACGGCCGCGGACCCGCGGTGAAACAGGGCCCGTCCCAACGAACAGCGACGCCCGCGCCAACCCTCTGCCCATCACCTCGAGCACTCACAGGCCAAACAGATGGAAGAACTGGGCGAACTGGATGAGGTAGCCGGACACCACCTGGAAGAAGTGCGGGGCCGCGGCGACGTCGACGGGGACGCCTCCGGCCGAGGGCGCGTAGCTGCTGTCCCCGTCGTAGCTCGCGGTGATGGTGTGTACGCCGGCAGAAGCAAAGCCGGTGACGCACGTTGCCCTACCGGAGAACGGGGTGCAGACTTCCCTACCGCGACGCTAGATCTCCAGCCCTAGCAGCGCGTTCTCGACCACCTCGGGCAACCCCGGGTGGATCCAGTACTGGCCGTGCGCCATGTCCTGCGCCGACAGGCCGAAGCTCATCGCCTGGATCAGCGGTTGGATGACGGTGGAGGCCTGTG
>JAABUM010002593.1_pt1 | contig 23849 bp, 23 predicted proteins | sample 5559161 | NCBI WGS metagenome assembly JAABUM01 (sample SAMN10711868, study PRJNA513369) | rock metagenome | isolation source: Antarctica rocks | place: Antarctica: Victoria Land, Siegfried Peak nord
GGCCAAACGCTTGTTCACCGGGGCACTCCGCGCGGCGATCATCCACCGCGACCGACACTGCACGTTTCCCGACTGTGACAGGCCACCGGACTGGTGCGACGCACACCACGTCACCCCGTGGTGGTGCGGCGGGCACACGACTCTGGCCAACGCGGCACTGTTGTGCGCGCGGCATCACACGATCGTGCATCGAGACCTGCTGACCGCAGACGTCACCCCGACCGGCGTCACCTGGAACCCGACCCCCGGACTCATGCCGGATCGTCGAGTCGCGTGACCGTCGACCGCCTCGGCGGGTCCACTGATGTCGATGCCGCTTACGGTTGGGGCATGGCTACATCGGGACGCTCTTACGTCGACTGGGACCTCGCTCGCGCAACGGGCCGTAAGTTCGTGAGCGATGGGCCGGAAACTACCGCGAAGAACGCAGCGGCGGTGGTGGCCGACCTACGTCAGGCCGCCGCGAACGCACTCCAGCCGGTCGCCGACACCGCACGGATGGATTCAGGGCCGGCTGCCTCCTGCGACGTCCACGTCGTCGACCGTGGCGGGTGGATCGACGTCAACGTCAATTCCACGGCTGCACTGCTTTCGCCGGTGCTGGACAAGATGACGTCCAAAAAGTCGGCCGGACCGGTGGCGGTCGCTATCGGCGCCAAGATCACTGGTGCCCAGATCGGCGCGTTGCTCGGGTTCGTGGCACCGAAGATCCTGGGACAGTTCGATCTCGCGCCCGAGGGCCGGCCCAGCCTGCTGCTGGTCGCCCCGAACATCGTCGCCGTCGAGCGTGAGCTCGAGCTCGACTCACACGACTTCCGCACCTGGGTGTGTCTGCACGAGGAAACCCACCGGGTGCAGTTCACCGCCGTTCCGTGGCTGCGCCAACACATGATCGACCGATCCCGCGGGTTGATGAACGACGTGATGCCCGACCCGGACGCCATGCAGGAGCGGCTGCAGCACGCGGTCAAAGCGCTGCCCGATGCGTTGAAGGGCGGCGGCAACGGACTGATAGATCTGTTCACCACAGCAGAACAACGCGAGCAGCTTGCCGCACTCACCGCCGTCATGTCGCTACTGGAAGGTCACGCTGACGTTGTGATGGACGACGTCGGCCCGAAGGTGGTGCCGACCGTCGCGCAGATCCGCGAGAAGTTCGACGAGCGCCGCACCGGTGCCGGTGGCGTCGACCGGTTGCTGCGACGACTACTCGGCCTCGAAGCCAAAATGCGGCAGTACCGGGACGGCGCGGTGTTCTGTCGGGCCGTCATCGACAAGGTCGGCGTCGACGGATTCAACGAGATCTGGACCTCCCCGGAAACGCTGCCGTCTGCACCCGAGATCGCTGCGCCGCAGGATTGGGTAGCCCGGGTGCACGGCTAGACGATGCGTCGATGACCGGTCCGCACCCCGCCGTTGCTGCTACCAGGCTGGCTGTTCGTCAATCTGTGCAGGATCTGAGGCCCGGTGCGCTGGTCTTCGTGGCGTGCTCAGGGGGAGCCGATTCACTTGCACTCGCCTCAGCGGCGGCGTTCGAGCTGCCGAAGCGAGGGATCCGGGTCGGTGCGGTCGTCATCGACCACCAACTGCAACAAGGTTCCGGACCCGTCGCGAAGGCTGCTGCCGGCACCTGCCGCACGCTGGGGCTCGACCCGGTGCAGGTGGTTGCGGTGGCAGCCGCATCGGACCTGGGCGACGGACCGGAAGCTGCCGCCAGGCAGGCACGCCTGGCGGCGTTCGCCGACGTCGTCCAGCGTCATACGGGCACTGCGCTGATGCTGGGTCACACCCGCGACGACCAGGCTGAGACCGTCCTGCTGCGGTTGACCCGCGGTTCGGGTACTCGAGCCATCGCGGGTATGGCAGTGACGAGCACGCAGTCCGACCTTGTCCTGTCACGTCCGTTCCTGACGGACGTGACGCGCGCGCAGACCCGCGCCGCGTGCGCGGCTCAGGGTCTCTCCTGGTGGGACGACCCGCACAACGAGGACACCCGCTATACCCGGGTCCGGGTGCGCCGGGCGCTGCAGTCGTTACAAGAAGATCTCGGGCCGGGCCTGGCCCAGGGGTTGGCTCGCAGCGCGGCGCTGGCTCGTCAGGATGCCGACCACCTCGACGGGCTGGCACGTGCCGAAGCGGCCGAAATGGGCGAATTTCCCTGGCAGGTAGCGGACCTGGAACAGTTGCCTGCTGCGCTGCGGGGTCGTGTCTGGCGGCTGTTGATGACAGCTTCGGGGGCCACCGCGCCTGATGTCGGAGCCGGGCACGTCGCCTCGCTCGATGCCCTGGTGACCCGGTGGCACGGGCAGGGGCCCGTGGACATCCCCGGCGGCCTGCGCGTCTCGCGCAGGCGCGAAATCGTCGTGGTCGACTCGAGTCCGGTTCAATAGCCACATGGATGCATCACACGTCGGAGACGATCTCGATCATGTGCTCTTCACCGAGGCGCAGATCCAGGACAGGCTGCAGCAGTTGGGTGACGGCATCTGGGCCGACTACGAGGGCAAGGACGTGCTGCTTGTCGGAGTACTCAAGGGCGCGGTCCTGGTGATGGCCGACCTGATGCGCACCCTACCGGGATCGGTGCCGATGGATTGGATGGCGGTGTCGTCCTACGGATCGGGCACCAAGTCTTCTGGTGTCGTGCGAATCCTCAAAGATCTCGACACCGACATCTCCGGCCGGCACGTCCTGATCGTCGAGGACATCATCGACTCCGGCCTGACGCTGAACTGGATTCGGAGCAATCTGCTCTCGCGAGACCCGGCGTCGCTGGAGATCTGCACGCTGTTGCGCAAACCGGACGCCGCCAAGGTCGCGATCGACTGCCGGTACGTCGGTTTCGACATCCCCAATGAGTTCGTGGTCGGCTACGGCCTCGACTACGACGAGCGGTACCGCAACCTGCGCGACATCGGCACACTTGCGCCGCACGTCTACTCCTGAGGCCGGGTGGAAATCCAGCCGCACAGATTTCCCGCTCCGCCAGGAACGTCTGACCTGCAGAGCGCGTTAAAACTATCGATGCCGGGTCAATGTTCTGTAGTGACTCGGTTTACGATCGTCACGTTCTCGGTTGTCGGGCCTACTGCCCGCCGAGCGCCCATGAGCAGGAGGAACGGGGACCGCCCCGGCACATGTTGAATACCAAGCGCCTCGTCAAGAGCCCCGGCATCTGGATCGTCCTCGTTCTCGGGGTCGTCTTCATCTTCTACAGCCTCAGCAAGGTCGGCGGCTTCCAGGAGATCAAGACCTCGGACGCAGAGACCCTGATCAGCACCAGCAAAGTCGAGTCAGCCAAGCTGACCCCCGACGCGATCAACCTGACCCTGAAGAAGGGCGAGACCTTCTCCGGCGACAACGTGAAGGACGCCACGCGGGTGCAGGCCAACTACGTCGACGCACGCGGCACCAAGCTGGTCTCGCTACTCGAAGCGAACAAGCCGTCCCAGGGCTTCACCGATGACCCGGGCAGGCAGAACGTCTTCGTCAGTCTGCTGCTGTCGATCCTGCCCTTCATCCTGATCCTCGGTCTGTTTTGGTTCATCATGAGCCAGATGCAGGGCGGCGGCTCCAAGGTGATGCAGTTCGGTAAGTCCAAGGCCAAACTTGTCACCAAGGACATGCCGAAGGTCACCTTCGCTGATGTCGCCGGCTCCGATGAAGCTGTCGAAGAGCTGGAAGAGATCAAGGACTTCCTGCAGGCTCCCAAGAAGTTCCTGGACGTCGGGGCCAAGATTCCCAAGGGCGTACTGCTCTATGGGCCTCCCGGAACCGGTAAGACCCTGCTCGCCCGCGCCGTTGCCGGTGAGGCCGGTGTGCCGTTCTATGCGATCTCGGGTTCGGACTTCGTGGAGATGTTCGTCGGCGTCGGCGCCTCGCGTGTCCGTGACCTGTTCGAACAGGCCAAGGCGAATGCTCCGGCGATCATCTTCGTCGACGAGATCGACGCCGTCGGTCGGCACCGCGGTGCCGGTATGGGCGGCGGCCACGACGAGCGCGAGCAGACTCTCAACCAGTTGCTGGTCGAGATGGATGGCTTCGACGTCAAGACCAACGTCATCCTGATCGCTGCGACCAACCGGCCCGACATCCTGGACCCGGCCTTGCTGCGTCCGGGACGGTTCGACCGGCAGATCTCGGTCGAAGCGCCAGACATGGCTGGTCGTCACCACATCCTGCAGGTGCACGCCAAGGGCAAGCCGATGGCGGCCGACATCGACCTGCTCACGGTTGCTCGACGTACCCCCGGCTTCTCTGGTGCCGACCTGGCCAACGTGCTCAACGAGGCTGCGCTGTTGACTGCTCGTAGCAACGCCCAGATCATCGATAACCGGGCGCTGGACGAAGCGATCGACCGTGTGATCGCCGGGCCGCAGAAGCGCACCCGGGTGATGAATGCCAAGGAACGCAAGATCACCGCGTATCACGAGGGTGGTCACGCACTGGTCGCCTCGGCGATGAACTACACCGATCCGGTCAGCAAGATCACGATCTTGCCCCGTGGTCGGGCCCTGGGTTACACGATGGTTCTGCCGGTCGACGACAAGTACTCCACCACCCGCAATGAGTTGTTGGACCAGTTGGCGTACGCGCTCGGCGGCCGGGTCGCAGAAGAGTTGGTCTTCCACGACCCGAGCACCGGAGCCTCGAACGACATCGAGAAGGCGACCGGGTTGGCGCGCAAGATGGTCACCCAGTTCGGAATGAGCGAGCGCATCGGTGCCATCAAGCTCGGTTCCGGTAGCGGCGAGGTCTTCATGGGCCGCGACATGGGTCACGAGCGTGACTACTCCGATGCTCTGGCCGGTGTGGTCGACGAAGAGGTGCGCCGTCTGATCGAGGCCGCCCACGACGAGGCATGGCACGCGCTGAACGACAACCGCGATCTACTGGACAACCTCGTGTTGGAACTGCTGGACAAGGAGACGCTGAACGAGAAGGCACTCGCTGGCATCTTCGGTGCGGTGCACAAGCGGCCGCGTCGTCAGGTGTGGTTGTCCAGCGACGCTCGCAACATCGATGAGCGTCCGCCAGTTTTGACACCGGCTGAACGCGAGGCAGTCGCGCGCGGAGTCGACTTGGACAAGCGGGACCGCCAGCAGGCCGAGCCGCACCCCCCTGAGGCGATCATCGAGATTCCGGACGGCGGGTATGTCGACCCCTCCCAGGGTTGATCTTGAGCGTGCCGCTGCCGCGGTGCGTGAGTTGCTCTTCGCGGTCGGTGAAGACCCCGACCGCGAAGGTCTGATCGATACTCCCGGCCGGGTGGCTCGCGCGTATGCCGAGACTTTCGCTGGTCTGCACCAGGACCCGACGCAGATACTCAGCCGCACGTTTGACGTGTCGCATGACGAGATGGTGCTGATCAGCGATATCGAGGTCTTCAGCACCTGCGAGCACCACCTGTTGCCCTTCCACGGGGTCGCACACGTCGGGTACATCCCGGCCAAGGACGGTCGCGTCACCGGGCTGTCCAAGATCGCTCGACTCGTCGACGTCTATGCGCGTCGCCCGCAGGTGCAGGAACGTCTGACCACCCAGATCGCCGACGCACTCGTGGAGCACCTTCATGCGCAGGGCGTCATCGTGGTCGTCTCGTGCGAGCATTTGTGCATGACGATGCGGGGGGTTCGTAAACCGGGTGCAGCGACGACGACGTCGGCTGTTCGTGGCCAACTCCTGGACCCGACGACCCGCGCTGAGGCGATCAGCCTGATGGCGCCCGCCCGCCGCCGGTGACGGCGCTTCCCACTCGCCCCGCGACCCGTCCACTGGTGATGGGGGTCGTCAACGTCACCCCCGACTCCTTCTCCGACGGCGGTAAGTGGCTGGCACCTGGCTCTGCGATCGAGCACGGCCTGCAACTGCACGAACAGGGCGCCGACATCATCGACATCGGCGGCGAGTCGACCCGGCCCGGTGCGCAGCGCCCCGACGAACGCGACGAGGTGCAACGGGTGTTGCCAGTGGTTCGCGAACTCGCATCCCGGGGCGTGTGTTGTTCGATCGACACGATGCGATCCGGTGTCGCCGCCCGGGCGATCGAGGCGGGTGCACAGGTGGTCAACGACGTCAGCGGCGGCCTCGCCGACCCGCTGATGGCGGCGACCGTGGTCGACTTCGGCGTCGGGATGGTCGCGATGCACTGGCGTGGCCACAGTCACGACATGGCCGACCGTGCCGTGTACGACGACGTCGTCGTCGATGTCTGTCGTGAGTTGGGCCAGCGGGCCCGGGCGCTGATCGGCGCAGGAATAGCCCCCGACGCGCTCGCTCTCGACCCGGGTCTGGGGTTCGCCAAGACGGCGGAGCAGAACTGGGCGATCCTGCGACAGCTGCATGCATTCGACTCCCTCGGCATGCCGATCCTGGTCGGGGCCTCGCGTAAGGCCTTCCTTGCCCGGGTCGGATCCCATGAGGCGCTGCCCCCGGAACGACGCGAAGGTGCCACGACGGCCTTGACCGTGCTGTTGGCGCAGGCCGGCGTGTGGGGCGTGCGTGTCCACGACGTGCGGGCCGCCCGAACAGCCCTGGCCGTGACCGAGAGAATGGCAGCCACCGATGAGTGACCGGATCGCACTGCGCGGAATCTTCGCCAACACCTGCCACGGGGTGCTGGAGCACGAGAAGGTCGAGCCGCAGCGGTTCATCGCCGACATCGAACTCGACCTGGACCTCAGCCTTGCGGGCGCTTCGGACCAGCTGGAGCGCACCGTCAGTTACGCCGACATTGCACAGAACGCGTATTCCATTCTCACAGGGGAGTGCGTAGACCTCATCGAGACTCTCGCCGAGCGCATCGCCGCAATGGCGCTGGCGCCGGTCGCGATCGAAGCTGTCACGGTGACCATCACCAAACCGCAGGCGCCCGCCGGGGTGCCGTTCCTGGATCCGGTCACCGGTGGTCCGTCGGTGACCGTCCGTCGAGTTCGCGACCGTGAGGTCGTCATCGCGCTCGGCGCGAATATGGGCGACCGGGTGGGCACCCTGTCCGCTGCAGTGCGCGCGCTCGCTGCGACAGAGGGACTGGAGGTAGTCGCCTGCTCACCGCTGCTCGAGACCGTGGCGGTAGGAGGGCCGGAGCAACCCGATTATCTGAATGCGGTCGTGGTGGCCCGCAGCAGATTGGCTCCGCGGACGGTGCTCGCGCAGCTGCACCGGATCGAGCGCAACCACGGCCGGGTCCGTGAGGTGCGATGGGGCGCGCGCACCCTCGACCTCGACTTGATACAGGTGGGTGATCCCGCGCAGGGCGACGACCTGCGGACAGACGCTCCCGATCTGACGTTGCCGCACCCGCGCGCCCACGAACGGGCTTTCGTGCTCGTGCCGTGGTCGCGGGTGGACGGGACGGCTGTGTTGCGCGCTCCGCACGGCGTGACCGACCTGCCAGACCTGATCGAGGGTCTCGCGGCCGGAGCAATGGACGGGGTGCGCCCGGGTCCGGCATGGAATCCGCTGTGATCGGGGAACAGCTGAGCTGGAAGCACGCGCTCGCAGTTACCGGGGTGATCCTGGTGATCAGCTACGCCGTCCTGCAGTTCTTGAACACCCGGGGCAACTCACTGCCGCAGAATTCCTGGATCGCGGTCGGGGTGCTGCTGCTGATGACTGCGCTGATGCTCTACGTCGGCAACGACATCAGGGTCTACCTGAAGGGCGAGTCGAGACGACCACCGTCCCCGCAGAAAGCACGCAGCACGCTGGTCGCCGCGCAGGCGTGCGTCCTCGGCGGCGCAGCGTTCGCCGGCTGGTATGCCGGTACCGCGGCAGTGCAGGTCGCCCGGCTGGGTACAACGACCGGGCCGGGCGCGTTCGCGGTGGCCGCGGTGTTGACACTCGCCTGCGTGGCGCTCGTTGTCAGCGGATTGGTCGTGCAGTCGTGGTGCAAACTGCCCGACGACGACGACATCTCCAAACCGGGAAAGCGCGGTCGGGGCGACGGGCGGGCCGGCGAGGTCATCTGAGCCACCCGTCGCAGCATTGTTCGTTGCGTTGTTATTTGTCGATGTCACCCACGACGAAGAACATCGAACCCAGGATGGCGACCATGTCACCCAACAGATTGCCCGGCAGTAGCTCGGCCAGCGCCGCGATGTTGTTGAACGACGCCGACCGTAGAGCCAGCCGCCACGGGGTCTTCTCGCCGCGCGACACGAGGTAGTACCCGTTGAAGCCGAGCGGGTTCTCGGTGGCCACGTAATCGCTGCCCTCCGGCACCTTCAACACCTTGGGCAGTTTGAGGTTGACCGGTCCGCCGGGCATCGAGAGCAGACGATCCAGGCAGGCTTCGGCGAGGTCGAGGCTGACGTGCGTCTGCTCCAGCAGCACCTCCAGCCGGGCCAGGCAGTCGCCGTCGGTGCGGGTAACGACCCGGCCGGGTCCGCCGGTCGCGAACAACTCCTCGTAGGCGAGGTAGGGCTGGTCGCGGCGCAGGTCGACGTCGAATCCGCTTGCCCTGGCGATAGGCCCGGTCACGCCGTACGACGCGATCGCTTCTGTCGACAGCACCCCGACGCCGCGGGTGCGGGCGTTGAGGATCTCGTTGCCCACCAGCAGGCTCTCCAGCTCGGGCAAGCGGCGTCGGACTCCGTCGACGGCGGACTGCACTCGACCCAGCCACCCCGCCGGGATGTCTTCGCGCAGTCCGCCGACCCGGTTGAACATGTAGTGCATCCGGCCGCCGGAGATCTCCTCCATGACCCACTGCAACTGCTCGCGTTCGCGGAAGGAGTAGAAGATCGGGGTGATCGCACCGAGCTCCAGCGGGTAGGACCCGAGGAACATCAGGTGGTTCAGCACCCGGTTCAGTTCAGACAGCAGGGTGCGGGTCCAGGTCGCTCGCACCGGCACTTCCATGCCGAGCATCCGCTCGACGGTCAGCGCCAGGCCGACCTCGCTGCTGAACGCAGACAACCAGTCGTGCCGGTTGGCCAGCACCATGATCTGCCGGTAGTCGCGCACCTCGAACAGCTTTTCGGCACCGCGGTGCATGTACCCGACGATGGTCTCGGCGCGCGAAATGCGCTCGCCGTCCAAGGTGACACGCAACCGCAGCACCCCGTGTGTCGCGGGGTGCTGCGGTCCGATGTTGAGCACCATGTCGGCGGTGGCCAGCTCCCCTGCGCCGACGCCGACGGTCAGTTCACGGGTAGCCATGGGGTCAGTCTGTCAGTTGGGCCTTGTCCTGCTCACCCTGCTCGCCACTGCGGACCAGCACGACTCCCAGCACGATCAACCCGCCGCCGGCGAGCTGGATCGGTAGCGGCAGTTCACCGACGAACAGCCACGCGAAGAGCACGGCGAACAGCACCTCGGACAGCGCCAGGAAGGACGCCACGCGGCTGCCCAGCATCCGGGCGGCGTTGACACCGGCGACGTAGGCGAACGCAGCCGAGATCAGCGACAGGCCGATGATCGGGACGAAGACGCTGACCTGGGCGTCCCCGAACGGCACCGAATCGAGCGTGGCCGTCATCGGCAGCACGCCGGTGACGCCCAGCAGCGTCAGCGGGATCACTCCGAGCGCCATCCCGACACCGGACAGCGCGACCGGCGACAGGCCGTCCTCGGGCTCCTCGGAGGCGACCAGGAAGAAGGTGGCCGAGCAGACCGCTGCGCCGAGTCCGAACACGACACCGATCGTGCTGATGGTGATGGCGCCGAAGACGTTGAGCACGAGAACCAGGCCCAGCAGCGCGGTGACCGCCCCGAGCGTCGTCAGCCGCGACGGCGCACGACGGGTCGTCACCCAGGCCAAGAGGACCAGCAGGGTGGGAGACAGGTACTCCAGCAGCAGTGCCACTCCGACGCTGAGGTGCTCGATGGCGATGAAGTAGAACAGCTGGGTGCCGGCAACCCCGAACAGGCTGTAAAGGGCGATGACTCGCGCGTTGCTGCGCAGCAGGTGCCAGCGGCCACGCAATTCCAGGACGGTGGGTACGGCCAGTACGAGGGCTGCGACGCCGATCCGCATGGTGACGGCGGCAACTGGGCTCCAGCCGGCGGCGAAGAGCATCTTGCCGAATGGACCCGCGGCGCCGAAGGAAGCTGCGGACATGAGGGCGACCAGCAATGCCCGTGAGGTGCGACTCGGCTCGGTAACTGCAGCCTGCGCAGGTGTGATGGTCGCCGTTGTGAAGGTCGGCGCAGTGAGGTTCATGTTCTCTGTCTCGACGGACATGGGTGGTGCCCCCTCTCAAGGGATCCAGACGATGGTGTGATGGTGGCCACAGCGAGCTGTCGTGTAATGAGTCAAAATGATCTACGCTGATGACAAGAGGAATAGTACGGGTCCGATACGTCAGGGGTCAAGATGGCTTTCACTCATGACACCGACGATGCTTTGTTGTCGATGGCGTCACTGGTCAATACCGGGGTGCTGCGGCCCGGCGGGGTTGACCAGCTGAGCGGCCTCGAGGACTTCGAGAAGTTCGTCGGCCAGTGGCAGTGGACCGGTTCGAGAGCGCACGACGAGTCGGAACGGCGGGCGGTGATAGCGCTGCGTCCCGTCTTCCGGGGGCTGTGGGAAGCGACGGGCGAGGGGGCGGTGGTCGAACTGGTGAACGCGCTGCTGGTCAAGGGCCGGGCGCTGCCACAACTGGTCGAGCACGACGGCTGGGGCTATCACCTGCACGCCACCCCGCCCGACGTGCCGTTGGCGACCCGGTGGATGGTCGACACAGCCATGGCGATGGTGGACGTGATCCGGTCCGGGGAGCTGTCCAGGCTGCAGTTCTGCGCAGCGCAGGACTGCGACGGGGTGCTGGTCGACCTGTCCAAGAACCGATCCCGCAGATTCTGTGAGGTGGGCTGCGGCAACCGGGTGAATGTCGCCGCTTACCGCGCCCGCCAGAAAGTGAACGACGAGATCGACCCCGATGGCCCGGTTCTCGCCGATACGATCGGCGGGTGAGCGGGAACGACGGGGGCGGGTCGCCGCAGGACCGCTACTACGAGCGGTACGCCCAGACCACCGGGTCGGCCCGTGGAGCTGCAGGTCCTCCGAGTCCGGAACGTGGCCCCGCGCAGTGGTGGGCACTCGGTGTTCTCGGCCTCGCGGTCGTCCTGGTTGTCGGTGTTGTGGTGCTCTTCGGAGCGCTGCGATCCGGCAGCGGACCGGTGTCCGCCAGCAGTGGCGCGCCGTCCTCGACCGGCACGGACCCCACGTCAGGTTCGGGCACGCCGACCGGTCAGTTCAACAGTTCCGGCGTATCACCGACGACCGCCGCGAAGGGCGCACTGCAGGTGCGTGCCGTGGTGCCCGGCTGGCAGCCGGTCGGTGGACTGGTCACCACCAAGAACCAGATCTACGGCGCGTACGACGCTCCGCCCGGATGGACAGTGCAGCAGGACGGGTTCATCACCTTCAAGGATGCGGGGTTACTCGCAATTCGCAGCACCACCTGGGGTTCGTCTGCGTACAACGTCGGTAAGTGCCCGGGGAAGCCCAATGCCGCACAGGCGACCGCAAGCTTCGTCGATATCGGGAAACGTGATCCTGCCGAGGCGATCAATGGGGTGCTGGACGATTTCGGTTCGGCGACGAGTGCGAACAAGGACAAGTCCACGCACGCGATTCGGGGCGAAGTCACGTCCAAGGACGTCCGTATCGCCGGCGGTTCGTTGCCTGCCGTTCGAGGCAAGCTCATCGTCACGCAGGGCACCCTCAACGACGATTGTGGAGTGGGTAGGCAATCCACCTTCTCCGGTGTCGCCTTCTCGACCAACGGGCGGTCGGTGATGCTGCTCGTCACCGTCGCGCAATGGCCTGGCCAGACTGCTCCGGATGCCGCAACCATCGACAAGATCATCGCGTCGCTGCGCCCGGCCGGCGGCTAGTGCGCACACATCCGCACCCGCCCTACTTCTGATTCACTGCACTAGCGGTAGCGGTAGCGGTAGCGGGCCGGCCCGGCCGACCGGGCACCGGCGCTCAGACCGGGTCGATCGACCACCAGAAATCGCCCAGACCACCGTCGGCAGTGAGCGCCGTGTACGCGCTCCGGGCGGCGAGCGAGCGCAGATATGCGGGCGGATCAGTTCTCGCGAGTGCGATCGGCGCCGCTGCGGGGCAGAGGTCGAGCCGATCGAACAGGTCGCGTTGTCTGACCAGTTCGGCGTCCCCCGACGTGCTTAACGTGTCCATAGAGACGTGTGCGGTGATATCGGTACTGCCGTCCGGCCGAGGTCTGCAGGCGAAACCTCGGTGGTAGCCCATCAGGGTCCCCGACGCAGGCCGCGCACTGCGCAGATGCCCGTAGTCGACCGCAACGACGACACCTGAAGCGATGCAGTTGCGCAAGGCCGCGTAGGCCGCATCGCGGGGCCGGCCGACCTCGATGCGGCTGCCCTCGCGATGCTCATCCGGCCAGTACTGTGCGCACCACTGCAGATCGTCTGCGCTCGCAGGCTGGCCGAGTCGTTCTTCTCCCACTGCGTCCACCTCTACGACGCACCACTGGTGGCCGTCGTGTTGCAGCACCGGGCAGGGCACGACGTCGAGCCATTCGTGGGCGATGATCAACGCGTCAGGCATCCCGCGCAGCGCCCACGGAATCGAATCACCCCCGTCGCTTCGTATCCAGTCGATTCCTACCGGTAGGGCATCGGGTCGGGTAACCACATCTACTGCGACGACAGACAACTGCGGTGCCAAGAGGTGCACCTGAGTGGCGAGTTCGCCTCGGCCGCAGGCGAAGTCGACGACCTGAGCGATACCGTATTCGCGAGCCAGCGCCACGATCGCTGCCGCGAGCAGCGGACCCGCACCTGGAATGCCCTGGGCCGCGGTGGCGAAGTGTGCTGCCGGCCCGGCAGCGTCGCGGTAGAAACCGTGTTCGCCATACAACGCGTGGTTCCACGCGCCCTCCCACGGTGCCCGGCTCATCGGGTCACGGTATGCGGCGCCAGCAGCCAGGTAGCGTCCTGTCCGTGAATGGGACTGCTTGTGAACGAGACGACACGTGAGCGAGACACCTGGCGGCACCTTGTCCGCGAACTCGCCCACCCGACCGCCGAGTCTGCAGATCGCGATCATCGGATGTGGGCGGGTGGGGGCGGCGCTGGGTGCCGCGTTCCGGGCCGCTGGACACGAGATCACCGCGACCAGCGCCGTCAGCGATGCATCGTTGCAGCGAGCAGCAGAGATGCTGCCGGGTGTGCCGGTGCTGGAACCTGCGCAGGTCGCCCGGTCTGCGCAGGTCGTGCTGCTCACCGTGCCCGATGACGAACTCGCCGATCTGGCGCGGTCGCTCGCAGCGCAGGGAGCCTGGGACGGTGGACGACTGGTCGTGCACACCAGCGGAGCGCACGGGTGTGATGTCCTGACGCCCGTCCTGGAAGCCGGCGGTGACGCCGTCGCGATGCACCCGGTAATGACGTTCACCGGCACGGCCCGTGATCTGCCCCGGCTCATCGGCATCCCGATCGCGGTAACGGCCTCGATGGGTGCGTCCTTGATCGCTGAGGCGCTGGTGCTCGACCTCGGAGCCGAACCGCTTCCCTTGTCCGAGCAGCAGCGACCCCTGTATCACGCGGCGCTCACCCATGGCGCGAACCACCTGGTCACCCTGGTCGCCCAGAGTCAGCAGATATTGCGGCACGCAGGTATTGAAGCGCCAGGCCCGCTGTTGGACGGTTTGCTGAACGCGGCTCTGGCCAACGTGTTGGAACGTGGTGACAAAGCACTCACCGGTCCGGTTGCACGCGGCGACGTCGAGACGGTCCGCACGCATCTGCGGGTGCTCGCCGACGAGACACCCGATGTGCGGGAGGCCTATCGGGCGATGGCGCGGGCGACTGCGATGCGCGCCGCCGACCGGCGTCTGACCCCACCGCGATCGACCGGACCGCTGATGGAACTGCTGGACACGCCATCAAAGCAGGAGCCGTCGCAGACTCAGGTCGACGAGCACGATCAGAACGAGGGAGAGGACCAATGACGAACACACCGCGCGTCGTCAACACGAGGGCCGATCTGCGTGCAGCACGAGCCGAATTGGGTGACGACCTCGGCGTGGTGATGACGATGGGGGCCCTGCACGAGGGGCACGCCCAGCTCATCCGGCAGGCTCGCGCCGAAGTGACGCACGTGGTGGTGACCATCTTCCTGAACCCGCTGCAATTCGCGGCCGGTGAGGACCTGTCGCGATATCCGCGCACTTTCGAGGACGACCTGGCCATCTGTGCCCGTGAAGGCGTCGACCTGGTGTTCGCGCCGTCGCCGGACGTGGTCTATCCCGATGGCGAACCCGGCGTACGGGTCGCCGCCGGGTCGCTCGGCGCGGTGTTGGAGGGGGCGGCGCGTCCCGGACACTTCGATGGGGTGCTGACCGTCGTCGCCAAACTCCTGCATCTCGTACGCCCGTCCCGCGCCTACTACGGACAGAAGGACGCCCAGCAGCTCCTGCTCATCAAACGAATGGCACGGGACCTGGACTTCCCGGTCGAGGTGGTGGCCGTCGAGACGGTGCGTGAGGACGACGGGCTGGCTCTCAGCAGCCGCAACCGATATCTGACCGAGGCTGACCGGGAAGTTGCCGGTTGTCTGTCCAAGGCGCTGCTGACAGGTGCCGAGATGGCCACGATCGGCCCGGCAGCTGTCCGGCGCGCGGCGCGTGACGTCCTCGTGCGTGAACCGCTCGCGCTGATCGACTATCTGGTGCTGGTCCACCCGACCGAGCTGAGCGAAGTGCCGGAGTGGTACCGCGGTCCGGCGCTGCTCGCCGTCGCCGGCCGAGTCGGTACGACCCGCCTCATCGACAACACCCCGTTGATCCTCGGTCCGAACGGCGGCGCTCGCCCCGTGGTGTGAGGTCTGTACGGGCGACTGACTAGCGGGAATACGACACGTCGCATTCCCGCTAGTCACTGCAGGGTCGGTGCAGGCACACTTGTCCTATGCCGCTTCTTCACACCGACACGGACGCCTGTCTGCGGGCCGTCAGCGCCCGTGATGCCCGGTTCGACGGCTGGTTCGTGACCGGGGTCCGAAGCACCGGCATCTACTGCCGACCCAGTTGTCCGGCCACCCCGCCCAAGGCCCGCAACATCACCTTCCTCCCGACCGCCGCAGCGGCTCAAATGGCTGGTTTTCGAGCATGCAAACGCTGTCGCCCCGACGCCAGCCCGGGGTCACCGGAGTGGAATGTGCGAGCCGATCTCGTCGGCCGCGCCATGCGGTTGATCGGCGATGGTGTCGTAGACCGCGACGGCGTGGCCGGGTTGGCCCGACAACTCGGGTACTCGGTGCGGCAGATCGAGCGGGCAATGCACTCCGAGCTCGGCGCGGGCCCCTTGGCGATCGCGCGAGCAGGGCGGGCACAGACGGCGCGCACCCTGCTGGAAACCACGCAGTTACCCCTCACCCAGGTTGCCCACGCCGCCGGGTTCGGCAGCATCCGAACCTTCAACGACGCGATCCGCGATGTCTTCGCGATGACGCCGTCGCAGCTACGAGCAACCGGTGCCACGGGGATGCCGGCCGCCACGGTCGGTGGTCCGGCAACCCCCTGGCACCGCCTCTCCGTGCGGTTGCCGTTCCGAGCTCCGTTGCACCCGGACAATCTCTTTGGCCATCTCGCCTTCACCGGGGTGTCAGGGGTAGAGGAGTGGCGGGACGGGAAGTACCGTCGAGCGCTGGATCTGCCGGGCGGACCGGCGATCGTGGCGTTGTCGCCCCAGGCGGACCATGTGCGCGCCGATCTTGCCCTGAGCGATCTGAGCGACCTCACAGTCGCGGTGCATCGCTGCCGATGGCTACTCGATCTCGACTGCGACCCGATCGCGGTGGATGCTGCGCTGTCCCAGGACATGCGGCTGGCACCGCTCGTTCGGCGGGCTCCGGGCCGACGAGTGCCGCGGACGGTCGATTCCGCCGAGATGGCGATCCGCATCGTCATCGGCCAACAGGTCTCGACCAAGGCTGCGCGCACTCACGCGGGTCGACTGGCTGCTGCGTTCGGTCAGCCCCTCGTTGACCCGGACGGCGGCCTGACCCGGCTGTTCCCGAGGCCTGAGGCCCTACTCGAAGCGGATGACGCCATCTTCCGGATGCCCACGACGCGGCGCGAGACCATCCGCAGGCTGTGCACCGTGCTGGCAGCAGGTGAGCTGGACACCAGCCCGGGAGCGGATCGTGACGACGCACGTGCTGCGCTCGCAGCGGTGAAGGGAATCGGGCCGTGGACTGTGGAGTGTTACGCGATGCGCGCCCTCGGTGATCCGGATGCATTCCCCGGTACCGACCTCGGGGTGCGGGTAGCTGCCCGTATGTCCGGAATCGAGGACAAACCCCGTTCCATCGAACTGGCATCTGCGCCGTGGCGGCCCTGGCGGTCGTATGCGGTTCAACATCTGTGGGCCACCGGCGATCACGAAGTGAACCGGTTACCCGATAAGGACATCTCATGAATCGAAGCGCCCACCTCGTCTTGCGTGGAACCCCGATCGGGGATCTGATACTTGTGCGACGGGGAGAAGCTTTATCAGCCGTCTACATGCAGGAACACCGCCACCGCCCGGAATACTCGACTTTCGGACCTTTGGAGCATTACGCGGATTCGGCCGATCGTGTGCTGGGTGCCGCGGTGCGCCAACTGGGTGAGTACTTCAACGGTGTGCGAACCCGATTCGATCTCGCGCTGGATCCGGTTGGCACGCCGTTCCAACACCGGGTGTGGGAACGGTTACGGGCGATCCCTTATGGCGCCACCCGAAGTTATGGCCAGTTGGCTCGCGAGCTGGGATCACCGGGAAGCAGCCGTGCCGTGGGCATGGCCAATGGCCGAAACCCCCTCTCGATCGTCGTGCCCTGTCACCGGGTGATCGGCGCCAATGGAGCGATGACGGGTTTCGGCGGAGGTCTGGAACGCAAAGTGTGGCTGCTTGAGTTGGAGCGCAGACAGGTCGTGGCCGGCAGCGCAATGCCGTCCTGACAGCAGGCCTACCCTTGAGGTATGTGGCCAGCGATCGAAACCCTCCTACCCTCGATTGGGATTCTCTTCCTGTTGTACGTGGTGTTGAAGCACATGATGCAAGGCGACCGTCGCGAACGGATCGCACAGGCACAGTGGGAAGAGGAACACAAACAACACACCGCTGACGTGGAGCCCAATTCCGAGACGACGAGTTCGGCTCGGGACATCTGAATTCTTATGTTAGATTTGTCGTGCTCCCGCGAACATTGTCGAGGCGGCGTTAAGACTAAGCGCCGGTATCTGCGGGGCAACTAACATAAACTGACCCTCAGGGGTGAAGGAGTTCACATGGCGCAGCGAGTTCAAATCCTGCTGGAAGACGACATCGACAAGTCCGAAGCGGCCGAGACTGTCAATTTCGCACTGGACGGTGTCAACTACGAGATCGACCTTTCCACCTCGAACGCGTCACGTCTTCGTGATGACTTGGCGACGTGGACCGGTCACGCACGTAAGGTGCGCGGTGCCCGCCGTTCAGCTTCCACGCCGCGGACGGCCACTCCGGCTGCTGGCCGTCACGACCTCAACAAGATGCGCGAATGGGGCCGTTCCAATGGCTTCAAGGTCAGCGATCGTGGCCGCGTGTCCGGTGAACTGCAGGAAGCATACGCACGAGCGAACTCCTGATCGTTCAGATTTTCAACCCGGCTGCGAATAGGTCACCGAAGATCTCGAGTCGGTTCAGCACCTGCTCGAAATCAAGCTGAGCCAGTTTTTCCGGTATCTCGATCTCCTCCCAGGTGCGGGGGGCGGCTACCATCGGCCGCTCCCGCCCGCGGAGTGAATACGGCGCAATAGTGGTTTTCGCCGCCGTGTTCTGAGACCAGTCCAGTAGTACTTTCGCGTTACGTACTGACTTGGTCATCTTCCACACCACTTGATCCGGGCATTCACCGGTCAGGGATTGGGCGATTGACTTCACCCAGTCACGAATCTCATCGCTACCACGGGTGCCGTCCAGCGCCCCGTAGATCTGCATTCCTTTACTCCCTGACGTCACGGGAGTCGTGTTCTGCACACCGCCTTCGGCCAGTTTCTCGCGTACCTTCAGCGCGACTCGAGCGCATTCGGGCAATCCCGCCGGGCTTCCCGGATCCAGATCGATGACCACGCGATCCGGATTTTGTCTTGCGCCGGCCCCGTCGATCTGTGTGGGGCCGCGCCATTGCGGTACGTGCAACTCCAACGCCGCCAGGTTCGCCAGGTAGGTGAGCGTTGCGACGTCCGGTACGAGGGGATAGGTGACGCTGTCGCCGCCTTCTCGCTTGCCTGAAGACGCGACCGTGAAACGGGGTATCCACGACGGTGCTCCCGGTGGGACGTTCTTCTCGAAGAATGAAGCTCCGCCGACGCCGTGCGGCCAACGCACCCGGGTGACCGGGCGTCCCTGCAGTACAGCTAAGAACATCGGCGAAACGCGGGCGTAGTAGTTCAGGACCTCGCCTTTCGTGGTCTCGGTCGACGGGTACAGGACCTTGTCCAGATTGGTCAGGGTCAGACGTCGCCCTTCCACTTCGACGGTGACCTGCGCGGAGTCAACCACCGGGAGTGTCCCGCAGGTCAGCGGCGGTCAGATCGGGCCGGAGGCCGCGCCAGGTCGGTTGTCGCAATCGCCCGCCTTCAGAGACGCCGTGATACTCCAGATCCGCGACGAGAGACGGCGTGAGCCACGTGCAACCATCCGCGTCGGCCCTCGGAATCTTGTCCAGGAACGGTGAATCGACCTGTCCCATCGGTCGCAGTCGGTCCAGGAGCGACACCCCGGCAGAACCGGCCAGACCTGAACCGATGCGACCCCGAAAGATGAGACCGGTATCGGTCGGACTGCCGATGAGTAACGCTCCGAGGCGACCGGAACCGATTTCGGGTCGCCACCCGCCGATCACGTACGACCCTGTGGTCCGGTGCACCATCTTGCGCCAATCGGGACTGCGCGAACCCGGCAGGTAGGGCGAATCAAGTCGTTTGGACACCACCCCCTCCAAGCCCTGAGCCGCGGTCGCTGCCAACAGGTCGTCGCCGTCAGGGAACGCGGGAGGCAGCTGTACCCGTGCGGTGCCCAGCGACGTGGCCTCCAGCAACTCGCGCCGCTGCATCAACGGTCTCGGGAGCGTCGCGGTGCCGGCCACCCGCAACACGTCGAAGATCATCAAGGTCACCGGCGCTTGCGCTGCCAGCCGGGTTGCTGTCTCGGTGTCGCTGACGTTGAAGCGTTCTGCGAGTGCGGCGAACGACGGCTTCCCCGACCGCATGCTGACGACCTCGCCGTCCAGCAGCAGATCATCGTAGGCGGCCAGCCCGGCGGCATCTGTCAACAACTCCGGAAAGGCCGTCGAGACATCACGTTCGGTACGCGAGGTGAGTCGGATCCGGCCTTCGCGGATGTCGACGAGCACTCGCATACCGTCCCACTTGACCTCGTGCTGCCATCGCGGGCCGCTCGGCACCTGATCGGCAGGGGTGGCGAGCATTGGACGCATAGGGCAATCTTGCCCCGTGAGAGCCATCTGGAAAGGTGCGGTGTCGTTCGGCCTGGTCAACGTGCCCGTGCGGTTGTATTCGGCCACGGAGAACCACGACGTGCAATTTCGTCAGGTGCACCGCGAGGACGGCGGGCGGATCCGCTATCAGCGGGTCTGTTCTGTGGACGGGGAGCAGGTGTCCTACGACGAGATCGCGAAGGGATACGAGACCGAGGACGGTCAGATGGTCGTGCTGACGGACGAGGACCTGGCCGCCTTGCCGACCAGTAGCAGTCGTGAGATTGCCGTCGACAAGTTCGTACCGAGCGATCAGATCGACCCGATGTACTTCGACAAGTGTTACTACCTCGAGCCCGACAAGTCCGCCGTGAAGCCGTACGAGCTGTTGCGAGCTGCGCTGCAGGAGACCGACCGGGTCGCGATCGTGACCATTTCGATTCGAACCCGCATGACGATCGCGGTGCTGCGCGTGCGTGGCAACGTCATCGCGTTGCAGACCATGCTGTGGCCCGACGAGGTGCGGGGAGCCGAGTTCGGCGTGCTGGACGGCGAAGAGGTCGCCACCAAACCCGCAGAGCTGGCGATGGCCCAGATGCTCGTGGAGTCGTTGACCGGCGATTACGAGCCCGAGGACTACGTCGACGACTATGAGCAGGCGGTCAAGGACGTCGTGCGAGCCAAACTTCAGGGCGGTGAGGTCACCTCGCCGCAGGAGTCGGACGACGGTGACTCGGCCCAGGTCGTCGACCTGTTGGCCGCGTTGCAGCAGAGCGTAGATCGTGCCAGAGCATCACGAGGCGAGGTGCCGGCGACCAAGCCAGCAGAAGAGAAGACAGCTGCGACGAAGGCGGGGGTGAAGAAAACTCCCGCCAAGAAAACGCCTGCCAAGAAGTCTGCTGCGAAGAAAACGCCCGCCAAGAAGTCTGCGGCGAAGAAGACTGCTGCGGAGAAGCCGGCCAGGAAAGCGAGCTGACCCGAGGGTTCGTAGCGTCAATTCCGGCGTACCACCCGGTGTTCGCACAGTTGATCGACTGCGATGCGCACAAGTTCGTCGGCAAGCCACACCGTCGCGCCGAGCCCGTCGCACCGGATCGGATGGTTGCCCACCAGCAACAGCAGTTCGTCGTCGATACGGACTGCGTCCAGGTAGCAGTTCCGACTTATCGAGCCGGTTGCTGCGTGTTCCGAAGGCGCGGAGGTCAACGAACCGAGGTGCTTGACATGGGCGGGTTCCACCGGGCACGCAGCCGACAATTCATCCAGCGCGTCAGCGCACTGCATGACATCGGTGTAAGACAACCCGAGGATCCCGACGCAGGCCTGTACCAGCGCAGTGAGCGAGAGTTGGGACCGCGACATCCTGGTCAGGTATCACAGCTACGGGATCAGCGTCGAGATGCCGTCCAGCAGTGCAAGCGATTCGACGGACGGCGTCGTTGCCCGTTCGTCGCGCTCGAGGACGACGATCCGGTCAGTTGGAGGTCGACCGGGGCCAGGAGCAGACCCAGTTCGTCCGGGCCGTGCTGAAGCCCGTCGCCCAGAGGCGCGCGGCAGCGGTCCTCTTCCCTGTTTCGGAGCACGCGACCAAGGCGACGACGGCACCGGTGTCCGGGTCCGCGACACCGGCAGCGCGCAATGGACAGTTCGCCTGTGCAGGCTTGGATGAGTCTCAGGATGACCCCTGAAGCCACCATGTATTCGGCGAGATCGCTCGCCGTCTGGCGCAGATAGGTGCTGACTCCGCGTACTGCCTCGCCTCGCATGGTGAGGGCAGGGACGACGGCAGTGACGGCACCGATGGTAGGCCCAGCACCGGCGCGGCCATTCTGCTGAGGGCGAACGCTGCACTCGATGCGGGCCCTTTCGGAACACACTGAGATCGGGTCGCGTTGAGATGATCAGATACCAGCGGTAGAAAGTCGGTTCATCGGGCCGCTGCGGATAGCATCGAGGAACGTAGGCAGCAGCCTCAAGGGAGTAGACAAATGTTTGAACGGTTCACCGACCGCGCACGCCGTGTAGTGGTGCTCGCCCAAGAAGAGGCGCGCATGCTCAACCACAACTACATCGGCACCGAGCACATTCTGCTCGGCCTCATCCACGAAGGTGAAGGCGTCGCAGCGAAGGCACTGGAGAGCCTTGGCATCTCCCTGGAGGCTGTCCGCGAGCAGGTCCAGGAGATCATCGGCCCGAGCCAGCAGACCCAACCGGGCCACATCCCGTTCACCCCGCGCGCCAAGAAGGTGCTCGAGTTGTCGTTGCGCGAGGGCCTGCAGCTGGGTCACAGCTACATCGGCACCGAGCACATCCTGCTCGGCCTGATCCGCGAGGGCGAGGGCGTGGCCGCCCAGGTGTTGGTCAAGATGGGCGCCGACCTGGCGCGGGTGCGCCAGCAGGTCATCCAGCTCGTCTCCGGTTACCAGGGCAAGGAGCCCCAGGGCGCAGGCGTCGGCCAGGGCGCCCAAGAGGGGACCCCTGCGGGTTCTCTCGTGCTCGACCAGTTCGGTCGCAACCTGACCCAGGCTGCCCGCGACGGCAAACTCGACCCGGTCATCGGGCGTGAGAAGGAAATCGAGCGCGTCATGCAGGTGCTCTCGCGCCGCACCAAGAACAACCCGGTGCTGATCGGTGAGCCCGGTGTCGGTAAGACCGCCGTCGTAGAGGGCCTGGCGGCAGATATCGTGCGCGGCGACGTGCCCGAGACGCTCAAGGACAAGCAGCTCTACACCCTCGACCTCGGGTCGCTGGTGGCCGGTTCGCGGTACCGCGGTGACTTCGAGGAGCGACTGAAGAAGGTGCTGAAGGAAATCCGTACCCGCGGCGACATCATCTTGTTCATCGACGAGATCCATACCCTCGTCGGGGCCGGCGCGGCCGAAGGTGCTATCGACGCGGCTTCGATCCTGAAGCCGATGCTCGCTCGTGGTGAGTTGCAGACCATTGGCGCCACCACCCTGGACGAGTACCGCAAGCACATCGAGAAGGACGCAGCTCTGGAGCGGCGGTTCCAGCCGATTCAGGTCATGGAGCCCTCGATCCCGCACGCCATCGAGATCCTGAAGGGCCTGCGTGACCGGTATGAGGCGCACCACCGCGTCACGATCACCGACGCTGCGCTCGTCGGCGCGGTCACCATGGCCGACCGCTACATCAACGACCGGCACCTGCCGGACAAGGCGATCGACCTGATCGACGAAGCCGGTGCCCGGTTGCGCATCCGCCGGATGACGGCCCCGGCCGATCTGCGCGATTTCGACGAGAAGATCAGCCACGTTCGCCGAGAGAAGGAATCGGCGATCGACGGGCAGGACTTCGAGAAGGCGGCCTCTCTTCGCGACGATGAGAAGAACCTCATCAACGCCAAGGCTCAGCGTGAGAAGGAATGGAAGGCCGGCGACCAAGATGTGGTCGCGGAAGTGGACGAAGAATTGATCGCCGAGGTGCTGGCAGCCTCCACCGGTATCCCCGTCTTCAAGCTCACCGAGGAGGAGTCCTCGCGGCTGCTGCGGATGGAAGACGAGCTGCACAAGCGGGTCGTCGGTAACGACGATGCGATCAAGGCGATGTCACAGGCCATCCGGCGCACCCGTGCCGGCCTGAAGGACCCTCGTCGCCCGGGTGGCTCATTCATCTTCGCCGGTCCGACCGGAGTCGGTAAGACCGAGCTGGCCAAGGCGCTGGCTGAGTTCCTGTTCGGCGATGAAGACGCGTTGATCACCCTCGACATGTCCGAGTTCGCCGAAAAGCACACGGTGTCGCGGCTGTTCGGTTCGCCTCCCGGGTACGTGGGCTACGAAGAAGGTGGGCAGCTGACGGAGAAAGTGCGCCGCAAGCCGTTCTCCGTCGTGTTGTTCGACGAGGTCGAGAAGGCACACGCCGACATCTTCAACAGCCTCCTTCAGATTCTGGAGGACGGCCGGCTGACCGACTCCCAAGGTCGGGCCGTGGACTTCAAGAACACGATCATCATCATGACCACCAACCTGGGCACCAGGGACATCACCAAGGGTGTCTCGCTCGGGTTCTCCTCCGGCAACGACTCTGCGTCCAACTACGACCGGATGCGCGCCAAGGTGCAGGACGAGCTGAAGCAGCACTTCCGCCCCGAGTTCCTGAACCGCGTGGACGACACCATCGTGTTCCCGCAGCTCACCCAGGAGGAGATCGTCAAGATCGTCGACCTGATGGTCGAGAAACTGGACGTCCGCCTCAAGGACAAGGATATGGCGATCGAACTGACGCAGCCTGCGAAGGATCTGCTCGCCAAGCGCGGGTACGACCCGGCGCTCGGTGCCCGGCCGTTGCGTCGGACCATCCAGCGTGAGATCGAGGACATGATGTCCGAGAAGATCCTCTACGGAGAGATCCACTCCGGGCAGATCGT
>JAABUM010002595.1_pt1 | contig 23834 bp, 15 predicted proteins | sample 5559161 | NCBI WGS metagenome assembly JAABUM01 (sample SAMN10711868, study PRJNA513369) | rock metagenome | isolation source: Antarctica rocks | place: Antarctica: Victoria Land, Siegfried Peak nord
GGCCTCGCGCAGCAACGCCTTGATCGGCTCCGTCAGCTCCACCCCACGCCCCCCACGAACGGCACACGCCCCCAGCGGCAGGAGTATAGCAGGCACGGGATAGCTATTTCTGCGCGACGCCCTTAGCCTCCCTGATCGTCGGGCTGATCGATAGCGCGAGCGACAGACCGTACCGTGCCATCGTGATGGCCTCCTGGCAACTGTGGCATGAGGATCTCCCCGGGCGATTGGACGACGCGCTTGCCGCACATCCCGACTACCTCGCCCGGCTCGGCCTTGCCCGGCGCAAGGTGAAGAGGTTGGCCGATCTGACGTTCGACGGCACGAGCGCCGACCGGGCACTGACGACGGCGATGCGCGGGCGCGAGGCGACGATCCGGGCGCTCACCCCGCCGATCCCCGTCACGTTCTCGCCCATCGACGTCGGCGACGAGGTCCCTCGGTGCCGCCTGACGCGCGGCGACACGCACCTCCACCTCACCATCGCACATCCGGAGCTCGCCCTCTATCGCGGCACGCCCGCGGCACGCGCGGTTGGGCTCAGACACGCGCGCGAATGGTTCGACACAGACGAGGTGACGCGCGAAGCAGCGATAGCCGAAATCGTCAGCCTGCCGCTGCCGCGCGATCGGCTGGCAGCGCTCGACCACTGGCGCGGCCCGAGCGCAGCATGGCACTTCGCCTCGCTGGCACAGCGCGTGTGGGCACGGGAAGAAGTGACGCTCGCCGATCTGCTGCCGCGCGACATGGCCGGGCTCCTCCGGCATTTCCGGTTGCCCACGGACGATCCCCAGGACGAGCCCTTCACGGCGGTGCTGAACCGATCGGCGCGTTCCCTCCTGGCGAGCGAAGGGCTTGCCGAGGCGATCCTCCGCCTGGCCGGCATGCCGGTCCCGATGCCCGAGTCGTTGCGCAGAGCGATCGCCGCTCTCGGCGCGGTCGAACGCCGGGAGCTCTTGCGGGCGCTGCTACGGGCGAGTGCGTCGCCGCCCGCCTGGGCACAGATCGCCCGCGTCCTCCTCGACATTGCGGGCGGTGACCCGGCGACGGTGCGACTGGTGCGGTGGTCCCTTCGGCGGGCGGTCGGCCCGGACGGACTTGCAGCCTGCGGTGCCTTCGTCGCCATCCTGGGTTGGGTCGGCGCTACGCTGGGCGAGCGGGAGGAGACGCTGGCGTGGTCGCCGCGCGCCCGTCTCGCGGTCGCCTGGGGTTGCGCCGATCGCCTCTATCGCATCACGCACGGCTCCGACATTCCTGCGGACGCTATCGAGGAGGCATTCCTCGAGGCCCCGGGCTCGGTGCGCGCGTGGCTCACCTGGGATCCCGACGTCGTGCTCGATCTTGCATACCCGCGCCAATTGCGCCCTCTGGCGCTACTCGCGGCGGCCTGTGCGTACATTGTTGCAGAGGCTCCGTCGTCGAGGGACCAGCGCGAGCCCGCTGACGCGGCCCCTGCAGGCAGTGAGCGGCCGCTGGCCATTCCGGATGATTGGGACAGCCGCTGGCGAGCCGTGGCGCTCGTATCGGTCGGGACAAGGGCCGCCCCGCACTTCGACCTGCTGCGCCACCTCGGCACAGCAGGGAACAGCCTCGGGTCGTGGTTCGCGGGATCGCGGGGCGATTGGCTCGCGGACCGTCTGGCACCGGACGGCGACTTGATCCGTCCCGTCGTGCAGCGTGGGGAACTCGCTGCTCTGGCCGGGGCGGCCCCTTGCGGGGCGGATGGCGACTGGGGGGCCCTCGTCGCGCTGCTCGGCGAGCTATCACCGCCCTCGGATTGCGCGGGTGCGCTCACGGCGCTGCTTGGTCGCACCGACTACGCGGCGGTCGCCCGGCGCGATTCACCGCTCGGCCTGCTGGCGCTGCGACTGGCGGGTTGGCTGGCCCGAGTCACCGGTGACGCTTCGCTGAGGTCACACATCCACGCGCAACTGCTGGCAGTGGCTAGCGGGATCGGCCTGGGGACGATCGGCACGGGGATAGCCAGCGAGGGGGCCCGTCGCGACCCGGCGGATGCCCTGTTTGAGGTGGCGCTGATCATTGGCCAGGCCGAGCGGGAGGCACCCGCTGATGGGCCCACCACCTTCGCCGCGCTGATCGTTGAGCTTGCTGAGCGCTGGCCCGATTGTGCGCCGCTCTTCAGGCGAGTGCTGACGATATTCTCGCGGCGTCTACCGCATGACATCGCCGCCCCGCTCTTGCCAGCACTCGCGCGCCTGCGCGCGATGTAGTCGCTGACGCGCTCGGGATCCCTAGACGGCGAAGACTCACGTGCGCGTTCTGGGCCTCCCGGGAGGCCCAGGCGGCCACACGGACGATCACGTAGATCGCCTCGCGCAAGCCTAATTTGATTCCGACCTCATCGATCTCCCGAGCCAGATGCGGCGTATTTCTGGCAACGGGTCGGTCGCGGTCGCCTCTCGCCAGGCATCGAAGATCGGATCGAGGCGGCGATCCGATTGTTGCATCGCGTCCGCCAGGTGCAGGGCCAAGGTCGCTGCGAGAGCACGATAGCGCGGCCTGTCGTCGGGCGGGATTTGCCCCGGCCGAGTGCCCGCTGTCGCCGTAGCTGTGTCGTACCTGCCTCGATCGGTCTCGCGCAGCAAGTGCCCGAGTCCGGTAACGAGGAGTTGGCGCGCGTCATAGTCGAGAGACGCGGGGCGATGTTCGGCGACGAGCGCGAGCATCTCCAGCGCTGTGTCGAGGCCGGGCTGCCGACGTGTCGCGGCCTGCTGCACCACCGCCCCCAGCAGCGCTGTTGGCGGTTCGGGTAAGGCAGATCCCTGCGGCGTCCCGCGATACAGGAGCCAATCGAGCAGGCCCCCAATCGCCGCCGCGACCTGTCCCTCCTCCTCATCGAGGAAGGCATCCCACCACGCCACGATCACGCGATCGTACACCTGTCCGTCGAGCCGTAGCGCCAGCGGCAGCGCGCGAGCCACCGGATACTCCGCAGCACCCATCTCATCGAGTAGACGCCGGGTGCTGTTGCGGGACGTGCGATCGTCGGGGGCGAGCCAGGGGATGACGACGCGGGCGAGGACCGGGAGTAGCGCCCCGTATGCCTCGCGGATTTCCGCAGGTGCGCCGATCGTGCCCACGCCATCGGCATCCCACCAGCGGACAAGTTTCAGCAAAAGGCGGTCGGCCTCGTCGGGGGGCCAGGCGATGAGGTTGGTGCCCTGCTCGGGCGCGTGCAAAGGGGTCATCGTGCTCGTGAGCAGGGTTTTCAGGTACGACGCGTTCGAGTCGGGGAAGTCGTATTGCCAACCCGCTCCATCGCCGGTGTGATATGCCGCGAGCTCCTTCCCGAGGAGGAACGAGCGCAGCCGCTCCGCGGCGATGCCCGATTCCGGCTGTGGTAAGGCCAGGAAAGCATGCGGGAGGGACCGCGTTGCGGCGGGCAAACCCGTGGCGAGATCGACTTGAGCCCACAACTTTTTGCCCAAGGAGTCCCGCTCCTCCGGCGTCAGCATGCCGAGAGACATGAGCGCCCCGAGGCGCACGCTGGCACGCCAGCGCGCCTGGTGGTTGTCACCGGCCACCAGGGCGAGGAGATGCGGGATAAGCGCGGAAAGGCGCGCGCGCTCGAGCGGCACCATGGTCATCCCCGGCAACCCGCTGAGATAGACCGAGGGCTCGGGCCAATCATCCGGCATCGCGACGGCATCTCCCGAGTCGTGCGGCAAGGGCAACGCGAAGATATCCGGGAGGCGCGTCGCCAGATGATCGAGATCCATGGCGAGGAAGAGGCGTGCGAAGAGGGTTCCGAGCATCGCGCTCACGCCGAATGTGGCCCGCATGCCGGGCGCGCGATAGAGGGCGATCGCCAGGTCGCACAGGCGCTCAAGTGCGGCGCGATCCAGGCGAAAGCTGAGGCGAGACAGGAGTTCGAGCGCGAAGAGCAGCGCGCCCTCGTCGACCGGATCGGCCCCCAGAGCCTCGCGCACCGCGCGCTCGAGGATCGCGGAGAAATGGGCCACCGTCGCGGTATCGAAATTGGCGATCCGATCGCGACTGAACCAGGGCGTCGCTACCCTGGTCTGGCGCGTTCGTAGGAGCGTAGCTATCCCCCAGAGCGACGACCACGGCGCGATCCAGGCGGCGGCGCTCGCAAAGGAAGCCGAGTAGATGGAAATACTGCCGCAGTAGAGCGGCAGGCCGCCGACCTCCGCGAGGCGGAGCAGGGCGTATGCGGGCAGCGCCGGATCGAATGGCGGGCCGCTCCGTGTCGTGAAGTGCCGCTGCGCGCTCCCGGGGTCGAACCCGCGCCGAAGTTCACCGAACACCGGTTGCGCCGGGGGCGGGGCGGTGAGGGTCGCCTGGAGCAGGGCCACCTCGATACGAGGGTCGCACCGATGCGCGAGCAACTGCTCCCAGCGGTCGCGGGCCTGCCCGGCCAACTCCCACTCTTGTCCCCACGGGTTGCGCTTGATGAGATCGATGAGCCGTAAGGTCCATCCTTCCTGGGAAAGGAGGGTACGATCGGTCTGGTAGGGCTGGAGCCGACGACGGATGCCCGCCAATGCGCGCTCGGCGAGGGGTTCAGCTTCCTGTATGTCGCCGATCTCCGCGAGCAGGGCCGCCCGTTTCGCATCCCAGAACGGCGCGGCACCGCCCGCGGGCCAGTTCGTCAGCGCCGCGCGCACCGCGCCGTGATCGAGGCGATTGATGTGCCAGAGGCCAACCTCGTAGCAGAGGCGCGCCCGCCAGTCGGCATTCAATCCGACGATGGCGTCGAGGCGCCCCCGCCATTGTTCGAAGCGATCCTCGTTATGGCTCTCGCGCGCCGCGCGCAGCACGGCGAAGGCCAGTTCGACCCACCATGCACCCACTTGCGGCCAATCGAATCCGGCGTGCGCATCGCTGTCCGGGTGGTACGGCGCCTGAGGTAGGCCAACCCGTCGCGGGAAGGGGACGTATTGCTCCACAGTGGCGGCGAGTCGATCGGCCCAGTCGCCGAGCAGCGGGACGAGGGCAGTCTCCAGGCGCCAGTTGAGTTCGTAGGCCAGCGCCAGGCTGTCGGGGGCGGCCAGCGTCGGCAGGCAGGCCAGGATCGCCTCGACGTAGTATTTGGTGCCCTGCCACAATGCCTCGCGGTTCGCCTGCGGTGCCACGACCCAGCCCGGGTATTCCTGGTGTTGCCGACGCCAGCGGTCGAGGACGTGCTGCGGCCAGGTATCGGGATGCCCGCCATGATCGGGGTTGAATGACAACGGCTCAGTCAGTGGTGGCGGGCCGTCCGGGATCCGCGGCAAGTCGCGCGAGGGTTGGTACGCTTCTGCCGCCCGGCGGGCAGGGGTCGGCCAGTGGACCGTGCTCGGCGGCGCGCCGTGGAGGAGATTGAGCAGCAGCCATTCGAGCGCATCGGCGTGGCGGTTTGTATCCTCCGCGCCGCGCGGCTGGAAGAGCGGGCTGAGGTCGATCGGAATGACGCCGCGCCGTTCCAGGAGGCGATGTCGCGGGGCGGTGAGGCGTAACATGCCGCAGAGATAGATGGTCGGCGCGTGCGGGCCGAGTTGGTCGCGCACCCACCCCGACCACGCGAGGAAATTAGGATCGTCCCCGGAGAACCCGATCAGCACCAGCGCGTTCTCCATCAACGACTCGGTGACGAGGGTAACGAATGGGGCGCAGCGTGTCGGGTAAGCGCGGAAGTCCTCCTCGGTCGCCACAAACGGCCGCTGGGCCGGGAAGCTGCCATGGAGCTTGACGATGCGTGGGCGCATCGCACCTGGTAGGTCTGCCGGGCTGAGGATCAGATCGTACTTGCGCTCGTGGACAGCCGGTCCGGCACGCTCCAGCAGCGTGTCGTAATTGGTGGTGAAGATGTCGGACCATGGGAGACTTAAGAGCAACTCGTGGAGTCGACCGGGTCGATAATCGTCGTCGGGAACGAGGCGGCGGATGAGCGCGTCGAGGTCGGCACGACCGAAGGCCGTCTCGTACTCGCTGGCGATGCGGAGCACCCCACCCCCGGCCGTCGCCTCCCGCCGCTCGCGCTCGTGCCGCTTCCGCCCGTCCAGCGTCAGGCCATGGGGCGGGTAGAGGCCGTCGTAGAGACCATCTGCCAGCTGGCGCCAATCGGGGAACGTCGCGCCGGGGGTGATACTCTCGGCGTTCCGGCTGAAGCCCGCACCGACGAGAACGGCGGCACGCCCGTACTCACGATTGCTCCACAGGCGCTGCCGGACGCGCTCAAGGTGATACTGATCGGCAAATGTGGTCACCCTCTGCTCCCTACCGTTCGTGGCCAATCGCTGAATTGAGGAGACCCCCGCGCTCGATGCGGGGATTCTCCATGGCCATGATGAGATCATACGAAGCCGACGTCACAGTAGGGCACCGTCGGCTCCGACGCGACCGCGCGCCCATGGCCTTGCTCGCTCCTGCGCCACTATCGTGCCTGCCGTGCCCTGCCGCCTTCCCTCCCTGTAGTCGGGGCCTCGCACGTCAATCCGGGAGATCCTCCAGGCGCGGCGAGCTGCTGGTCATCGGCTTCGCGAGATTCACTGCCTCACCGAGACGATCCTTCCGTCCGATCAGATCGAAGGTGATGACCCCGCTCTCGAGGTCCTCGTCATCGACGATACTCTGGAGGCGGCGCAAGAGTGCGCGCATGCGCTCGCGCCCGTTCTCGTCCTCGAGATCGGCCTGCACCTTCAGCCAGAGTTTCGCCCGTCCCGTCGAGGCGGCGGTGCCCCCGCCCCCCGCTGTCGTCGCCTCTCCCCTTCCGGTGCCCGACCCGCCGTCGGCATTCGCTCCTCCCCAACCATCCCCTTGCCCATTCTGGCCCATGGCACCCGTGCCGGCCTCGCCCCCTTCCCTGACATACCTGGGGGAAGGCTCGGGGCGGGGGAGCGGGACGCGCAGGCTGATCGTCGACGAGCCGAGCGGCACATCGACGGCCCGATCGGGGGTCGGGCCGACCACACCCTCCGCGGTCAGGAACTCCAGGCGGCGGGCGCGGGTCGTGTCGAAGATGGCGCGCTTCAGCTCGGCGTCGCCGGAGAGCATGGGCATGCGCGGATTCGTCCAGAAGAGCCGCTTCACTTCCGCCAGGCTGAGCGGCAACTCCTCCTTGATGGCGAGCAGGAGCCCTTCGTCGGTGAGGCTGTCCGGCCGCACCGCGCGCCCGCTCTCGACGAGTTGGTCCCACACATGGGCACCGGAGAGGGCCGTGCGCGTGTCGTCGTCGAACTTCCCGAAACGCACGGTGAGGGTATTACTGGCGTCGCGCACGAGGTAGCAATAATGCTGGAAGGCGCGCCGCGTTTCCTTGTCCAGGGCGACCTTCGCCTGGGCGATCTTGGCATTCGCCTCGGCCAGGAGCGCCTCGTCGTTGCGCACCCCGTCGATCAGCGCCACGCGCGACCAGGCGAGGAACTCGGTCGCCCGTTGGCGCGCCTGGCCGCGGCGCTGGGTGTTGACGCACGCGATCACCAGCGACGCGGCGTGGGTGACCGGCAGCCCGTCCGTGCCCACGCCGAACGACATCGTGATCGCCTTCCGTGTCTCGTCGTCCCGCCCGTTGAGCAGGGTCCAGCGACCGGGATCGAGGGCCACGAGGCGGGTCGCGTCCCGCTCATCCAGATCGCCGAGGATATCCTTGTCCAGACGTGGTCGCCCCTGCGGGTCGGTCTCGTCGCGGACGAAGCGGCTCTTCGTGAACCCCGCACCCTTTTGCAGCAACCGCTCCGCCGTGTCCGCGAGGAGCGTGTCCCGCTCGGGATCGGTGATGGCCGCGCGCTGGGTTCGGACGAGCATCTGCAGGGTCTGGCGGGTCGAGAGCTGGAAGCGCTGGGGCTGACCACCCGAGCCAGGGAGCATCTCCAGGGAGCCGAGGCCGCTCTCGGGGTCGCGCAGGGCATTGAAGACCGTCTCCGAGTCGGTGGAGGCGTATTCGGTGCCGGGGACAAAGGAAGCAACCCGAATCTCCGCCTCGGTCGCCCCGACCCGGCCGCCCGGGCGCGGGGCCAGGCCGTACAGGAGGAGGGCCGTCGCCATCCGCTGGGCGGCGCGCGGGTTAGTGGCCGCCCACGGCTGCGCGGCATGATCGCGATCGATCCCCGCCGCCACTCCGCCACGACCGCCCTCGCCTACGATGTCATTGGCGATGACCTGGCGGTAACCCTGCACGGTGGCGGTGTTCGCGATGATGCCCGAGTCCAAGAGGGCCTCGCGCACCCCGGTATGTTCCATCGGGAGGTCGCCGGGCCCGATCAGCGCCGGCACCCATTCCCCTGCGGCCGCACGTCGCGTCCAGAGGTAGGCGGTGTGGGCAAAGAGCGTGACCGTCGAGCGGACCCGCTGGAAGCCCGTGAACGGGGCCCACTCCAACTCGATCAGGCGCAGGAGCTCGGGGTGGAACGGATAGGAGCGTGCCACCGCATCCGCGAAGGAGGCCGGGTCGTAACCGGGCACGCGGCTCAGGAGCGTTTTCCATTGTGGGGTCGTGTCGGTGAAGCTCGCCGCCAGGTCGTCGGACTGCTGCCGCGTCGGCGCGTCCTCGAAGAGACGCCGACGGATGATGAGCGAGAAGTCGGCGGCCTCGGTGACGGCGGTATTCGTGCCATTCCGGGTCAGATTCGCCAACAACTCGTCGCGCATCTCCTGCGCCTTCTGACCGTAGCTCGTCACGTCCTTGTCGGTGGAGATCATGACGACGACCATCGCCACGTGGGGCACGTCGTTCACCGCATCGAGCAGTGCCTTCAGGAAGGCAAACTCACCCTGGCGTCGGCCCTCGTAGGCGCGATCATCCAGTTGGCGAACATAGTCCATGATCTCGTCGACCAGGATCAGGACAGGGCGGCCTACCGCGTCCAGCGCCGCGGCGATGCCCTCCTTATCCCAGCGTTCCCGATAGCGATCGTAGAGGGTGAAGTCGTGGTCGAATAGCCGCCACAAGAACCGTTCCCACAGCGTATCGGCCGGGCCATCGCGCTCGGTCCGTTTATCCCGCGCAAACGGCGTCATATGGTCGGCGCTGATGACGACGACACGCGTGCCGGTCAGGTCAGGGGCGCCGCCACCGAGGCGGGTGCGGGCATCAGCCCAGGCCGCCTTACCAATATCGGTCCTGCTGAATTCGGCGGGGTGCTGGCCAAGATGGTAGAGGCCGATGAGCCCGTGGCTCTTGCCGCCGCCCATTCCTTGGTCGAGGTGATAGAGGGCCGGCACAGCGGTGTAGCGTGCGCCCCCGCCGAGTCGAACGGCGATCCGCCCCATCAGTCCGGCAAGATTCGCCGTGGGATGGGTGATGGCGCCGTAATAGGTCGGCTCGCCATACGGGGCGGGCGGGTCGCTATGCACCGCGCGGAAAAGCGACATCTGCACGTCGTCGATGTTGCCGTCGCTCTTGTCGACTTCCGGGCGTAGCCGCAGCACCTGCCACCAAGGCGCGATCATCGCGTCCCCCTCCCCTTCGCACGCCGGGTCGGGGCCGGCGATGCGCCATCCGTTCCATCGCCCTCGAAGAGCGGCAAGTTGTAGTCCGCCGACGCGGCCCACTGCTGTTCGACGATCACCTTCAGGGCTGCGATGGCCCGGCGATTCCTGCTGATGTCCTCGAGCGCCCGGCGATCGGCATCCGCGCCAGGTAGGGAATGCACCAAGTCACTGATCACCGCCCAAATGTAATGGTCATCTGGGTCTCGCTCCGCCGTGGCGAGTACCGTTGCCACACCTTCACCACCAACCGCACGCCAGGCCCGGACCATGTGGCGGACGATGTCGATGACCGCCGAACTCGCCGCCACGCCGCCGTACTCGGCACCGGCGGCATACTCGCCGAATGCGGCCAAGCGATACCCCTTGGTATTTTCGTCGAGTATGTCCCGCCGGACATCGTCGAGGCGCAAGCCCTGCCCCTGCGCATCGAAGAGTGCGTCAGACTTGGGCGCGAGTTGCCTGCCGTGCAGACGAGCCCAATAGAGGGCGAACCTGGTCCTGGCATCGAATGTCTCCAGCGGCAAACCGTCGATCTTGATCGACTGCGCCTCCTGGACCGCTCGGCGCGCATAATTGAGATAGTGCTCGATCTCCACGGGGGTGCCGTCGGGGCGCAGGACACGCTCGTACCGGCCGCGCACCTCCATCATCGGGCCGATGGCCGCCATCTGCTTATCGCTGGGCGCAAGGCCGTAGCGATCCCAGTCGTGGACCCGCGCATTGATCTCGCGTTCCACCTCTAGGTCCACCGTGGCCTGCAAGCCGTCGGGGCGACGTTGGGGGGCGGTCCGGCAGGCGATCGTGATCGTCGTGACGATGGTCGCGGCGTTCGCGCCGCCCTTGGCCTCGGTCTTCGCCGGCCAGGATCCAGTCACGACAAACCCCGCTTTCATGAGCGCCGACAAGAGAAGTTTCCAGGCATCGGGGTCGCTATGCCCGAAGACCAGGGTGAGGGCACCATCCTCACGTAACACCTTGCGCATCTCGAGGAAGGCCTTCTGTAGCATGCGCGTATAGAAATCGCGGGTACGATGATCGTCCGGGGTACCGCGGCGCTTTACGATGATCTCTTCGTCTTTCTCCTGGAGCCCGGCGCTATCGAAGAGCTCGGGGTAGACACCCCCAAGGGCGCGCTTGAGCCACACGAAGAAGAGATCGGTGGCGTCGCTGTAGTCGATCATCTCGTAGTACGGCGGGTCGGTCACGATCGCGTGGACGGTGCCCGCCCGGAATGGGAGATGCAGGGCACTGCCCTGGCGGATATAGGAAGAATTGGCTTCGGGCCCACTGGTGATCTTCTCGACAACGCTGAGTGTCTTCGTCATGATGGATCGCCAGGTGCCAGGTCCTTTCCCGATTCCGGCCTCGAAGAAATCAAAACTGTAGTTGATGCTCGCTTGGTTCTTGAAGACATCATGGACCTTCTTGAGCTCTGGCTGCAGGACAGCACCGCGTGTTGAACGCCGCAACTTCCGGACAATCACCGAGCCAACGTAACCCAGGAGTGCACGGGTGTAATCATCGCTGAATCCCGAGTTGAGCAACTCCTCCTGTAATTCGACGGTGATGCGAGAGAGGCGGACGAAACCGAGCGTTTGCCGAGCACAACCGAGCGCACCGAATGTACGCACTCCATAAAGGCTTCCACGAACCGTATCATTGTTGCCCGGGGGGATTAATTCGTCGGGAACGGCGGAGCTACCGGTGAGGAAGGGTCTCTCTTGGTCGAGCGCTTCTTCGGCAGAGGTCACCGCGACTTCATCGGCTGCGGAGGGTAGGCGGAACACCGGCCCTACGTGCGAGTCGAGGTCGGCGACAATCAGGAGTCTGTCGCGCAGGTAGCCCGCGTTGCCTTTCGCCTTGATGACATCAAGGGAGTGCGGGTGGCCGCAATAGGGACAACGAGCCATCTTGCCGCTCTTGCCGGGTGCCGAGACGAGCGTTGGGACGATACGCGTGACGCCTTCATGCAGTATGGTTTGGAAGGAACCGGTACCGTGGTCGGCGACGATCGAAAAGGACTGCCCGAGATCGCCTTTCGCGGGATTTGGTGACCGCAGGAGGGTGGCACCTACCAGAGGAAACGCGTTGCGACACTCGTCGCAGGGCATTGTCTGCGCCCATAGATAACCCCAGGGGCGTTCCCCATGAGCATTGCTCGGGTAAAACGCCCCCATCGCTCGTTCGTGCCGATCCCCGATCTCGTTAAGGAGCGCGCGAAGATCGCGCGCCAGACGGTCATTTCCGAACGCGCTCAGCTGGGTAGCCCCATCGCGACGCGTGAACGGTAAGGAAGGCTCCTTAGACCAGTCACGATACGGGAAATCGGCGAGAAGCATTCCAGCGAGTGTGGCCACGGGGCTATAGTCAATGCCCCAGGACTCGGCACCAGCACGACCGATCTCTAGCGGGATGATACCCCGACCGGAGAAGGGGTCGACAACTCGGATAGGATCGGGGTAATCATCTCGGATGCGCTGCGCGGCCTCGCGTAGCGCCGCGGGCTTACCTTTGACCGCATCGGTGACGAGATCCTGTAATTCTCGTTGTTCCTCTGGGTCACCGGGCCAGGCGAGGAGTGTCGTCAGCACGGCCGCCCGTGCTTGGGCGATCGGGCGTGCCGCAAACCAGGTGAACAGGCCCTTTTCCGCCATACCGCTGCCATGAGACTGATAGGACGCCTCGGAGACGGCCTCGCATGGGAACCACCGATCGATCATCCTCATCGGGCGTGACCCTTCCCTTTCAGTGCCTTGGCGGGGATGTGGAAGCGTTCCACCAACCGCTTGCTGTTCCCGAACAGCGCGACCGGGTTCGGGTAAGCACCGAACAGGATCGGCACGGCGGCACACTCCGTATAGATATAGACCCAGTAGTCGTCGCGGATCTGCTGCGCCATCAGCCATTCCGACGACTCCAGGTGGATTCCCGGGCCGATGCTCCCCTTGAGTCCCTTGACCTCGACGCAGCGCTGCTCGTGGCCGCGCTGGGCGCGCAAGTCGTACCCGCAGCCTTCCTGATGGACGTCGGTGACCTGGAAGCCCTGGGCTTCGAGATGGTCCCGGCAGGCTAGCATCGAGCGGGCTTCCGAATCGGCGTCCTCGCGCTCGGCGTTCCGGGTGCCGATCGCCCGGACCCGGATACGCCCCACGAGGCGCGGCGGGCGCGGCGTGACGACCGTCGCGGACTCGACCAGCGCCTTGCGCGTATTGATCGCCGCGCGCACGGTCGCGCGTCGCGCGCGGCGCTCCGGCCCCGACAGGCCGCTGTACGGCTCGACCACGTCGTCCTGCAGGCGCTCGAGCTGCTCGATGACGCCGACGGACCAGGAACGCAACCGCGCGGCCATGTCGTCGGCAAGTCCGGTCAGCGCCGTGTTGGCGGCCGCCTCGGCCTGGATCTGCGGCCCCGACCTGAACTCGACGGCCCCCTGCGGCACGGTCGGCACGGACAGATGGGCGATGCCCTGCCAGGCCACCGCGCGCGCCCCGGCAGCGTCGACGCGGACGAGGAGCGGCACGGCCGACGCGTGGGGCCGTCCGCCCTGCTGTCGCTCGATGGCTGCGTCGAAGACGAGCAACTCGTAGTCGGTCAGTGCGCTCGTGTCCTCGAGGATAGCCCCGACCGCGAGCGCGTCCTCGGTGTCGCGGACGATCGCCTCGACCAATGCGCGGTAGGGCGCCTCGGCGGGGCCGAGCACCACCGCCCCGGCCAGGTCGGCCCCCGCGCCCCGCGCCTGCGCCAGCCCGGTGTTCGACATCGCCACCAGCGCCCGCCACCCGCCGCCGAGCGCCGCGGGGAGTGTCGACGCCTGTCCGTTGCCGCCGGCCGGCCCGGCCTCGAGGCGATAGACGTCCTCGTAGAGATCCGGCGTCAGCCGCCAGCCCCGCGCGGCGGATAAGACGCCCATGAAGGCCGTCACGATAGTGGGATTAACGGCGTCGAGCCGGTCCTGCTGGCTATGGGCGGCGAATGCGTCGAGGTCGGGGCGCGATGCCAGCTGGTTCTCGACCGCGCGCAACTCCTCCGCCACGCGGCGATACTCGGCTGCGGTCACCCGACCCGCGTCGGCGACCGCGGCGTCCGCCGCCCGGTCGCCCGCCCCGGCCCGGACCATGAGCGCCTGGAAGTCCAGGCCGACATGCTCGACCACCGAGCCCAGGAAGTCGAAGATCTGGCCGTTGAGCGCCTCGGCCGCCGCAACGATGTTGTCGAGGATGACCTCCTGGACGCGGCCCTCGCGGGTGGACGTCGAGATGAGGTTGTAGATGTCCACGTTGCTGCGCTGGCCGACGCGATGGAGCCGCCCGGCGCGCTGCTCGAGGCGAACGATGGACCAGGGGATGTCCCAATTGACCAGGACGTGGGCGCTCTGGAGGTCGATGCCCTCGTTGCCGGCGTCGGTGGAGATCAGCACCTCGAAGCGCTTGTGCTGGAAGTCATCCTGGATCTGGTCGCGGGCGTCGCGTGAGACGTCGCCGGCGTAGCGCCGGACGGCGAAGCCCTCGTGGGTGAAAAGGTCGAAGAGCCAGGTGGCGGTGTCGGCGAACTCGGTGAAGACGAGCAATTGCTCGCCCGCGCCCGGGGTGATGCCGTGCCGTGGCAGGACGTTCTCGCGTACCTCCTGCCACTTGGCCGCCACGAAGCCAGGGGTATGGAGGAGGGCGTTGATCCGCTCGCGTAGCGCGTCGATGGCCACAAGTTCGCCCGCGCGGTCGGCGCTCCGCACGCCGTTGGCGCGGCGCTCGAGATCCTCCTGGCTGGTGGCCTCGTCATCCAGCAGGTCGGCTTCCGTCAGCGCCTGCACGAGCTCGGCGGTCGCGGGGCGGGCACGCAGGCGCTCGGCCCGGCGCCCGAGGGTGGCCGCGAGGGCGGCGAGCGAGGACGCGCCGCGCTTGCCGTAGACGCTGCGGACCAGCCCCGCATTGTCGGCGAAGAACCGGTCGATGAAGGCGAGCGACTCCTCGTAGAGCTCCTGCTCGGTCGCCGAGAGGGGCACGGAGACATTGTGGGCCCGGCGCGGCGGGAAGAGCGGGGTGATGTTGTCGTGGTCGCGTAGGTGCTCTTTCATGCGGCGCAGGAAGTGGATGCGCGCCGGGCGCAGCCGCTGACCGCCGGTGTCGAGCACGCGCTGGTCGTCGGGACTCCAGGGGTACACCTGGGGGTCGAGGAGGTGGAGCAGGCCACGGAAATAATACTCGCTCCCCCGGTGCGGCGTCGCGGTGAGCAGGAGCAGGTGACGGCAACGCTTGGCGAGCGCCTGGGCCATCGGGAAGGTGTTCTGCGCGGTCGGCGTCAGACGGTGGCCCTCGTCGAAGACGACGAGATCCCAGGCGGCCTCGGGCGCGAGGATGACCTTGGCCTGGACCTGCGGGTTGCGCGCGAGGAGATCGACGGAGGTGACCCAGGTGTCGCGGTCGGGGCGCAACGAGGCGCTCGCCCGGCCGACCTCCGCGGTGATGCGCTCCGTCTCGATCCCGAAGAACCGCTGCATGTCGCGTTCCCACTTCGGGATGATGTGGGCGGGCACGGCGAGCAGGACGCGCCCGAGGAGCCCGAGGCGGCGCATCTCGGCGATGTACATGCCGGTCATGATGGTCTTGCCCGTGCCGGGCTCGTCCGCGAGGAGGAAACGCAGGGTCGGCTGGGGCAGCATGACCCCGAAGACCGCCTCGTCCTGATGGGCATAGGCGCGCAGCGGGGTGGTGGCGACCACGGACTGGCGCACGGTGGCGGTGACGCGCGTGAGCCAACGGCCCCAGAGCCCGGCGAGCGCCAGGCGCGCCTCCCCCGTCCCGTCGACGCGCAAGGGGGCGAGCGCGTCGAAAGCGGCGAACGTCTGCGCCAGGTCGCCCCGCATGCCATCGGCGCGCGTGAAGAAAATGATGACCTCGCGCTCGTCTTCGTCTCGGTCGACACCGCGCACCGTGACCGCCCGGGTCTCGCCGGGCAGAAGGACGCGATCACCCTTACGTACAGCCACGATCGACCCCGTTCGCCTCGATCAACCCGTACGCAGATAGGCGTGCGGCTTATGAAGCCGCGCTGCATCATGGTCTGGACGTACACTCTGAGCGCAGTATAACACAGTGTCGATCGTGGGATTAATCCACAATACCACGCCGGGAGAGTACTTTTGGGTTGGTTTTGGTATTCCCTGTTGTGAGCCTTGGCGTGAGGGAGACCAATCGGTTGAGGGGTACCGATGACGCCCGTTACCGCTGTATGCGGGGGTGTTCAAGTGGCCGAAGCAACAGATAGCATTGTCGGCTGGGTGGCCCGTGACGGTGCCCATCGTGCGCTCCAATGTCCGTCACCTGAGTCGCGCTGCCGTAGCCCGCGCCGCGTCAGTTGTCGCCGATCGCCCGCGCCGTCGGGGCCAGGAGCGCCGCGAGCCGGGCGATCTGCGCGTGGCTGAGGCGTCGCCCGCGCCAGCGGCGACGGATCCGCCGGATGGCCGCATCGAGCCGCAGGACCGGCCAGTGGCGACGGCCCCGCGCCGCCCGGACCGTGCTGTACGGGTGGGCCCAGATCAGCAGCCCTTGCGGCACCGCCCCCGTCACGCCCGCCAGTTCGGGCGCGCGCGCGGCCACGTAGTCCCGCACCAGCGTGAGCAGGGTCACCAGCTGGTCATGCGGGTCGGTGAAGTCGCGGAAGTGGGGGCCGCGTTTCCACTGCCCGGCGAAGGTCAACTCGTGCGTGCCCGACCACAGCTTCGCCTCGACCACCCAGAGGCCGGTCGGGCCGATCACGACCGCGTCGATGTCCCCGGCGCGCCCGAGGTCGACGTTGTGCAGGACGACGTAGTCCGCGGTGCGCGGCAGCGCGGCGTCGAGTTGGTTGTTGACCCACCACTCGGCCGCCCGCCCGGCCTCCTGCCCGGCCGGCAGGGCGTGGAGCCAGGCGTCCCAGTCCGGGGTGCGGGGGTACGGCGCCACGATGACGCGCAGGGCGCGGCGATGGGCCCGCCAGGCCAATGCCGCGCCGACCACACCCGCGGCGACCAGGGCGGCGAGGGCCGGGCGGGCGGCGGGACGGGCGAGGGGGAGCGCCACCAGCGCCAGCGCGCCCGCCGCGGCGAGGGCGCGCCAGAGCGCGCCGCCCGCGACCCAGCCGCGGACCCGGTGGCCCCAGACCAGGGCCGCGCCGACGGTCGGCAGGGCGAGATAGGGGAGGAGCGGCTCGCGCGGCGGGGGGGTGCCCGCCCACCAGCCCAGCGCCAGCGCCACGAGCGCGAAGCCCCACCACAGGAGGATGAGCACCCCCGTCCAGACACCCGCCGTCCGCAGACACCCGCCCCCCGCCATCGCCGCCCTCCCCGCCTACCCCCGCCGCCATCCGCGCGGCGTTCTCCAGCATCGCCCCGCCGCCGTCGCCGCGCCACCCGCGATCCCGCAGTTCGCGCGCGGAGGGAAACTGCGGGGGTATCCGGGGGAGGACGGCGACGGACGGCGGGGATGTGTCAAGGGGGGGAGCGGTGCGCAGGGGAAAACGGGCCGCTAGGACGCGGGCGCGGGCGCGCCCAGGTAGGGGCGGGGGCCGGTCGCCAGCAGGCCGGTGGCGACCCCGAGGGGGCGCGCCCGGGCGGCGGCGGCGGCGGCGGGCGGTGCCGAGCCGCCCGCCGATCCCAGCTCGAGCGCCCCGTCGCGCAGGCGGGCGACCCGCACCGCCACCGCGCCGTCGAGCAGGACCGCGACGAGCGCCCAGCCATCCCAGGCGACCCGCGCGGCGTCGACGATCAGGTGGTCGCCGACCACGATCCCGAGCGCGCGCAGCCCGTCGTCCGGCACGGGGATGAGGACCGGCTCGGCCAGCCCGGCGGCGAGCAGCCAGGTCGGCACGTCCCGCGTCGCGGCCCCCGGGCGGCCGTCCGGGCCGAGAACGGCGAGGGCCACGACCCGCGCGGGACCGGGCGCGGGCGTCGCCAGCCCCCGGCGCTGCGCCGCCTGCAGCACCTCCCGCCCGAGCCCCGCCAGCGCGTCGTCGCGGCGCGGGGGCACCTCGCCGGTGAAGAACGCCAGCGGCTGGTCGAGGACCCGGGCCAGCTCTTCCAGCAAGGGCAGATCGAGCGCGGCGACGCCGCGCTCCCAGTTGGAGACGGTGGCCCCCGCCGCGCGCGGCTCGACGAGCCGGCCAAGGCCCGCCTGCGACAGCCCGGCGCGCAGGCGGGCCTCGCGCAGGCGGGCGGCGATCTCGCGACGGCGACGGACGGGGCGCTGCTCAGTACTCATGCCCCGGAGCATAGGGGCGGGGGCGGGGACGTTCAATCGCCGCATGGCGCGAGATTCGCTGATTTCGTAAGATACCTACGCGATATTCTTGAATCCCGTGGTTGTCGCGACGGCCGACGGCGGGGAGGGGGTTGGGGGAGTGCTAGGCGGGCCGTCGCCCTTCGGGGTACTGCTGCGACGCCACCGCATCGGGGCGGGACTGAGCCAGGAAGGCTTGGCCGAGCGGGCCGATGTGGGCGTGAACACGATCGCCGACCTGGAGTCCGGCCGCCACCGGGCCGCCCACCCGGCGACCGCGGCGGCGCTGGCGCACGGGCTCGGACTCGCGCCGGCCCAGGCGCGCGCCTTCGGCGAGGCCGCGGCGGAAGGGCGGAGGCGCGGCCCGCGCTCGCCCGCGCGCGGCTGCCCGCCCGTGCCGCCGACCGCGCTCGTCGGCCGCGAGGACGACCTCGCCGCGGCGGTGGCCGCCCTGCAGGGGGGGACGCGCCTGCTGACGCTGGTCGGCCCGCCCGGCGTCGGCACGACCCGGCTGGCCGTGGCCGTCGCGGCGACCCTGGCGCGCGAGGGCGACCTCCCGGCCGGGGTCTGGGTCGCCGACCTGGCCCCCGTGCGCGACTCGGACCTGCTCGTCCCGGCCGTGGCCCGCGCGCTCGGGCTGCGCCCGGGCATCGCGCCCCCGACGGTCGACGGCCTGGCGGCATGCCTTGGGGATCGCCGCGCCCTGCTCCTGCTCGACGGTATCGCGCGGGTCGCGGCCCCCGCCGGGCTGCTGGCGGCGGCGCTCCTGGCGGCCTGCCCGGCGCTGCGGATCCTCGCCACCGACCACGCGGCGCTGCGCGTGCGCGGGGAACGGGCGCAGCGGGTCGACCCGCTGCCGGTGCCCGCGCCCGACCCGCTGCCCGATCCGGCGGAACTCGCCCGCTGCCCCGCCGTGCGCCTCCTCGTGGCCCGCGGCCGCGACGCGCGCCCGGGCTTCCGACTGGGCACCGACAATGCCGTCGCCGTCGCCGCGATCTGCCGCCGCCTCGACGGCCTGCCGCTCGCGCTCGAGCTGGCCGCCGCGCACCTCGCGACCCTCCCGCCGGAAACCTTGCTGGCCTTGCTGGCGCGGCCCCTCGACCTGCTCGTCGACGGGCCGCGCGATCTGCCGCCCCACCACCGCGCCCTGCGCGACGCCATCGCCCGGGCCTGCGACGCGCTCGACCCCGCCGCCCGGGCGCTCCTCGGTCACCTCGCCACCCTGCCCGACGGTGCCACAGCGGCGGTAGTCGCCCGCGCCGCGGCGGGGGGCGCTGGCGGGTCGGCGAGCGCCGACCCGGACGCCGTGCTGGCGACCCTGGTGGCGCACCACCTGGTGTGGCGGCGCGACGGCGGGGCCGGGGATGCCCCGCGCTACGGCCTGCTCGGGACGATCCGCGCTTACGCGCACGAGGCGCCGCACGCGGGCGGTGCGGGGGACGCTAGGTGCCCGTGAGCGCCGTGGCGGCGACCGCAGGCCCCAGCGACCAGGCCACCCGGGGCGCTCGCGTACGGGGACACCGCCGCAGGCTGCTACAATCACGCACCGCCACCACCATGGCGCGCCGCCGACACCAGGAGGGATGAGCATGGCCCCGGGCAGCACGTCCTCGCGCGCGTGGCGCGCCCTGATCGCGAGCACCGCCGCCGGGCTGATACTCGCGGCCGTCGCCGTGGTCGCCTGCCAGGCGTTCGTGGCGCGGCAGTACGGCGCGAACGGGACGGTCGAGGTCGGCGCGACCGGCTACCTCCTGGCCCAGTTCGCCAATGGCGTCGCCTTCGCGGCCGCCATGTTCGCCGGGACCTTCCTGGCGGGGCAGGTGCGTGCCGTCGGGCGGCTGCGCGCCGCCGCGACCCGGCGGGCCGCGCTCCTCGCCGCGCTGCGCGCCGAGCTCGACCTGGTGCCGCGACCGCCCGCGTCGGCCGCGCCCGGCGACGCCTACCGCGACCCGCTGCGGCTGCTCCTCCCCGCGCGGGTGCTCGATGCGGGCACGCTCGGGGCGGACGACGATCCGGCCCTGCCCGGCGCGCTGCTCGCGCTGCAGGCGGCGGTCGCCCGGTACAACGACCTGGTCCTCACCAGCGCGCTGGTGCTCGCCGCCGACCCCGACCCGGCGCTGCGCGCGCGCGCGCAGCGCTACTGGGTGGCGGTCGAGCGGGCGATCGACGAGGTACGGTGCCGCCTGCCCGGCGGCTGACCGCCGCGGCCGCCTGTTGGTGAGGACCGATTCTCGCCGATGTCCCGGTCGCCGCACGGTGCGGGGCGGACCGCCCAGAGCCGCAGTTGCAGAAGCTCATGAACGGCACGACATGAAGGGATGTCCCGCAGTTGCACGAAGCTTTGCAGATGCTGTCCCGCAGTTCCATCTTGCCGCCACATGTCACTCACTACCGTCCCAGGCCGCAAGGGACATCCGGCGCTGCGGGCGATGACGGGTCGACCACAGCGCCCACCGCTCGGCGATCGATCGCGCCGGATGACGGTGCGGGCACGAGGGAAAGGCGCGGAAGCGGCGGGGATGGTGGGTCGATCGCCTGCCGTGGCCACCGCCAGCCCGGATAACGCGCTCATGGTCCACGCCGCCGGGCAGGAGGTGTCGACGTCACCGTCGCCCGGTATACTCGCTCGACGACGCCTTGGCCTGGGCCGACGATGCGGAGGGGCGCGATGGCGGGAGGGACGGGCGAGCGGGACACGACCGAGAACGAATTCGCCAGCATCACGAGCCACCGGGCTCTGCTGGACGCGATCGTGGCCCGTGCTTTGACGGCGCGTGCGGACGTTTGGGCGAGCCACGCGGTGCCCGCTTCCTCGCCGACGGCGAGGCGGTCGAGCGCGAGGGGGGACGCATGACGTCGGGGCAACCACAGGCGCTCGCGGGGCTCATCTTCGATTACGGCCGGACGCTCCACGACCCGGCGACCGGCGACGTCTTCCCGGACGCCGCGCCGACGCTCGCCGCGCTGGCGGCGACGCACCGGCTCGCGATCGTCTCGTTGGTCGGCGGCGACGACTATCCGGGGCGTCGGGCCGCGCGGGAGGCGCTGCTGCGCGACCGGGACCTCGCGCGCCACTTCGCCGCGATCCACTTCGGCCCGACCGACACGGACGGCCTCTACCGGCGGGCGCTCGCGGACCTCGACCTCGCGGCGACCCGTGTCGCCATCGTCGATGACCGGGTGTGCCGCGGCATCGCCCGGGGCAATCGCCACGTCGCGACGACGATCTGGTTCCGCAACGGGCGGTTCCGCGACGCGTTGCCGGACGCCGCGACCGGGCAACCGACGCACACGATCACCGCCCTGGTCGCGTTGCCGACCGTGCTCGGCACCACCGCCACGGCAGCACACGGGGCGCGCGGGAGCGCGCGATCGGGGGACGCGGCGCAAGCAAGGCGCGGAGGCACACGATGAGCGACGGAGCGCGGACGGTGGCGATCCTGGCCGATGTGCACGGTAATCTGTCGGCGCTCGAGGCGGTCCTCGCCGATATCGCGGCGCGCAGGATCCGCGAGGTGGTCGTGGCCGGCGATCTCGTCGGCTTCGGGGCCAGCCCCAATGCGGTCGTCGACCGGCTCGTCGACGCCGGGGCGACCCTCATCCGGGGCAACCACGAGGAGGACTACGTCGGCGGCTACGCCGACCCGGCGACGCGCGCGGCGTTCCGCGCGAATACCGACCTCGCGAGCATGTGCTGGTATCTCGACCGACTCGGCCACGCGCGCACCGCGCTGCTGACCGCGCTCCCCGACCGTCACTGGCTCGACCCGGCCACGCTCGTCGTCCACGGCTCGCCCCGCCACGTCCGGGATGCCGTCCGCGCGGACACGCCCGACGAGGAACTCGCCGCGATGTTCGCGCCCGCGCCGCCGCGCCTGACCTTCGTCGGGCACACGCACCTGCCGCTGCTGCGCGACGTGCCGTGGGGCCGTGTGGTCAACGTCGGGTCGGTCGGCGCGCCGCTCGACGACCCGCGCGCGACCTACGCCGTGGCGACCCGCACCGCCGCGACGGCGGACGGCGACTGGGTGGTGGCGCTCGTGCGGCTCCCGTACGACGTCGAGGCGGCGATCGCGGCCTATGGGGCGGGGCTGGGAGCGACCGACCCGACCTTCGCCGCGCTGATGGCGTGCCAGCTCCACACCGGGCGGCGCGTCCTCCGGGACTGGTTCCGCGCGCGAGCGATGCTCGCGCCCGCCGAGTGGCCCGCGGCGCTGGCGCATATCCTGGCGGACGCATCGTAGCCGTGGGGGCCGACACCCGGCGGTGTCGCGCGGGAAGGAGCGATATGGTGGGGATGACCGGCGACGACACCATCGCGATCACGGCGCGCAAGTACGACGGCGCGGCGCACCTGACTTGGTCGGCGCGTCTGCTCCTCGCCGACGACGACCTCATCCTGACCTACGCGCCGCCGGGGATGACGCTCGTCCACCACACCAAGGGGCTGCGCCTGCCGCAGGACCATGCCTGCCTGAGCGTGTTCCCGCGCCGCCGGAACTGGAACGCGATGCTCGACTTCGCCGCGGACGGCGCGCCGCTCGGCGTCTATTGCAACGTCGCTCTGCCTCCGACCGTCGCCCCCGGCCACCTGGACTGGGTCGACCTCGACCTGGACGTGGTGCGCTCCGGCGACGGCGCGGCGACGCTGGTCGACGCGGACGAGTTCGCCGCACATGCCATCCGCTACGCCTACCCGGCGGCGCTCGTGGCCGCGGCCCGGGCGGCGGCCGACGCGCTCCTCTCGCTGGCGTCGCGCGGGGTCGCGCCGTTCGTCGCGCAGGGTCGGGACGCCGCCCTGGCGGGGCTGGCCGCGCAGCTGCGGCGCGACGCGCTCGGCACTCATTGAGAAAGGTCGCGGGATGACCATGCGTCTGCTCCTGATCCGCCACGGGGCCTCGCACCACAGCGACGCCGGGCTGATCGCCATGCCGCGCGGCTGCACCGGGCTGACGGACGCTGGCGTCGCCCAGGTCGGCGCGCTCGCCCGCCGCCTCGCGACCACCGGCGAGGCGGCGGACGCCGTCGCGCTGCTGACCAGCCCCGTCCGTCGGGCCCGGGAGACCGCCGACCTGCTCCGCCCCGCGCTGCCCATGCGCGGCGTCGCGGTCGCGCCGGGGCTCATGGAGCTCGTGCCCGGTGCGGCGGACGGCCTGACGCTGGCGCAGTACCGCGCGACCTATGGCAACTGGGACCCGGTGACGCTGCCCGACCGACCGTTCGCGCCGGGCGGGGAGTCCTGGCATGACTTCCTCGTCCGGGTGCGCGCCACGCTCGACACGCTGGCCGCGCGCCACGACGGCGAGACGGTCGTCGCGGTCACGCACGCGGGCTTCATCGTCGCGACACTCCTGGTCGCCTTCGCCATCCCGCGCCCGGGGACCGGCGCGTGGCTCGCCCCGGCGCACACCGGTCTGACCGAGTGGCGGGTCGCGGACGGGCGCTGGGAACTCGCGCGCTACAACGACACCGCGCACCTGGCAGCGTCGACCGCATAGCCCGTCGCCGTTGTGCTGGGCGGTACGGCCCTACTGCGTGTCACCGAGATATTCCGGGACGAGCGGCAGGACCTCACCCGCCAGGGCGAGGAGTCGCCGCTGCACCGCTTCCGGCCACAGGGTGATCCCGGCCAGCGCGGCCAGCGCCACCCAGCGGACCGCCGTCTGCGCCGCATCGGGGCGCGGTGCGGCATCCGCGAGCGTGGCGGCGGCCGCGTCGTTGACCGGCGTGCAGGCGAAGATGCAGTGGAGGTCGTGGTCGTCGCCGAGGTGTGTCAGCCCGTGGCGGCGCGGGATGAACTCGCGCACCCACAGGAGCGGACCCGCCGCGACGACCAGCCCGGTCTCCTCGCGCACCTCCCGCACGACCGCCTCGGCCAGCGTCTCACCGGGCTCCTGCCCCCCGCCCGGCAGCAGATACACCTCACGACCGCCGATGGTGCAGACCTGCAACAGCACCGCGCCATCGCGGATGATCAGCGCCCGCGCCGCGACGCGGACCCGCGGTGTGTGCCCATCCGTGGCCGCCATCGCCGCCCTCCCGTGCCGCCTCAACCGCGCTCCCTGGTGCGGGCGAGTATACTCCGGGGGCCGGCGGCGCGGCTGGCGACCGCTGGGACGACGGGACGCCGTG
>JAABUM010002596.1_pt1 | contig 23796 bp, 25 predicted proteins | sample 5559161 | NCBI WGS metagenome assembly JAABUM01 (sample SAMN10711868, study PRJNA513369) | rock metagenome | isolation source: Antarctica rocks | place: Antarctica: Victoria Land, Siegfried Peak nord
CCCGCCCGGATGATCATCCCGGGGGCGCCTGGGGTGCACTGCACCAAATGGGTGCGGCAGCTGAGCTTCGAGCAGGCGGCATGAACCGGTTCCGGGCCCGCTACGGCGCTCCCCCGCTGCACCTGCTGGCGCTGGTGGCGTGCTTCGCCGTCGCCGGCTACGCGGTGCTGAAGTGGTTCGACGCCCCCCAAGTGATCAGATTGTTCGTCTGGTTCGCCGGCGCCGTCATCGCCCACGACCTGATCCTGTACCCGCTGTACGCGCTGGTCGACCGCGGCCTGGTCAAGCACGCTGCCGGTCCGGGCGGTCAACTACATCCGGGTCCCGGCAATGCTCGCCGGGCTGCTCCTGCTGGTGTGGTGGCCGCTGATCACCGGGCACCCGCAGGCTCAGTACCGCGCAGCGACAGCGATGAGCACCTCGCCCTACCTGGGGCGCTACCTGCTCGTCGTCGCCGTCCTGTTCGGCGGCTCAGCGCTGCTCTACGCCACCCGGCTGGTCCGCGCAAGCCGCAACCCGGCTCCGCCGCCAGTCGATGCCGCGGTCCGCAGGCCAAGCCCCACCGCCGGCTCCCAGCGCTGACCCCCAACCCCTGGATTGGCCGGCAGGACCGGCTCGAGCCCGGCGGGCAAAACGCCGAGTCTCAGGCCCGGGCCAGCAGCGCGAAGCGCCGCCCGTGCTCCGACCAGCAACAGGTGACAACCAACGCCGAACCAGCGGCCGCGCGCTCGAGAGCATCGACAGCCAGCCGGGCCCATGGGAACGGGGCGCTGACCCGCCCGCCGCCACCGAGCTGCAGCCAGCGGCAGTCAGTGACGCCGTCAGGGTCGAGCTCGACCAGCACCCGACCGCCCGGTGTGAGCAGGTCGGCTGCCTGCAACAGCAGCCGGCGGGGGTTGCCGCCCATGCCGACGTTGCCGTCCAGCAGCAATACCCCGTCCCAGGCTCCGCGGCCCGGCAACCTGCCCAGGGCGTCGCCGTGCAGCGCCGGCGCCCCCGCCCGACGGGTCAGGGCCACCGCGGCCACGGAGCTGTCCACGCCGAGGACGGCCAGGCCTGCGCCCTGCAGGTAGGCGGCATGCCGTCCTGGCCCACACCCCAGGTCCAGCACCCGAGCGTGCGCTGGCAGCGCCGCGCGCAGCCGGTCGAGCGCGACCCGGTCGGCGGTGTCTGCAGCTGCGCACCAGCGGTGCAACGCCAGCGCAACAGGCGGTCCGCCGGCCGCCCGGACCAGCAATTCAACCAGTGGCAGTCCGCTCAGGTGCGCCGCCAGCGCCTCGTCGTAGAGCTGCGACGCCGACACCGTACCCAACACGTGACCGGCGACAGGACAGTCCGCGTGCCGGGCAGCGCGTGGGATCCCCGGCTCGGGCGTCCCGCGCCGTTCAGCTGGGGTGTGGGCGACTGCGGGACGGGTCATGGCTCCCCTGCTGAGACCGGTGTCGACAGTCCGGCGGCGCATTGCCGAACGCAGGTGTGTGCGCCAACCGTCAACGGCGTTACACCGACACCGGCCACGGACCGGCCACCAGCAGGCCGAGCCACTTCTGCCAGCTGGTGTAACACGAAGCCGGTGAGCGGCACTCATCACCAACAGGGCCACCTGGCCAGGAGGACCGATGACGGCTGGAGAGCGCTGGTGAGCCGAACCGCAGTGGCCGAGCACGCCTTCCTTTCCGACTGCGCCTCGGCGGCGCTGGTCACCCGCGAGGGTTCGGTCGACTGGCTGTGCCTGCCGCGCTTCGACAGCCCGCCGGTGCTGGGCCGATTGCTGGATGACGCCGCCGGACATCTGCTGTTACGCCCCGCCGACCCGGCCGCCGTTCCCGCACGCCGCTACCTGCCGCACAGCCTGGTCCTGGAAACGACGTGGACCTGCCCGACCGGGCAGCTCGTCGTACTCGACGCGCTGGCCCTCGGTGAGCACGAGCGCGGCCACGGTTTGGGTCGCACCTCACCGGGGGTGCTGCTGCGCCGCGCTAGGTGCACGGCCGGTTCCGTGCAGGTGATCCTGGAGTTCTGCCCACGCCCGGAGTTCGGCCTGGTGCACCCGCAGCTCATCTGCGAACCCGGCGGGATGCGAACCCAAGGCGGCGCGACCGTCCTGATGCTGTCCACAGCCGCCACGCTCACGGTCACCGGTGCCACCGCCAGCGCGACCGCGGCGCTGAACGAAGGCGGCGAGCTGACCGTCGCCCTCGAGCAGGCCAGCGCCTGGGACCCGGCGCCGCGGCCGTGGTCGGCCCGCAAGGTCCGCCGCCGGCTGATCGAGACCGAGAAGGCGTGGCGCAGCTGGTCGGCGCTGCACCAGCGCTACGACGGGCCGCTGCGTGAGCTGGTGCACCACAGTGGGCTGGTCCTGCAAGGTCTGACCTACGCCCGTAGCGGTGCGATCGTCGCCGCTGCCACCACCAGCCTCCCAGAAGGGGACGGCAGTGCCCGGACCTGGGACTACCGCTACACCTGGGTCCGGGACGCCAGCATGACCATGCGCGGGCTGTACGTCGCTGCCTGCCCCGACGAAGCCGGCCGCTTCTTCGCCTTCCTCGCCCGCGCCGCCGCCACCCAGCTCGACCGCGGGATGCCCCTGCAGATCATGTTCGGCGTCGGCGGCGAGCGTGACCTGTCCGAACGCGAGTTGCCCCACCTGTCCGGTTGGCGCGACAGCGCCCCGGTCCGGGCCGGCAACGGGGCCTGGACCCAGCATCAGCAGGACGTCTACGGTGCGCTGCTGGACGCGGCGTTCGTGCTGCGCGAGCAGCTCGACCCGATGGACGAGCCGACCCAGGCGTTTCTCGTCGCTGCTGTCGAAGCCGCCGCCGGCGGCTGGCGGACCCCGGACCAGGGCATCTGGGAGATCCGCGGCCCGGCCCGGCGGTATCTGCACAGCGCGCTGATGTGCTGGGTGGCCCTGGATCGCGGCATCGCGCTCGCCAGCGCACTTGGCGCCGACGACCGGGTCCCGCGCTGGGCCCAGGTTCGCGCCGATATCCGCACGGCCATTCTTGAACACGGCTGGGACAGCGAGGTCGGTGCCTTCACCCAGTCCTTCGGCAGCCCCGAGCTCGACTCGTGCGCCCTGCTGGTCGCGCTGGTCGGCATCCTGCCACCCGGCGACCCCCGGCTGGCGTCGACCATCGACGCCGTTACCGCCGCCCTGTCCGACGAGCGCGGGCTGCTCTACCGATACCGCAACGAGGACAACCTGGCCGGCGAGGAGGGCACGTTCCTGCTGTGCACCTTCTGGCTCGCCGAGGCGCTCGCTGTCACCGGCCGCCCCGCCGAGGCCGAGCAGGTGCTGCGCCGCGCCGCGGCCTGCGCCAACGACCTGGGACTGCTCGCCGAACAGACCAGCGCCACCACCGGCGAACTGCTCGGCAACTACCCCCAAGCCTTCAGCCACCTGGGCCTGGTCCTAGCCGCCCAAGCCGTCGCCAGCGCCAGCCCCGCCATCAACTCGGTGACGGGCGACACCAAGAAAGAGGACCCGATGACAAGTCTGCAGCGAAAGGTCACGACTACACACGACCCACGCGGTGGTGGACACCCCCGGCTGATTTTCAGGTACGACCACCACGCACCCGCCGGCAGCCCGCAGCGCGAGTTCGAGCTGCTGCCCGGGACCAGCATCATCGGCAGCGGCCCCGATGCCGACCTGCGCCTCGATGGTCTCGAGGGCCACCACGGCGAGATCCGGCGAGACACCGGCGACGAGTACACCTACGTACACCTCGGGGTCCTGGCTAGCAGCACGGTCAACGGGATGCCCGTCCTGAACAAGGTGCTGCACACTGGTGACCGGATTCAACTCGGAAGCTGGACGCTCTCGTTCGCGCGGGAGGAATTCGCCGACCACGGCCGCCCGCACGGCGGGCGCGTCGGCGGCCAACGTCACCAGCCGCCCCAGCAGCAGCCGCGCCTGCGAGGAGCCACCCCGGCCGGAGGCGGCGACCCCCAAGGTGTCAACCCCGGTGAGTACTACTAGCCGCACGAAGCGGCCGAGAGCAGGGGTCGCCGGAGGGACGCCAGCCCTTCAGCGCCGGCGCCAGCTACGGCGACGGCTACGGGCGGGTGGAGCCGCCGCAGTGCTGGCTGCGCTGGCTGTTGAAGCGTGCACAGTCATGCCAGTTACCTGGGGCTGCTCGCCGAGGAGGCGGACCCGCACACCGGCGAGCTGCTAGGCAACTACCCGCAGGCGTTCTCCCATGTCTGGCTGATCAACGCCGCCTGGCCTGGGCCACCCGGTTGATGAATCGGTCATAGCGACAACGAGAGGAAGCAGCACATGGCAGCACAACGACTCGATGCCAAGGTCGCGCTCATCACCGGCTCGGACTCCGGCATTGGCCAGGCCACGGCAGTGGAGTTCGCGAAAGAGGGTGCCCACGTCGTGGTCACCTACCTCGTGGATGCCGACGGCGCCGACACGACCCGGCGGGCGGTAGAGGCCGAGGGCCGGCGCGCGCTCGTCGTCCAGTGCGACGTCGCCGACGAGAACCAGGTCGCCGCCATGTTCGACCAGGCCCTGCAGACGTTCGGGACCCTGGACATCTTGATGAACAACGCGGGGGTCGACGCGTCGGGGACGAAGGTGGCCGAACTTTCCACCGACGTGTGGGATCGGGCGATCCGCACCAATGTCTACGGCTACTTCTTCTGCTGCCGCCGCTTTGTCCAGCTCCGCACCGCAGCAGGAGGCGGCGGGAAGATCATCAATGTCACGTCGGTGCACGAGGACGTGCCCAACGCCGGAGGCGCCGACTACGACTGCTCCAAAGGAGCCATCCGGATGCTCACCCGGACCCTTGCTCTGGAGCTGGCGCCGCTGAAGGTCAACGTGAACGGTCTCGCGCCCGGCATGGTGCTCACGCCCTTCAACCAGCCAGCCATCGACGACCCGACACTGCTTGAGGAGCAGGTGCAGAGCATCCCGTGGAAACGCGCCGCGGAGCCAAGGGAGATCGCACGCCTCGCGGTCTTCCTCGCCTCACCCGACGCCGACTACGTCACCGGCGCGACGTACGTGATGGACGGCGGTCTGATGCGCAACCTCGGCCAGGGAGCCTGACAGCCAGCCGGCTGACGTCCTCGTGCTGCGCACCGAAGCCTCCGCGTAGGTCCACCCCAATGATCTCGAGGACCTCTGGCCCCACCCGCCCCGCGCAGCTCGGGGACCTGGCTGATGAGCCCATTACCCCGAGACCTGACCGCAGGCTGCCCTCCGGCTCCCCGTCGTCGGCCGTCGAAGCCGTACTTCGCCTCGACCTTGGCTTCCCGCGTGCCAGGAGTCGTGCGCAAATTCGCTGGCGGCTTTCGACGGGCCGGTCGCTGTCCGGAGACTGCCGGCGACGGTTGGCTTGGCAAGGGCGCCCTCGTCGAAGCAGGCGTCGGTTGCCAAGCGTTCGATCCAGTCCCTGATCAAGCCCGGGAGCCGCAGGCCGGTAGGTGGGGGACCTGGGCTGCGGCGGCGGACGCGAGATCCACAGCAACACCAGCAGGGTCCCGCACCAGGCGGCGCGCGGCGCGGCCGGTCGGGGCGGCGCCGAACCGGGCGGCGAGGTAGCCGGCGGCGCCAAGGCTGGCCAGCACCACAGCGACCCGCGGACGCCCTCGCCACCCTGCGGCGACGCCTACTCGCCGGCCGCAAAGGCCCAGTGCTCTTGCCCCCAGAACGGGGACCAGCATCTGCCCGTCGTCGATAGCGCCGAAAGCCAGCAGATCCTGACACCTACGCTGCAGCTCGGTGCTGGTTTCATCTCTAGGAGCAGTGGTGGTCAACAATGAGCACCAGCGACAGTTGGCGGCGCCGCCGCAAGTAGTCGGCCGGCTGATCGACGGGTTGGCCGGCCCCGAGGACCGGTTGTGGCCCACCGAGCAGTGGCCCGCGATGCGCTTCGACCGCCCATTGGGTGTTGGTGCCAGCGGCGGGCACGGCCCGGTGCGCTACCACGTCGAGGCCTACACCCCTGGCGAGGTGATTCGGTTCCGGTTCCGGGCACCCACCGGCTTCGACGGCTATCACGAATACGCCGTCGTCCCGCTGCCGAACAGCGGCACGCTCCTGCGCCACCGGCTGGTCATGGCGACGACCGGTCCGGCTCGGTTGAGCTGGCCGCTGCTCTACCGGCCGCTGCACGACGCGCTGATCGAGGACAGCCTCGACAAGGCCGGCCGCAGTCTGGGGCTGGCCGTTCCCAAACCTCGTCGGTGGAGCTGGCGCGTGCGGCTCTTGCGCACCACCGTCCGGGCCGTTCGGCGGCGGGCAACCGCCTGAGGCGGCCGCTACGTGGTCCGCCCCAACCGCCGGCGCTGAGGCGCAGCCAGGTCAGGGCGTTCGTCCGGCGGCCTGCATCTTCTCGAGCTCGTCGTGCGCGATCGCCACGATCCGAAAACCGGCCCTGGATGCGCGCCAGCGTGTACACGGCAGTGAAGTCGTAGACCGGCTCGCGGTCCTCGCGCTGCAGCGCCCAGTGCACGCGCGCGACTGCCACCGCGTCCATCAGCTCGGTGATCTCAACCGCCAGCGGGACGCAGTCCGCGACACCCAGTCGCTTGTACGCGCCGAGCAGCCCTTCCAGGACGCCCGGCCACCCCTCGGCGTGCGCGACTGAGCTCGACGCATCCCCGTCGGTGACGCTGAGCACCTGCATCGGGAAGCGAAGCACCCGACGAGGGCGGCGACGTCGCCGCGCGTGAGCCGGTGTCCGCGTCGAGTGCGACGGCCTCCCGCAGCAGCTCGCGAAACGCCTTCCGGCCAAGTGGCCACTGCTTGCTCACCTTGATCGTGCGGATGCGGCTGTTGGCGGTGGGCTCGAAGCAGCACTGCGGGTCCTGGAGCAGGTGACCCTGGTAGAAGTAGACGTTGACCCACTGTTCGGCGACGTACCACTTCACCACGGCACCTGCTGCACAGCGGCCAGCGGGGGCTGCTGCACATCGTCGACGGCGACGTCAGGCCCCGCGTCGGCGCCGCACTCGCCTCGCCCCCGTTGTAGGCCCCATCCCGCACCGGGAGCCGTCCCGGGGGAGGTCCGGCTCGCATGACCTGTCCCGCTGGCCGGGTGTCGGTCCGACGCGGGGGTTGTCCTTCTGGCCGCTTGCCGTTCGTGTAGGAGGTGACCGGCAGCCGCCGGCAACGACAGGAGGACGACATGGCGCAGTTCGCAGTGCTCATCTACGAGCCGGGCGACCCGGACTGGAGCACGCTCGACACCGAGGACAAGCAGCAGACCATGAAGCAGTACGCCGCGTTCGGCCAGTCGGTGGCCGCCGTGCTGCGCGGCGGCGCGGCGCTGTACCCGACGACGACCGCGACGACGCTGCGGCAGCCGGGCAGCGAGATCGTGACGAGCGACGGCCCGTACGCCGAGACCAAGGAGGTCCTCACCGGCTTCTACCTGCTCGAGTGCGCGGACCTGGACGAGGCGTTGCGGCACGCCAGGCGCGTCCCCGCCGTACACAACGGGGCCATCGAGGTTCGGCCAGTCATCGAGTTCGGTGCCGGCGACTAACGATCCCGCGAGCCGCGAGGCCCTCGTCGCCCTGCTCCGCGACGAGGGCCCGGGCGTGCTCGCGACACTGGCCCGCCAGACCGGGTCGCTGCAGCTGGCCGAGGACGCCGTGCAGGACGCGGCCGTGCGCGCAATGGAGGTCTGGGCGCGCGACGGCGTCCCGCCCTCGCCGCGAGGCTGGCTGCTGCTCGTCGCGCGACGACGGGCGGTCGACGTGCTGCGCCGCGAGGCCAGACGGGCGCGGAAGGAGGCGGCGTACGTGGACCTGCTGCCGCCCGCCGGACAGGACTACGACGCGATCGAGGACGACCTGCTGCGGCTGCTGTTCACCTGCTGCCACCCGGCGCTGGACCGCTCCACACAGGTCGCGCTCACCCTGAAGTGGCTGTGCGGGCTGTCGACCGCCCAGACAGCGCGGCTACTGCTCGTGCCCGAGACGGCGATGGCCCGCCGCCTGTCCCGCGCCCGGCAGAAGATCGCGGTGGCGCGCATCCCGTACCGCGTGCCAGCCGCCGAGGACCTGCCGGAGCGGGTGACGGCAGTGCTGGCCACCGTGCACCTGCTGTTCACCGAGGGTTACAGCGCGACCGGGCCGGGACCGGCGCTGCAGGATGAGCGGGCGGGCGAGGCGCTGCGGCTCGCCCGGCTGCTGCGGGCGTTGCTGCCCGACGACGCTGGAGTGTGCGGGCTGCTGGCACTGGTCCTGCTGCACTCGGCGCGCACGCCAGCACGCACGGCCCCCGACGGCACTCTGGTGCTGCTTGCCGAGCAGGACCGGGCGCGGTGGTCCCGCGCGGCCATCCATGAGGGCGTGGCGCTGGTCGGAGAAGGGCTCGCCCGCACACCGCTGCGGCCCGACCGCTACGTCGTGCAGGCCGCCATCGCCGCCTGCCACTGCCTGGCCCGCACCTGGCACGACACCGACTGGGCGGCAGTCGTCAGCTGGTATGACGTGCTGGCCGCGCTCGACCCCTCCCCCGTCGTCCGGCTCAACCGAGCCGTGGCGGTCGCCGAGCGGGACGGCGCCGCGGCGGGCCTCGCTGCACTGGAGGGGCTCCAGCTACCGGGGTACGCACTGCTGCCGGCCACCCGCGCCGAGCTCCTCGTCCGGCTCGACCGGACGGAGGAGGCGGCGGTCGCGCTGCGCCAGGCACTGGCGCTGCCGCTCAATGACGCGCAGCGGCACCTGCTGCAACAGCGGCTCGCGCGCCTGTGAACAACGCCCGGGTCACGGCCGGCCTGGCGTTGCGCCAGCAGGACCGTGACGCCCGTGACGCTCGTGCCGATGCACGTCTGGCGGGGGCGCGTCGCCGCATAACAGGCGCGCCGTGCCTCGCCGCAAGCCGAACGCTCAGCGGCACACGACATAGCCGGGAGGGCTTCCCGCAGTGAGATGCCGTCCGTGCACGCGCAGGCGGTTACCCCAGCGCGAGCATCGCCTCGGCCACCTTGCCGACCGCCGCAGCAGGCATCGCAGTGGCGGCCTCCTCAAGGACCAGCAGCCGCGCTCCGGGGATCTCCCGCGCGATCGCCTCGCCGTTGCCGGGGGGGAAGAACAAGTCGCGACGGCCGTGAACGACGAGCGTGGGGACCTCGATCCTGGGCAGGCGCTCGCGCCAACGGGGGGTGCAGTCAAGCTTGGAGAAGACCATGCCCAGCTGGTTGGCCATCTTGACCGAAGGCGTTGTGCCGGGCGTGCGGTCCCAGACGCGAGCGGCGACCGCGCGCGCCGCGACGGGGTCGTCGCCGAGGATATTCGCGCTGGAGGCCGCGAACTCCGCCACCGCCTCGCGTGCGGTCCAATCAGGCATCGCAAGCGCAAACAGCCGGTTCATCGCCGCCTGATCATGGTCGGGGAGGTCCGCGTCGGGCGGGCCGGGCGCGGTCGCGCGGGTGCCGACCAGGGTGAGCGCCGAGAACGCGCCGGGATGGCCCAGCGCGGCTACCTGGGCCACCATCCCGCCGACGCCGATCCCCGCGAGGTGCGCGGGCCGGCCGCCGAGCACGTCGGTAAGGGCGGCCGCGTCGGCCGCGAGGTCGCGCAGGGTGTAGGTGGGCGCGTCCGGGTCCGCCGTCGTCGACTGGCCGCTGTCGCGCAGGTCGTAGCGCACTACGCGGCGCCCGCCGGCGGCGAGGTGCCTGCAGAGCGCGTCGGGCCAGGACAGCATCGTCGTCCCGCCCGCTAGCAGGACAAGCGGTGCCTCGTGATCACCGAAAGATTCGACACCCAGTGCGACCCCGTTTGCGCTGACGGTCCCCATGACGTTCCCCTCGTCGGTCTGAGCCGGTCGCCTCACAAGGAGTCAGACGGCCAGCGGGCGTAGGACTCATCGACCCGGAGCCACCTCCCGACGATCAACTTGAACCATCTGGTCGCGGATCTCTCGGTGCGCTCGACGCAACGACGCAGGCCATCCGTCTCGCAAGCCGACCCTTCAGGCGGAGCGTTGCAGGTCAGTCGGCGTCTGTCGATATGAGTGTCCCGTAAGCCTGGTTCGGAGAAGATGCCGCAGGGGCGCTATGCGGGACACCATCAGGGGGGTCAGCTGACGGCTGAACGGGCAGCTCGCGGCGGTGACCGACTCGGAGGGCCGGGGCGGCAGGTGCCGGGTAGAGGCTGGTGCGGGGGATGCCGGTCTTGGTGGCGATCTCGGCGACGGTGTGCCCGGCGGCGCGTCGGTGGGCGGCGTAGTCGAGCTTCGCGGGGTCGACGGTGACCGGGCCGGCGACCCGGCGGCCCTGTCGGGGACTGCTAATGCGGACCGGGCGACTGGGACAGCTCTTGCTCGGCACCCCTTCTGACCTGGGTGCTCCGCAGGCCCCGAAGTCTCACAGTCGGCTGGGTCCAAGGGCGAGCAGCGGTGTGCGACGCCGCGCCCCATCCGAGCCCTGCTATAGACCTGCAGGACTGCGGGATCAGAGGCGCTGGCCCCCGGTCAGCTCGATCTTCGCGCCGCTCGCCCAGCCGAACCCGTCGGCCAGTAGCAGCGCGACCGCCGCGCCGATGTCGTCGGGCTCGGCGAGGCGTCCGAGCGCGGTCACGCCGCGCACCATCTCGCCGACCTGCGGGTTGTCGCGGACCATGCCGCCGGAGAAGTCGGTCGCGACCGCGCCGGGCGCGACGACGTTGACGCGGATGCCGCGGCTGCCGAGCTCCTGCGCCTGGTAGCGCGTGAGCACCTCGACGGCGCCCTTGGCCGCGGCGTACGCCGCCGAGCCGGGCATGGTGATCCGAACCAGGCCGGTGGAGATGTTGACGATCCGGCCGCCGTCGGCAAGCACCGGCAGCAGTGCCTGAGTGAGGAAGAACGGCGCCTTGAGGTGCACGTTGACGACCTCGTCGAACTGCTCCTCGGTCGTCGCCGCAAACGACTCGTGCAGCGACGTGCCGGCGTTGTTCACGAGGAAGTCGATCGTGTCGCGCCCGAGCTCGTCGCGCAGCGCGCGCTGCAGCTGCTCGACGAACGCCGGGAACGATGACGAGTCCGCCACGTCGAGCGGCAGCACGACAGCCTTGCCGCCCGCGGCCTGCACCTCCTCGACGAGCGAGTTGGCGGCGTCCTTGGCGGCGACGTAGGTCCCGACGACGTCGACGCCGGCGCGGGCAAGGTGCAGGGCGGTGCTGCGGCCCAGCCCGCGGCTCGCGCCGGTGATCAGAGCGGTCTTGCGACTGGTGGCTTGGGTCATGCGTCCACCCTGCCCCGTTCCCGGCGGTGCGGGAGAGGAGCCCTTGTCCAGGGACCGGCGGTCCCTGGACGGCGCCGTGCGCGCGCCGCACGCTGGACGAGTGAACCGCACCTCGCTCGCCGACTTCCTGCGCCGCCGCCGCGAAGCCCTGCAGCCGGCGGACGTCGGCCTGCCCGTCGGCCTGCGACGCCGTACGGCGGGGCTGCGGCGCGAGGAAGTCGCCGCGCTGACCGGCATGTCGACCGACTACTACACGCGCTTGGAGCAGCAGCGGGGGCCGCAGCCCTCGGAGCAGATGCTCACCGCCCTGGCGCGCGGGCTGCGACTGACGCTCGACGAGCGCGACCACCTGTTCCGGCTCGCGGGCCACGGCACGCCCGGCCGGGTGCGGCGCACCGAGCACGTCCCGCCAGGCGTCATGCGCGTGCTCGACCGGCTCGCCGACACCCCCGCGCAGGTCGTCACCGACCTCGGCGTGACCCTCGTGCAGAACCGGCTCGCCGTCGCGCTGCTCGGCGACCAGACGTCACACGACGGGCCGGCCCGCAGCGCCTACCACCGCTGGTTCCTCGGCGACCCGGCCGAGCGCGCACTGCGGGCCGAGCGCGAGCACGCAGCGCAGAGCCGGCTCTGGGCGGCGGACCTGCGCGCGGCGACCGGCCGCGGCACCCCGGGCGCGGACGCGCTCGTAACGCAGCTGCTGGCGGCGAGCCCGGAGTTCGCCGAAGTCTGGGCACGCCACGAGGTCGCCGCCCACAGCGAGCAGCGCAAGACGCTCGTCCACCCCGAACTCGGCGAGATCGAGCTCGACTGCCAGGTGCTGCACAGCGAGGACCGCGGGCAGCGTCTGCTCGTGTTCACAGCGACGCCGGGCACGGTCGACGCCGACCGGCTCGAGCTGCTGGCGGTCGTAGGCCGCCAGTTCAGCGGCTGATCACCGGGGCCGACTACATCGACGCGGCGCAGCGGCGGCATGCAACCGGTCAGTGCACGAACGGCCCAGACCTTGCTCCCTCACTGACGCACCGACAACGTCACCAAGGTCAACACGGCGCCCCCGCTGTCGGTACTCCCCCGACACTCGTCTGGTCCACGAACGATCGTCACGGACTCGTGGCATCAGGTTTGGTGCGCTCCAGCTGGAAGACGGGGTGGGCAGGGGCGATGCGCAGCAGCTCGGCGTCGCTGGACTTCCCGTTCACGCCGTCGAAATACCTGCCGAGCGCGCCGCCCCACCTCTGCAGGTAGGCGCGCAGCATGGGCAGCTTCGCTGCGTCGTCGACTTCGATGACGCGGATGTCGCGGATGCGGCGGCCCCGCAGCAGTCGGGCCGTACCAGCAGCTCGGATGTTGCGTACCCACTGTGTGTTGCCGGGCGGCGACACAAGGTACTCCTCGCCGTCGAGTTGCAGCAGGTTGACCGGCGTGCGCCGGGGCTGACCGCTCGTGCGCCCGCGGACCTCGAGCTGCCGGGCGGCGGGGGCGCCGACCCCGAGCCGCATCAGTGCTGACACGATCCGGTTGAACACGCGCTCGGTCTGACTTGGCGGCCGGTAGTACTCGCTCACGATCAATCCTTCCAATTCATCAGTGCGAAACGCTTCTGTGCCGGCTCACTCGTGCGCGGTCTGACCACAAGATCGCCGGCCGCTGCGACCGCGAGTCGTGCGGCGTAGGGCGGGCGGTCAGGTTGTCGCGGTGGCGAAGTAGTGGCCCTGCTCGAGATCGGCGACCAACCCGGGACCCGACGGCTCCCAGGAGAGCAGCTCGCGGGTGAGCGCGCTGGAGGCCGGTATATCCATAGCGAGGAAGCCGGCGAGAAACCCGAAGTGGGCTGCGGCCTGCTCGTTCGTGATCGAGGTGACCGGCAGGTTGAGCCCCCGCCCGATCGCCTCGGCCACGTCGCGGATGGCGACTCCCTGCTCGCCGACCGCGTGCAGCACGGACCCGGCCGGCGCGCCCTCGACTCCGAGTCGGACCAGACGGGCGGCGTCGGAGCGATGGACCGCCGGCCAGCGATTGGCGCCCTCGCCGATGTAAGCGGCGGACCCAGCCGCGCGGTCAGCCGCGACGATCCTCGCGATGAAGCCGTTGTCGCCGGTCCCATGCACGGTCGGGGCGAAGCGGACGCTCATCGAGCGCACCCCGCGCTCGGCGAACGCCAGGGCCGCCCGCTCGTTGAGGGCTCGGCCGCCTGCCCCTGGGAAGGGCTCGGCGATGTCGCGCTCGGTGGCGAGCGTGCCTGGCTTCAGGCCGGCGAGGCCCGAGGCGACTGCCAGGGGCCGGTCGGTCCCAGCCAGCGCCTCGCCGAGCGCCTCGATCGCTGCCCGGTCCGAATCGACGGCGCTCTGGAAGTCGCCGGTGAAGGCGACGTCGTGGCGGAACGCGAGGTGGACGACGCCGTCGCTGCCGCGGGCAGCGGCGCGCAGCACGTCAAGATCGCTGACGTCACCGCGGCAGACCGTGGCGCCGGCGGCGGCGACGGCCTGGGCGGACGCGTCGGAGCGGGCGAGGCCGAGGACCTGATGTTCGGCCGCGAGCAGCTCCGCCACGACGGCGGAGCCGATCCAGCCGGACGCGCCGGTGACGAAGATGCGCATCAAGTTGCTCCCTGTCGAGGGCACGGCCGGCGCGGCCGCGACGGGTGGACCTGGGTGCGGGAGGCGCCCGGTGTCAGTTGCTGTCATCACCGTACAGACGATGCCAGTCGCTGTCATCGCTGTAGCGTCCGTGCATGGGTCGCTGGCAGGCGGATGCTCCTGCGCGTCTGCAGGAGGCGGCGTTCGAGCTCTACACCGAGCGTGGCTACGACCGGACCACCGTCGCGCAGATCGCGGAGCGCGCCGGACTCACTGAGCGCACGTTCTTCCGCCACTTCGCCGACAAGCGCGAGGTGCTGTTCCAGGGCGGCGAGCGCTTCCATGCCACCGTCATCGGCCCCGTCGACTGCGCCCCCCCGTCGGCGACCACGTTGGAGGCGGTGACGGCAGGAGTCGAGGCGGCCGGCTCGGTGTTCCCAGCACCGGAGCTCGTCCGCCGCCGCCAGGCGCTGATCCTCGCCAACCCGGAGCTGCAGGAGCGCGAGCTGATCAAACTTGCCTCGCTCGCCGCCTCGCTCGCCGGCGCGCTGCGTCGACGCGGCGTGCCCGACACCGCCGCCGAGCTCGCCGCCGAGACGGGCGTCGCCGTCCTCCGGATCGCCCTCACACGCTGGATCGACGACCCCGCCGAACGGCCATGGGCGGTCCACGTCCAGGAAGCGATGGACGAACTGCACCGCTTGACCGCCGAGCGCCGCGTCGCCGCTCCGGCCTCGGTGAGGTAGTCCGCGTGCGGCCGCCGCCGATGCTTGACGTGCGTCAACGAAACGGTTGGCGTCCGAGTGGGCTGGTTCGGGCCGTCGGCGAGGGTGGACGTTGTCGACTGCGGTCAGGGCCCGGTCGGTAGGGACGGGGTGATGATCTCGTCGGCGATCCAGCGTGCGACGTGGGCGGGGTAGGGCGCGGGCACGATCAGGACGATGTGCTGGAAGCCTGCGTCGGTCGCTGCGCCGACCGCGGTCCGGGTGGTGCTGGGCTGGTCGTAGGAGACCGGCAGGGCGATGGAGCGGGTGATGGCGGCGGGGTCGCGCCCGATCTCGGCGCAGAGCCGGTCCAGCAGGGCGCTGCGGCTGACGGCGTCGTTGATGTCGCCGCCGGGGATGTTCCAGCGGTCGGCGTGCTGGGCGACGATGCGCAGCGTCGCGGTGGAGCGCCCGCCGATCATGATCGGGGGGTGGGGGTGCTGGACCGGCTTGGGGTTGCAGAACGCCTCGGTGAGGTCGAGGTAGCTGCCGTGGAAGTCGAACGGCTCGGTCTCGGTCCACAACCGCCGGATGACCGTGCAGGCCTCGTCGAGGCTGCCGACCGCGTGGGCGGTGTCGTGGTAGGCCAAGCCGTGCGCCTGGTACTCGCGCCGGGCCAGCGGGTGGTCGGGTCGTGAGCCGACGCCGATGCCGAACTCGAGCCGTCCTGCGGAGACGATGTCGACGGTCGCGGCGATCTTGGCCAGCAGTGCGGGGGGTCGGATGCGGTTGCTGGTCACGAGCAGGCCGAGGCGCAGTCGTTCGGTCTGGGCGGCGAGAGCCGTCAGCAGTGTCCAGCCTTCGTGGGTCGGGCCGTTGGGGTCCCCGGCGATCGGCAGGAGGTGGTCGAACAGCCAGGCGTGTTCGATCTGCGGGATGGTGTCCGCTTCGCACCAGACCTGCAGCAGGTCGTGGTAATCGACCTGCATGGGTGGGGTCATGATCCCGAATGAAGTGTGGGGGGTGTCCGGCACCGGGGTGGTCCTCTCGCTGGCTGGTCGTTGTCTCCTGGCATCCTCGGGCTGGCTAGCGGCGGCGCAGCGCCGGGTCAAGCAGGGCGGGCGGGGCGTCGTTCTTCTCCTCGGGGGCGAGATCCACGCCGGGGGCGACGACGGCGTCGACCGCGTCCAGGACGTCGGCGGACAGGACGGTGTCCGCGGCGTCGAGCTGCGAGTGCAGGTGGTCCAGCGTGCGGGGGCCGATGAGGGCGCTGGTGACCCCGGGGTGGGCGGTCACGAAGCCGAGCGCGAGCTGGATCATCGTCAGGCCGGCCTGGTCGGCGACTGTGGCGAGCTGCTCGACGGCGTCGAGCTTGGCGCGGTTGGCCGGTAACGAGGTGTCGAAGCGCTGCGGCATGAACGCCGATCGGTTGGTGGTCACCTCGCGGCCCTGGCGGACCGCACCGGACAGCCAGCCCGAGGCCAACGGGCTCCACACCAGGACCCCGAGCCCGTAGTCCTGCGCGGCAGGGAGCACGTGCGCCTCGATGCCGCGCTGCAGGATCGAGTAGCCGGGCTGCTCGGTGACGTACCGGCCCAGGCAGTGTTGGTGGGCGGCCCACTGGGCCTGCACGATGCGGTACGCCGGGAAGGTCGAGGAACCGAAGTAGCGGATCTTGCCCGCGCGCTGCAGGTCCGTCAGCGCCGACAGAGTCTCCTCGTCGCTGGTGGTCGGGTCCCACCGGTGGACCTGGTAGAGGTCCACGTGGTCGACGCCCAGGCGGCGCAGGCTGTGCTCCAGCTCGGTGACCAGCCAGCGGCGCGAGCTGCCCCGGTGGTTGCGCTCGTCGCCCATTGGCAGATAGGCCTTGGTCGCCAGCACCACGTCCTCGCGGCGGCCGGCGAGAGCCGCACCGACCATCTCCTCTGACTGGCCCTGGCTGTAGGCGTCGGCGGTGTCGATCAGGTTGATCCCCGCCTCCAGGGCGGCATCGACGATCGCGCTCGCTTCTTCCTGGCTGGTGCGCCCGATCTTCCCGAAGTTCATCGCGCCGAGCGCGAGCGAGCTGACCTGGACACCGGTGCGACCCAGACTGCGGTACTGCATGTGGATGCTCCTCGTGAAGAATGCGCGGTCAAAGCAGCAAGGGCTGACGCGGGACCGCGTGACGGGCCACCGGCCCGTAGACCTGGCACGATGTAAGCGGAACGTTGCTCCACCAACAGTACGGAGCAGCGTTCCGCTTGGCAAGCGGACGGGAAGACCGGAACGGGGACCAGCGTGAAGGAGCAGGATGCGCGCTCGGCGCGGCCCAAGCGGGTCGACGCGCGCCGCAACGAGCAGGCGCTGCTCGACGCTGCCGCCGCCCTGTTCGTCACCTCCGGCGTGGACGTACCGGTCCGGGAGATCGCCGCCAGAGCCGGCGTCGGCATGGGGACCCTCTACCGCCACTTCCCGACCCGGGCCGACCTCGTAGTCGCCGTCTACCGCCACCAGGTGGAGGCCTGCGCCGAGGCCGGCCCGGCCCTGCTCGCGAGCTGCGCCTCACCACGCGAGGCACTGAGCCGGTGGGCCGACCTGTTCGTAGACTTCCTGGTCACCAAGCACGGACTGGCTGCTGCGCTGCAGTCCGACGACGGCTTCGACGCGCTGCACACCTACTTCCTCGACCGCCTCGTCCCCGTGTGCGCACAGCTGCTGACCGCCGCGGCGAACGACAGCGAGATCAGCCCCCAGGTCGATGCCATCGAGCTGATGCGCGGCATTGGCAACCTCTGCATCGGCGCCGACAACGACCCGGACTACAACCCACGCCGCCTGGTCGCCCTCCTCATCGCCGGACTGCTCCCACCGTGGCCATCTTGAGAGACGGTGCTGCCGTACGGACGCCCAGAACGGCGTCGCGAGCCCGCTCCTCAAACGAGGGCCGTCAAGACGTTCTGCACACACCGCGCATGGCGACTGCCGATCTCAACCGAACAAGATCCAACGTCCCGTGCAGCAGGTGAGCGACCACGTGACGCTGCCAGAAGCGCGCCAACCACCACAGCAAGTCACCCGCGGCGCCTCACAGCAGGTCGTCCCACTTCCAAGGCCCCCTCGATCTTGTGTCGTTCGACGCACCGGTCCGTGACTGTCGGTGCGGACGGTCCTGAACCTGGCTTGAGTGCACCGGGTGCTCTACGACAGCGGCAATAAGGCAGGCGGTGGTCGGCTACCAGGCGGCGGGGTGGTACTGCGCGGACGTCTCGCGCCAGCGGACGGGCTGGGCGCAGTGCGAGCAGGTCATGGTGGGGGCGGCGGGGTGGCCGCACGGGGTGTGGGTGAGCTGGACCGGGGGGGTGTCGGTCTTGTAGGTGTCTCCCCAGGCCATGATGCTCAGCAGCACTGGGTAGAGGTCCTGGCCCTTGGTGGTCAGTCGGTACTCGTGCCGGGGCGGGTTGTCCTGGTAGAGCACCCGGTCGAGGATGCCTTCAGCGGTGAGCAGCGCGAGCCGGTCGTTGAGCACGTTGCTGCCCAGGCCCAGCTTGGTCCGGAAGTGGTCGTAGCGACGTTCACCGCGGAAGCACTCCCGCAGGATCAGCATGGTCCACCGCTCGCCGATGACCGCCCAGGTCCGCGCGACCGAGCAGTAGACGTCGCCCAGCTCGTCGTGCTTCACGGCCCTGATCGTAGAACACGTTTCGAGTCCTTCTCGGCCCGCGGGTCTTGCCCCTGGGTTGACGAAGACCTAGGGTCGGACTCGAATGACGTCTGACTCTGACTCCGCGCCGGTCCGGCAGGAGCTCTGCCTCGAGGAGACCGCCGATGCCGTACTACCAGTTCACTGTCCCTGCCGGCAGCCCGACGCTGCAGCACAAGGCCGAGATCGCCGCGCTGTCGACGAAGGTGCACACCGAGGTGACCGGTGCGCCGGGCAGGTACGTGCACTGCTCGTTCGTCGAGGTCCCCCGCGACAGCATCTTCGTGGCCGGCGAGCCGGTGAACTTCCCCCGCCTGGTCGGTCTGATCAGGTCCGGGCGGGACGCCCAGGTCAAGGACCGCCTGCTGCACCGCCTGGCGGAGGAGTGGAGCGCGATCACCGGCGAGCCCGCACGGGACCTCGCCCTGTTCCTGCACGAGGTGCCCGGCGGCAACGTGATGGAAGAGGGCGAGGTGCTGCCGGAGGTCCAGCCGGGTGAGGCGCCCCCGATTGGCTGACCGCTCAGTCTTGCGACATCGACGTGGCCTTGCTCGTGCAGCTCGACCGGTCTGCAGCAGCACCCGGCCCAGCCGGCCCGGCACCCGTGGGTGCGCGCGCCTATCGCTCACCCCCCTCACGAAGGAGCTGAAGCCATGACCAGCGTCACTGACACGGCGACCGCACTCGACATCGGGCAACGCTGGGCGGACGCCTGGAACGCTCGGACCCCGGAGGGGTTCGTCGACCTCTACGCCAAGGACGGTGAGTACTTCGACGTCACCTTCGGGATCCGCCGCCGCGGACACGACCTGCTCGGCCAGCACCACAGCATCTGGCGCTCCGCCGTCCCTGACTTCGTGACACCCTGGTCGACGCGCACGCAGGCGAGGGGTTCGTCGTCGTCGAGGTGATCGGCCGCGGGACGTTCACCGGCTCGGCCCTCGCCGGTGGAACGATGAAGGCCACCATGAAACCGTTCACCGGCCGGTCGGCGGCCATCCCGACGCTCACGACGACCTTCAAGATTCAGTCGTGTCACGAGTACTACGACCGTTCCGTCATGCCCGGTGGAGCCGACACCCCAGGCGGTGAGTAACCCCCGCTCCCACAGACGCGACCTCTCGCACCGTCAGAACTGCCCGGGTCGGCGCGCCACTCGTCACCTACGGGCCCTCAGCGCGTCCGCGCCGGGCCCGATCTTCCTACCGCCGTCCTCATGAGGAGCTGACACCTTGAGCACCACCACGACCACCAGCGGACTGATGGATCTCACCGGAAAGGAGCTGGGCGTCAGCGACTGGCTGAAGGTCACGCAGGACCACATCGACACGTTCGGCGCCAACACCGGTGATCAGCAGTGGATTCACGTCGACGTCGAGCGGGCCAAGGCGGAGAGCCCGTTCGGCGGCCCGATCGCCCACGGCTACCTCACGCTGTCGCTGCTGATCCCGATGTGGAAGCAGCTCCTGGTGGTGACCGACGCAGCGGTGTCGGTGAACTACGGGCTCGACCGGGTGCGGTTCCCGGCGCCGGTGCCGGTCGGCTCCAAGGTGCATCTCACCGCCCGGATCAAGCAGGTGCAGGACATCAGCGGCGGCGGCGTGCAGGTCGTGGGCGACGCCGTCATGGAGCGCGAGGGCGGCGACAAGCCGGTGTGCGTGGCCGAGCCCGTCTTCCGCTTCTACCGCTGACGCGCAGCCTCTCTGTTCAGCGGCAGTGCCACCGCGCCTCGACGAAGTCGACCGGGTCCGCCGGGCCGAGCCATGCTGGCGCTGGTGTTCGTCCCGCACGTCAAGGTCACCGGGGCACCTGATCGGCAGTACCTCCCCACCGACGCCACCTGACACTCCGACAACCCGTCGGGGCTCGTTGCGCCCAACCGGCCTGGTCCACGAACAATCCTCTACGAGACATAGGCCAATCACAACGAGAAGTGTGACCTCCAACGGTAAGTGGCGTAATCCGGTAGGGCTATGTGTCGCCGATGACGAGGGTTCTGCGGGCGGCCCCGATGACGTCGCTGGTGATGACAGTGAGGTCGTTGATCCGCAGGACGCGTTCGATCTGTACGAACAGGCGGTGGACTAGGCGGAAGTTGCCGCGGGTGATCCGGCCGACGGCGTCAGTGTCTGGCCGGCGTGCTCGGGGCTGATCGCCGGCACAGGAACCGGTCGCGGTGGAACACTCGGATCTCGCCGAGGTCCCGCGGGTCGTAGCGGATGGTGACTGGCTCGCCGACGTAGGCGGCCAGGGTCGGGTCGAGGTAGCGCAGGCCTTGAAAGCGGATGCCGTCGCGGTGCACGACCCGCGGCTTGGCGACCTGGACGAGCGGCAGGTCGAGCTGCTCGAGGCTGTCCGAGGATGCGGGGCAGCCAGCCGTCGGCGACCCAGGCCTGCTGCGGCGCCTGGCCGGTCTCGCCGTGGATGCGCTGGTGGTAGCTGCCGGTGATCCACCGACCGAGGGCGGCGTCCGCCTCGGGCAGCGTGAGCCGAGCAGGGGACACCGGGCGGCCGCGGACGAGTTGCCCGGGCAGCTGGGGCAGCAGTTCGGTGGTGACGGTGCCGAAGAACCGCTCGATCTTGCCGCGGCCCTGCGGGCGGGCGACGGCGCTGTGCACCAGCTCGATGTGCAGGTCGGCGGTGACTGCTGCGAGGTGGTCGCTGGTGAAGTCGCTGCCGTGGTCGGCGTACAGCACGTCGGGCAGGCTGTGCACCGCCCAGGTGGGGTCGGTCTTGCGCCAGATGGCCTGGCGCAGGGCCAGCGACAGGTTCAGCGTGGAAGGCGCCCCCAGGAACAGGCTGTAGCCGGACGGCCCGGGAGCAGTCGTCGAGCACGACGGACAGCCACGGCCCGGCCGGTGTCCCGTCGGCGTCCAGCACCAGCAGGTCCAGCTCGGTGTGGTCGGCCTGCCACAGCGCGTTCGGCCGGTCGGACTGCCGGCGGTGCACCAGCTCGTAGCGGTCGCGCAGCGCCGTCGGCCCGTCGTGCGCCAGCGTCACCAGCTGCGGGTCCAGGCCGTTGACGATCGCGTGGACGGTGCTGTAGGACGGCGCGGGCCAGCCGTTCTCCGCGGCGGCCAGCGCTGCCTGCCGCGCCACCGTCGCCACCGAGGGGCGGGGGCGGCGCAGCGCCAGGCCCTCGACGAGGCGCACCAGCTCCTGCGGCGTCCGCCGCACGCCACGGTCGGACCTGCTCGGTCGGGCCAGCGCGGCCAGGCCGCCGGCGCGGTAGCGGACCAGCCAGCGCTGCGCAGTGCGCAGCGGGACCTGCGCGTCGCACGCGACCCGGGCGAGCGGCACTCCGTCCTGCACGTGCGGCCGCAGGACCTGCCACCGCCCTTCCGCGAGCGCCCGCTGCTCCTGCCCGAGCCCGGCAAGGCTCGGCACCATCACAGGACCGTTCACTCGGCCGCGGCGGAGGCGGCCGTGCTGCCGGCCGGGGCCGGCACGTCGGCCCCGGCGCGCTGGAGGGCTCGGCAGACGGTGGAGCGCCCGACGCCGAACAGCCCGGCGAGGTCCGACGGGTTCTTCTGCCCGCTCCGGTGCAGGTCCACCAGCAGCGCCTCGCGGCCGGGGGTGAGCTTGGGCTTGCGGCCGCGGAGCTTGCCGGTCGGCTATCGGAACAGGCTGGTCTACTGAAGCGGCGGGTGGACGAGCTGCGAGGTCGCCCGCCGGTCTTCATCTCTCGGAAGACGTCTTGGCTGGGGTGTCGATCTGGCCGGTGCGGTGCGTCTGGTAGGTGTCCGTACCAGCCACCATGGAGGAGCCACCGTGAAGTACATGCTGCAGGTCATCGGGTTCGCGAACGCCACGTTCCCGGAGGGCGAGGGCCCGACGGCCGAGGAGTTCATCGGCTACCAGCAGGCGCTGGTCGGCGCCGGAGTCCACGTCGACAGCGCGTTCCTCGACGACTACCAGCTGGCGACGTCCGTCCAGGTCGACCGCTCCGGGGAGCGGATCATCACGAACGGCCCGTTCCCGGAGACCCGCGAGTACCTCGGCGGCTGGAACGTCATCGACGTGCCCGACCTGGACGCCGCGCTGGAGTGGGCCACGCGCAACCCCGGCGCCAAGTACGGGCGGGTCGAGATCCGTCCCGTCATGGGCTGAGATGATGGAGCCGCGAGCAGCCGACCTCGTCGAGGCCGTGTTCCGGGAGGAGCGGGGTCGGCTGCTCGCCGCCCTGGCAGCGCGCTTCGGTGACCTCGACCTGGCCGAGGAGGTCGCGCAGGAAGCGGTCGAGGCAGCGCTGACGCGATGGCCGGTCGACGGGGTCCCCGAGGTGCCGCTGGCCTGGCTGCTGACAACCGCGCGACGCCGCGCCGTCGACCGCATCCGGCGGCAGCGGGCCCAGGCGCAGCGGCTGGCAGTGTGGGCGGCCGAGGTCGACCGGACCGGTGTCACGTCCGTCCCCGCACGCGCCGACGAGCTGCCGGACGAGCGGTTGACGCTGTTCTTCACCTGCTGCCACCCCGCGCTGCCACTCAAGGCCCAGGTCGCGCTCACCCTGCGCTTCCTCGCCGGCATGACCACCCCGGAGGTGGCCGCGGCGCTGCTGGTCCCGGTGCCGACGATGCAGCAGCGGATCGTCCGCGCGAAGCGGAAGATCACGCAGGCCCGGATCCCGTTCCGGATGCCCGACAGCGAGCAGCTGCGTCCCCGGCTCGCTGCGGTCCTCACCGTCGTGTACCTGCTCTTCACCGAGGGCTATGCGAGCACCGAGGACGAGGAGCTGATCCGGACCGAGCTGAGCGACGAGGCGATCCGGCTGGGTCGCATCCTGCACCGCCTGCTGCCGCAGGAGGGCGAGGTGACCGGCCTGCTCGCGCTGATGCTCCTCACCGACGCCCGCCGTGCCGCCCGGACCGGCCCGGACGGCGTCCCGATCTCGCTCGAGGACCAGAACCGCCGTCGCTGGGACACCGACAAGATCAGCGAAGGTCGCTCGCTCGTGACGGAGGCCCTCGCAGCACCGCCGGCCGGGCCGTACGCCGTGCAGGCCGCGATCTCCGCACTGCATGACGAGGCGCCCGACGTGGCCACGACCGACTGGTCGCAGGTGGTCGCCCTCTACGACGTCCTCCTCCGCCTGACTCCCTCGCCCGTGGTCGAGCTGAACCGGGCCGTCGCCGTGGCGATGCGGGACGGCCCGGCCGCCGGGCTGGACCTCATCGAGCGCGTCGCCGCGGCCCCCGAACTGCGCGGCTACCACCCTTTGCCCGCGGCACGGGCGGATCTGCTCGCCCGGCTGGGCCGGCCGGCCGAGGCGGCCCAGGCGTACCGGGCCGCTCTCGAGCTGGTCGGCAACGAGCCAGAACGCATCTACTTGACGAGACGCCTCGCCGCGCTGCGCACGTGACGCTCCCCTTCAACCTGCCGCACGCGGGGAGTCCGGACAGAAGGGCAAGGCCTTCTCGCAGCAGGATCCGCTTGCGGGACAGCCGCGTGTGACGCTGAGGGTTCCGCTTCTGGGTCTGCTGATCAGGGTGGGGCGGGCCCGGCTAGGTACTTCGACCTGAAGAACTCGTTGGGCTGAGGTCAGGGGATGGCGGCGCCCGATCCAGGATGGGTCGGACTCCCTCCCTGGCTCGATCAGCTGGCCAGGGCTGCGATCTTGACCAGGTTGTGGGCGA
>JAABUM010002597.1_pt1 | contig 23793 bp, 17 predicted proteins | sample 5559161 | NCBI WGS metagenome assembly JAABUM01 (sample SAMN10711868, study PRJNA513369) | rock metagenome | isolation source: Antarctica rocks | place: Antarctica: Victoria Land, Siegfried Peak nord
CCCCGCCGAGGTGTACGCCGGGACACACCCGGATGCGACGACAGGCGACGATTTCAAGGAAGGAGAGGGGTCCGCGTTTTGCGTTTTGACATCCGCCTCGCTGTCTTGACAAAGGGGTCCACTATAGCTTGCCGACCTCATTTATCGTGTGTGGGAGGGCAAAAGCGCGCCTGCAGTTCGTGCCTTGGCCTCAAAATGGCCTCCAAGCACACTATCCTTCGGAAAAACACGTTCTCTCCGACAAACGGCTAGTAGTGGTGAGTAGTGGTGGACATCAACCCAGTCGCCTGAGCATGACTAGATGAATTTGTTGGTGGTGGACGCGCTGCCGACTATCACAACTATCAGTTGACGAAGGATACATGATGCGTCCGAGCATTAAATATCAGTTGAAGTGACGATTTTGCAAGCGTTCAGTAAGTGGTGGTTGCCATGGATGAGATAGACCAAAAATCATGGGGCATTCTTGTTGGGGAAACGTTATTTGCGGTGAAGTTTGTCTTAGACTACATCAAGTTCGAATTCGATGAACCTGATGGGCCTAGCTTGACGGTAGCAATGCCACCCACAGCCAGCAGTGGCCCTATAGTTAAAATAGGGGATGACGAATATAAATGGGATAGCCCGAGATATCGTGATATGCTATGCGAATGCTTGGGCGCTACTATAACTCAAGTGCTCATGGATGCTAATCGGGAATTTTGCGTCGAGTTCGACAATGGATTTTCTATATATCTGCCTTTAGTCTTTCGCGATGATGGCGACGAGCGAGGGGTTATTTTCGACACTGGTTATCGCTTGAGTGTATGGTAGTAGCCACTATTTTGTAAGAACCAACAACGTCAGGAGTAAAATACGGGGCCGCGACGGTGACGCGCACGCTCGACTCTAACGGGCGCGAGACCACGCTAGCGGAGGGCGGCTATACCAGCAGCTTCGGCTACAACGCGGACGACCAGACCACGGCGATCACGCTGCCCAACGGCGTCTCGGAGCAGGCCAGCTACGACGCCAATGGGCGGCTTGTGTCGTGGCACGATCCCGGCCAGAACGTCACCTACGGCTACGGCTACGACGCCGCCAGCCGCGTGACGAGCTTCACCGCCGTTTCGGGCACGGACTATGGTGGACCCTTTTGTCAAGACACAGGGGAGGGGCACTTTAAGGTGGGGACTGCTCCTTTCTCCCGCCGGCTGGCGGGGCTGTGTAGGTTGTCGTTGACGCGCGGGGCCGCAGCCGGGGCGACGTAGACCTCAGCCGGTGTCTGATAGCCGAGCGCCTGGTGGGGGCGCCGGTGGTTATAGAAGTCGATGTAACGGGTCAGCCCCTGGCGAGCCTCCTTGGGATTGGCGTAGTCGTAGCGATGGCCGGTCAGCCAATTCTACACGGACATCACCCGGGAGGCGGATGCGTCGATGCGCCAGGCACAGAAAGAGGACGAAGCGTACGAGGATGACGCATAACTTGAGCATGGAAAGGGTTGGTGGTGGATGCACTGGCTGCGGCCACTCGGTCCGATCAGGCGACCAAGGGGCGAACTAGGTGATTGATGGCCGGCGGTTGTGTCAGTGCCAGCGGCAGCCAAGTGGACCACCGTCGCGCTATCAACCGCCCCCACAGGTATGGGCGAGCGGGGACGGGGCGGGAGGTCGGGGGACAACCGGAGCAACGACGCGAAATGATGCGAGAGGGGATGGGATCACATGGGCGACGAGATCAAGCCGGACATAGCGCCTATCGCGCTACCATCGGGCGATGCGCCGCTGGCGCACGCCGCACGTCTCCCACTCGACAGGGACCCGCTGCACGTCTATCTGCGTCGCCTCGGCGAGCGTTCGCGCCGCGTCATGGGCGTCGCGCTCGAGCGCCAGGCGCGCCTGCTGACGGGCGGCCGGCGCGGCACCGCGGAGGTCGATTGGTCCCTGGTCGACTACCAGCACACGGCGGCGCTCCGCGCGGCCTTGCAGGAGGCGTGGATCGACGACCACGGCGACGCGCAAAAGCTCGCGCCCGCGACGATCAAGCTCTACCTCGCCGCGCTGCGCGGCGTCCTGCGGGAATGCTGGCGTCTGGGTCACACCGACGCCGAAACGTACCGCCGCGCCGCCGACATCGCGCCCGTCCGCGGCGAGACCGCCCCGCGCGGCCGCGCCCTCTCCGCCGACGAGATCCGCGCCCTCTTCGCCGTCTGCCGGCGCGACCCCGCCCCGGCGGGGCGCCGCGACGCCGCCCTCCTCGCCGTCCTCTACGGCGCCGGCCTGCGCCGCTCCGAGGCCTCGGGGCTCGACGTCCGCGACTACGCGCCCGCGACGGGCGCGCTGCAGGTGCGCCACGGCAAGGGCGACAAGGCCCGTCTGGTGTATCTGGCGGGGGCGGGCGCCACCGCCCTCGCCGACTGGCTGGCCCTGCGCGGGATGCGCCCCGGCCCCCTGTTCCTGCGGCTGGACAACCAGGGCGCGATCCTGTGGGAGCGGACGATACGGACAGGGGACGCGGTGCGCACGCTCCCGGCCCGCCTCTCGGCGCAGGGCCTATTCTTCATCCTGCGCCGGCGCGGCCGGGCGGTGAACCTGGAGCCCTTCTCCCCGCACGACCTGCGCCGCACCTTCATCTCCGACCTGCTCGACGCCGGCGCCGACATCTCCGCGACCCAGCGCCTCGCCGGCCACGCCCAGGTCACCACCACCCAACGCTACGATCGTCGCGGCGAGGAGAGCAAGCGCAAGGCCGCCGCCCTCATCCAGGTCCCCTACCACCGTGCGGGACCCGCTGAGCTCTAGCCCCCGGTGAGACCAAGGCTCGTTGACGCCGGTGTTGTCGCCCCGCGCGGCTGTGCCGGCCCCCATCCCCGCCACGATCACCCCCCCGCGCACCCGCGTCGGCCACCCCGCGCGCAACATCGTTCGAGGCCGACCGCTGAGCGGGCGTCCCATGTCAACGCCAGTGAGATTTGACCCAGCAATCGCCAATATAGCTTGACCCTCATTAGGCCAGATGGCAAAGGCCTCGATCAGCATCTACCAGAGATGAGGGCGCACGCTAGGAACGAGCTACTTGAAAAAGATGGGTCAAGCCAAGTTGGCGCAAATGGGTCAATTCTACGTCGCCGTGTACACCCAGCCAGCGCACTCCAGGACGCGACCACAGCGCCTGTCCCGCGCGGTGTGACGGAGCGTGGCTATGCGTTATGACAAGTAGCGGCGGTGAGTGTCGATGAGACGCGCGCTGAGGAGGCCCCTGACGCGTTTTCGCCGAGGTCCCTGACCGGACGAAGACCTAGCGACGACGGTGCCCCTCCACGCGGCTGTGGGACTCATACAAGGGCGGAGGCCGCCGCGCGCTACCTCTGCCCACGAAAAAAGGGAGAGGAGCGTCCCCTCTCCCGCAAGCCCGTGGCGACGCCGGTCTCCCCGTGGAGGGCGCTGCGCCCGTCCCGCCCGCGCACGGTGTCCTGCGGTGTTCTCGGGGGAGGGAGCGGGTCAGTGGGACGGAACGGAGCGCAAGTAGCTATGTGCAGTAGCCTCCCAAGAGACGGAGTGCCAGGGGCGCGGATGAGGTCCGGGGTCGGGCAGCGGGGTCGCCGTGCCGACGCCCCCTCAAGAAACAGACCGGCTACCACCCACCCCAACAGCGACCAGGGCCGCCGGCAGTCATACACACCGACCCCACTTAGAAGCGTGCCGACACACACAGGGGGTCGCGCGTCGTGTCCGACCGGGACGTGCGGAACGGGTCGACCACGCCTGTCATCCCGTCCGACATATCCCGGTCGGACACGACGCGCGACCCCCTGTGACCGAGTGGGGCTAGCAGACGGGAGGCGGGGAGCGCGTTCACGTCCCGACCCCTGACCTACCCTTGGTCAGGACAATCATATCACCGGGGCGCGTCTCCGCGCGCGCGGCCGCGCCGGCCGGAACCTCGACGACGACCGCACTTCCCCGCACACGGGGGCCGACGGACCACGGACGGAGCGACACGACGCGCAGGACCACGCCGTCGGCGTCCAGATGCACGATGTCCAGCGGCACACGAACCAGGAATAGATGCACCGACCCGCACGGCGCGATGACGAGGCCGAAGCCCTCCGGCAGGGAGCGCCGCCCCATCACCCCCCTGGCCCGCGCCCAGGACGATGTCGCGACCTCCACGCGATCGGCGAGCGTCGTCCCGCGCGATCGGTTCACGACACGCAGACCACCGTCCCCACCCGGTGCGGCCACATCGGCCGCGCGCACCGACCGAACACAGAGTGGAATGCTCCCTGGGTCGGCGCGCAGCCCTGGGGCCGCGCCCCTGTCGCTCGCTCCCATCGCGCCCCCTCTATGCTTTATAGGAATCGGCGTACAATCCACGACTTTAAGTCGCGGGATAGAAGACGTGTCCGCCAACAAGGCGGACGCGCGTGGTTGCCCGTACGTGGTAGGCGGTCGATCGGGGTCCCCTCTGGGGAGGCTCCTTCGGGGGCCACCATGACGCCCACCAGCGTCGCTACCGCAGGGCACGCGGGACGTCACGCGTGGGGAGAGTGTGTCAGCCATCAAAGCCTCCGGGTCACGATGCAACGGTCGCCGAACCAAGAATCCCACGGCGTAGGCCGTGTGGAGTGTCAAATATACCGCGTGCGGCGCGCATGGACATCTATCTCACCCCTGACCTCCCTCCACGGATCGTTCAAGCAGGCGCGCCGCACCGCGGCCACCACGCGCCGACCAGCACATAGGACTCTATCCTATCCCGCCTATTCTTCCGGTATGACCTCGTCGAACAGGGCTGGCTGGCTTTGGAGCCGCGCGCGCGCCGCGCGATCGCGCTCGAGCTGCTGGATGCTTTTCTCGGGCGTCGGCAGATCCTCGGGCATGGTGCCTCCGAACTCCTCGATTGTGCGCCGCACGCCGCGGCCGACCTCGAAATGCGTCCTGTTCGCGGCCGCCTTCCCTTGCACGCCCTCGCGGCGAATTTTCGCTTCGGCCTGGGTTGATCGAAAGAGGTTTGCGGCGAGCTCCTCGGACCCGGCATGGTCGAGAATAGCCGCCGTCTTCGCGAGCCCCTTGCGCACGCGGATCTCGCGCTGCCCCAGGCCGTTATAGAGACCCTGATAGCCCGCGTCGGTGAACACGGCGAAATCGCGTGGCGTGATGACCCCGGCCCCGCGCGCCGTGGTCGCCAGTTGCTTGTTGTGGTCGGCGAGTTGGTACCGCAGGTAGATGCGCTTCTGATTCTCGGTGAGGCCCGCGAGTTCGTCGGCCTGCTCCTGGCGACGCACCTGCACGACGAAATAGGTCTGCCCCAGTGCCACGATTTCTTTATTTGGATCGGCGTTTTGGATGATCAAATAGCAGGCGTAGCGACTGAGTTTGTAGGAGGGGAGGGAGCGCCGGGCGCCCTTCCCCGTGGGGATCATCTCATGTGCCGGAATGAAATGATCCTCTGGCTGTTGCTTGCTGTTGATGCAGGACACCCGCGCCCGCTCGATGACCACCTTGAAGGCCTGCCACTGCGAGTAGTCCAGGAGTCGTCCCATGTCGCGCGCGAACCAATACTCGCGGTCATCGTCGTCAACGTGCCGAATCGCCTCGAATGGCGAACGGTGATCGCCCGGCTCACTCATCGTATCGGCGTCGGTTGGTGCGCTGGCTGACGGGTTCTCGCCTGTCCCTTTAGTGTTCTTCGCCATCTTCATCCCTGCTACCACTCGTGCCCCATCGCATCGCACGGATCATCTCATTGCTGCCCCTATGGTACCATGCCGCACGATCATGTCATGGGCCGCCATGAGATGATCCGCGCGATGATATCTCCACGTCGGTCCTTTGTCAGACACGGAGCGCAGAGGGGGAGGGCCGTCCGCTGGCGATAGCGGCAAACAGGTGTGCTGGCCGGCGATGGTGACCTATAATTATGTCGCCGGCACTGGCAAAATGGTCCACCCGCCACGTAAGGGTACATCGCCACAACACGACCACAGGGCGGTCGCCCCTAGTTGGAACGCGATCGGACGGGGGCACCGCGCGTCTCGGTCATAATGTTGTGGCAGGGGGGCTGAAGTCCCATCCTATGACGGGACGGGGCGTCAACCACCGCTCGTATCCGCTTCAAAGGCGACGACCGTCCCCTGTGCAACCCGTCTCACAGCCCCTTCGATAACGCTCCGAAGGCGCCGATCGAGCCACTGTACGTAGAACGCGTCGGGCACGCCGACGGTTAGCATGTCGTCCTGTAACAGGAGAGCACGGGTCGGTCCGAACCAATGCCGGTAGTTGTCCTCCGTCAGCGTCTGGCGTAGGTCGGCGCAAATCGCCGCCCATGTTTCCTCGGCCGGCGCTAGCGGCCCGTCGATCCCACATGGCCACGCGATATCCGAGCCATCGCTCGTCGCGCATCCATTTCCATACCTCGCCGCCCCCGGCGGCCACGTCTGGCCCTCGGCGCGGCTGCGCAAAAAGCCGATCGGATTGTCGAGGCCACGTCCTGAAGATTCGTCGACATAGCGCAGCCAGGCCATGATTCTCTCCCCTTCGTCGGCCCCCCGCCGCAACCATCGATCGACGAGGCCGGCCGCGAAGTGTTGGGTTAGCGCAGTCCTGACCTCGGTGGATACGTCGTCGCTGCTATCTGTATTTGAACGTGGGCCACCACCACCAGCCTCTGTCTGCGCGCTCGACGCTTCCGGCGGCGTCCCCTGGTGGTGGTGGCTTGTTTCGTGTGAAAGTGTTTCGTGGTTATATGTTTCCTGTTGTGGTGACCGGATCAAACCAGTGCCGGCGACCGAATTGAACCGCGTCGCATGACTAGATTGCACTACCCCGGCGGACCGGATCAAACCAGTAGCAGGATTCACGGACGACCACGTTATACCACCCGCCGTTGCCATATAGGACCGTATTAAACCACCCTCCAAGGCTATGCGGGCGGCGTTTCGCTCAGGTTCTTCTCCCGCCGAATGTTTTTCAGCGGGGCGCTGCGCTGGCGAGGAGGCGTCGGTTTGGTCCCGGCACGCGTCTGCCTCAGATTCGGCATCGGATATCCTGTTGGCCTCGGCGCGATGAGACCGACCTCTCTCGGTCAAGGCCGACGCGCTGGCGGCGAGGGGCGAGGCTTTGTCGTGCAGGATAGGCGGAGCCTCACCGGCGAAGACGAGGCCATGTACGGGAACCGTGCGAGAGTTGCCGTCCGCGAAGACCTTGGTTTCGCTGGAGCGGCGAAGCAGGCCTGCCTTCTCCAGGGAGGCGAGACCGCGGTAGACATGTTTGCGGCTCTTCAGGCCGCAGCCCTCGTCGACGACCCGACCGTCCCCTGCCCGGATGCCACCGATGAACTGGTCGACGTCGATCCAATCCGTTTCCTTTTTCCAGCCTAACGTACGCCCCGTCACATACAGGAGTACGCGTAGTTCGACATCGCTCAGGCGCGCCAACCAGAGGTCGAAGAGGTCATCCGGCACGGCCGTCGTCGTCGGTCGCGCGAAGCCACGCGCCGGGCCGCTGCTGGGCGGTAGATCGACCACGAGCCGGTACCGATTGGAGGAGCGCCGGTCCGTCGCACGCTCGACGGCGATTAGGCCAAGCCGCTCTAGCTCGGCGACGGCGGCGAGCACGGTCGGCCGACTCTCGATCCCGCAGCCGACAGTCCGGCGACCCCCTAAGCTCGTCCCCTCGATGAAGTCACTGAGGCTGACGCTGATCACACCGTCGCCTCTCTGTTGCGTCGGCCCATAGGCCCGCCGGATGAGGAACAGGACGACGCGGAGTTGTGAGCCGGAGAGCCGCGGCAGCCAATAGCGGAAGAGCGCGTCGGGCGTGCCCGTCGTGGTGGACGCGACAAAACCGTTCCCCGTCGCCGACCTACGCGCGCTCGACTTCGGCGCTGCGGCATGGCGGCTACCGTTCATATCCATCGTCGCCTGCCGTCATAGCTTCTCGCGCGATGCCGCGAGGACCAGCCGTCGAGCGGCGCGTCAGGGGCGAGGGTGGCCGCGACGACGCACGCCGAGCGGGCGTATCGCAGCGATTGACACGCCTCCGCAGGCGTGTTAGCATCAATACGGGGTGTGGCATTCAAGGCAAAACACTCCTATAGCCGAACCTGGACCCGGTCGGAGAGGTCAGAAACTCCGACCGGGCGCAGTCGGCACTGTGGCGGGCCGGTGATGTCGTATGAGCACTCAATACCGAACCGCGATTTGTCACAAGCCCGTCGGTTGACGCCGGCGGGCTTGCTGTTTGTCGGGCAATCCCGGCGGTTTGTGTTACATCAATCTATCCCCCCATCGACGAGCGGCTTATCGCGACAGGCGCCACAGCGGCACCGGATGTCACCACTGCTGACATCGCCGCGCCTCACCGTCGCAATCGTCCTGGGACGCTGGTCCGCCGCGGCGGACCAGCGTCCCAGGACGATTGCGACGATGCACCCTACCTGCACTATGGACCGAACGACCCGCGTGGTCAAGCGCCTATACGACCGCAGCACGCCCGATCCGTGCTTTAGTCGGACCAAGCTACAGGCCGCCTGCAGGCCGCCACGAGCTGCTTTAAGGTCACACCGGGCCACTACAATATCACACGAAATGACTACGAGATCTTACAGAGCTGCTACGACATCACACCGCGCTACTATGGATCGTCCGATTGCCCGTTACTACGACGTCACACCGGACGACTCTGCGATAACACATGTCGGCTACGGTGTCACACATTAATGCTTTGACCGCACGCATACCTGCTTTCTGACCACGCCGCGCTGCTTTGGGATCACACCAACCGACTACAACGGCACACAACCCTACTGCGAGATCACACGTGATTACTATGCTGGTGGCCACATAGATGAGCTGGAAATGGCGTGAGCGGCGCCATATGTGGATAACCTCCCTCCGTCCGTACGAGGTCGCGGCGGGTGATGCGGCGACCCGCGTGCCGATGCGGGCGAGTGGCCGCGGGCTAGGAGGGCAGAACGAGGGTAATTGTGTTGGTGTCGTCGAGAGGTAGCGGGGTGGGGGAGTAGCCGAGGAGGTGGCCCTCGCGCACGAGGCGATCGAGCAGGCGGGTCAGCGTATTCGTCGACTGGGTACGACGTCGATCCGTGATGCCGGCGTAGTGCATCAGGACGTCACGGCGCAGGCGCACTTTGCGTTCCTCGGCCTCGACGGCGGTCGTGGCCAGGTACTGGCGCAGGTTCCCATAAGGACGGCCCTTGTCGGCCCCGCGCAGGGGGAGATAGGTGGAGCTGCGCGGAGCGAGCGCATAGGTCTGGAGCGGCTGGCCCTGGCTGTTGCGCAGCCGGTACCAGCGTGTATTGAGCTGGATGGTCAAGTCCTCGGGCAGCCCCTGCTGGAATACTTCAATAGGCGAGAGGCGACCGACTTTCGCGCGCGTGCGGTACTCCATGCCCGAGATGAGGCTGCCAACGTAGCCGATGGTACCGTCGCCGTCCTCACTTTGTATGCCGATCTGGGTGATCTGGAGCGCCAGCAGGACTTGCGAGGCGATGCGGCGGTTGGCCGAGTAGTGCACGCCACGCTTGTCGCGCGTGTAGCCGAGGATGTCGAGGATATCCGTCAATTTAACCGACACCTCGGGGCGGCGCCAGTAGGGCGGGTCGTTAGCCATGGTGTACAGGTAGCGCATCACGCGCGCCGCGCGCTCACCGAGCGCTCGCTGCACCAGGCTGACGGCCAGGCCGTCTACCGCCTCGGAGGTGACCGCCGCCGAAGGAGCGGTGAGTTGGTCGAGTGGGATGCGCAAGGTGATCGAGTTGCGGCGGCGCAGCTCCCACGAACCCTCAGCCTCGACGACGCCACCTTGCTCATCGATGATCGGCTGGTGGATGTCTCGCTCGCGCTCCTGATAGAGCGCGTCCACGGCGATGAGGCCTTGTTGAGCCTCATCGCGCACGCGCACGCGATACGCGCGTTCGTCGTCGTCGATGGCGCGGCCGGTGATGTCGTCGATGGAGAGGATATCCCAGGACGGATCAAGCAGAGGCTGGGTCGCCGCCGCGCCTCCCATATCCGCTTTTCTCTTCCGCGCCATATCTATCGCCTTCCCGCCCGCATCTCTGTCCATGCGCCCCGTGGCGCGCGTGGTCCGCACATGTTTATCTTTGGCAGTGTAACACGCTGGATGCGCCGCACCCTCCGCGTTATCAGGACCGCTGATGCCGCTCCCACCCCTTCCGGGCGCGGCGACCATGTCAACGACGGGGAGCAACGGCTGGGCGCGTTATCCCCGTGCATCCTTCTGGAACTGAGAATAGCCTTTCTTCCCCGGTACCTTGGCACGACAGTTGTGGTAGAAGCGTTTGTTTGCCGCTGCCGCTCGTTCCGCCGCCACTTGCCGCGCCTGGGCGCTGAGTTTGCCCGCGAAAAGGCGCACTCTTTTGCCAGGACCGCGCAATACCGATTCAGGTCGTAGGGCTTCACCCCGCGCTCATCACGCCATTTGCGCACGCACTTATTCCGTGCGAATTGGGTGGTGCGTATGGCCTCATCGAGCGCGGCATACTGGCTAGCAACGCCTGCTAACTTGAATTCTAACACGATCATAGCCCTACTATACCACCGTGCCAGAGACCATCGCGCCCTTTATAAAGACATCGATTCATCCCACGCCGTGGGTTTTCTCGTCGGGGTCTATAATAGGGAGAGCAAGGCCATAATAGGGAGAGCAAGGCCATAATAGGGAGAGCAAGGCCATAATAGGGAGAGCAAGGCCAACGCGGGACATACCGCGATCACTACTTTCGGTAAACCCGCCCATCGTACGTTGTGTACGTAAACAAGGGGGGAATGGTTTCATGTTCACGCCGCCCGAGGAGAAGAGGTTCACTGCGGCGGAACTGTACTTCCTTGCGTTGTGTCGCGTACCCTTCGGCAGGCGCGGGCTCCGTGCCGTGTAAGCCGACTGAGGTCGGAGAGGGCGGGACCTGTGAATACTGTACTTGTCGCCGTTGTCGCCGTTGTCGCCGTCACGGGTAGCGTCACGGGGGTCGCCGCCGACGCGGTCGCGGCGGCTTTCGCGCGCGATGCTACCCTGCTGCCGCACGACCTCTGGCCCACGCGCACAGGTGACCGCGCCCTGGGTCTCGCCGCGAGTGTCGCGACGGCGTGCATCTTCGGCGCGCTGGCCGCGCGATACGCGATGGAGCCGTCGCGGCTGGCCGTGAGCCTGTGCGAGACTGCGGCCCTCGTCGCCATCCTCCTGGTCGACCTCCGGACGCGCCTCATCCCGACGACGCTCGTGGCCCTGGTGGCTCTGATTGCCCTGGGCGGGGCGGGGGCGTGGCCGGGCATCGGGCTCACCGATGCCCTGACGGGCGGGCTCGCCGGATTGGCGGCGTTCGCCGCGTTGTTCGTCGCGGCCCGCGTGGCCTTTGGGTCCGGCGCGCTGGGGCTGGGCGACGTCTACCTGGCGTTTGCGATCGGCTGCGTCACGGGCTACCCGCTCGTGGCCTACGCCCTCGTATGCGGCCTCTTCCTGGGCTTCCTCGGCGCCTTGGGCGCTTTCATCGCCCTGACCATGCGGGGCAAGGAGGCGCTGCGTGCGACCCTGCCGTATGGGCCGTTCCTTGTCGCGGGGGCTATCCTCACGCTTGTGCAGGGCAATGTGCTTTGATTATCCTGTGCTTTTTGATGTAGAGTTACGCCAACAAGCACATATCCTGCCCGCCGGTCCTCCACGCGGGCGCTACAAGCATCGGCTCGGCCTATGCCCTACCGACGTCTTCGTCCAGGGTGTCCCGTAGGTTCTCGGCCTCGGCTGCGACGCGCCGTCGTAGCCCCGCGAGGTCCAACCGCGCGTTTAGTGCCCAGTCGAGGAGGTCGAGCAACGGACCCGTCGGCCCCACGCTGTAGAGTCGAGAAACGAACTCCGCATGCGCAGACGTTCGCGGCGCGCCCGCTGCGGTTCCCCTCCCCCCACCATCACCCGGCCTCTGTCCCCTGGGCACGCCAGGGCATGCTCCCGCGTCGGGCACCGCAAACGGGGCGAGCGAGCGCGCCGCGAACGCCTCCGCGTGCGCGGGATCGGCAGCCATGGCCGCGCCCAGGGCTTCATGCGGGGTGAGGTCGGGCTCCTCCCCCAGGGCCGCGACGGCCCGCGCGACGACCGCGTCGTCCTCTGCGACGCCGTACGCGGCCGCGAGGGCATGTACCGCGCGCGCCGCGTCGTCCGGTAGGGGGCGTGGTTGGGGCACGATCGACACAGCGGGCTCGTGCGGCGCGCTCACCGGCGCGTGAGCGTCGGGCGCGCCGGACCCGTCGTCGCCCCCCCCTCCCATCGCGTCACGGTCCACCCAGTCCGCCGCCGAGCCATCGCCCCGCGCCGGGGACAGCGGGGCGTCGCCCTCGTCTCGCGCATCTCGGGCCCGCAGCGCCCGCACTTGATCCTCGGTGAGGTCCTCGGTGGTCGCCCGCGTCAGGAGCGCGGCCCGTCGCTCTGGATCCACCACGCGCATGAGCTGGTTACCGACCGTGTAGGAGATGCGGCCGGCGAGGACCGCGTCCGACACGTCGCGGTCCTCGAGCAGCTTGAGGCGGTTGGAGACGCGCGTGTGCCCGCAGCCCAGATCGCCGGCGAGCTTGACGGCCGATTTGCCCGTCAGCGCCATGTACGCGCGGTAGACCTCCGCCTCCCGCACGGGGTTGACGTCCTCCCGGTGCATGTTCTCGGCGAGTTGCACGAGCCAGTCCTTGGCGCGCTGCTCCGCGCGCGCGGCCTCGGTGCTGTCGCTCGATCCGCGGACGACGACGTCCAGTGTTTTCAGCGCCGCCAACTCGGCCGCCGCCCGTCGCCTGCCGCCGACGATGAGGATGTAGCGGGTGCGGCCGTCGGGCAGCGTGCCCGCCTCGCGCACGATCACCGGCTGGATCTGCTTGTGCTCCTTGAGCGAATCGGCCAGTTCCCGGAGCTTGACCGGGTCGAACTCGCGGCGCGGCTGCTCGGGGTCCGGGAAGATCTGGTCGATCGGCACGGATAAGGCGCCCTGCAGGGGGGCCTCGACCGGGAGGTCGGACGCTCCCTCGCCGCCCTGCGGCGCCGCGTGCTGCGCGCGGCCGATGCGGGCGAGCGGGCGCTCCCTACCCAACATCGGACACCTCCTCCAGCACCCGACAGGCCAGCGCGCGGTATGCGTCCGCGACCGGGGCCCGCCGCACGACGCGCACGACCGGCTGTCCCAGCGCGTGCGCGTCCTTGACCGGCGCGCCCATCGGGATCGGCTCCGCGACGATCGCGCCGTAGGCCTCCCGCAGCGCCGGCAGCTGCCGCCGGTCGTGCCCGTCGTGGCGCAGGTTGTTGGGGACGATGAGGAGGCGGGACGCCCCCCCAGCCAGGACCTGCTCCTCCTGGTGCAACAGCACGTCCGCGAGCGCGTCGAGGTCGGGCTGCGCGACCATCGTGGGGACGAGCGCCAGGTCGGCGGAGAGGAGCGCGCTCGTCGTCGAGAAGCCGAGGTCGGGCGGCGTGTCGAGCAGGATCGCGTCGTAGCGCCCCGGCTCGAGCCCGGCGAGGAGGCCGCGTAGGCGTAGCATGGCCGCCGCGTTCCCGCTGAGCGCCCGGCCTGCCTGGTCGATGGTCGTGTCGCCCGGGACAACGTGGACCCCTGGGAAGGCGGGCCGAGCCAGGTCCGCCAGCCCCTTCCCCGGATGCTGCAGCCGTGAGCCGATCGCGTACCCCTCAGGGACCGGCTCCTCGGGCAGCAGCAGGCGCGTCAGCGACGCCTGTCCGTCGAGGTCGACGATCAGGACCGCGAGGCCGCGCTCGGCCAGCGCGCCCGCCAGGTTGATCGTGGTCGTGCTCTTGCCGCTCCCGCCCTTCCGGTTGACGACGGCGATCGTCGGCGCGACGGGCCGTCCCGGGCGCGCGCGCCCCACCGTCGCGGGCTGTGCTACTACGGTCATCGCCTCACTCCCCTCCGCGCGCGCGTCGCGCGCCCTCTCCTCGTCGTTGTCGTCCGCCGCAGGGGCCGTTCCGACCCCTGCCCGCTCTGTCCCGGTGCCGTCCGCGCGCGCTGCGGGCAGGCTCAACGCCACGACGAGCGAGAACCGCCCGCCTTCGTAGCGCAGATCGGCCTGACCAGGCGCGCGGCCCGCGCCGCCTGGCGCGTACCCGGCGACGCGTATCCCCACCCGCGCGCGCCCGTCGAGGGTCAGCAGCGACACCTCCTCCAGCCCCTTGAAGGAGGCGGTGCGCTCGTCGAACGGGAAGGGCTCGTGGGGGGCGTAGCGCGGCGGCGCGCCACGCGCGCGCCTGAAATCTGATGCGACGGTGCTGATCACGCGCACCGCCAGCTGGGCCGGCAAGCCATACTCGTCGCGTAGCGCGCGGTACAGCCGCCGCTGCAGCTCGACCGCGCCCGCCGAGCCGTGCGCGCGCGCCTCCTCCGCGACGACCGTGCGCGCCGCGTTGCACGCCTCGAGGGTACGCAGCAGGGCGCGTCCCTGCTCCGGCCCTGGAGTGAGGTCGATGAGCGCCACCGCCCTGTCACCACCATCCCGCGCAGGCCCTCCCCGCGCCCGACCCGCCATAGTTTGCCCTCCCTATCCTTAAACCCTTGGCCGGTCAGCCGACGCCCCACGGTCACTGCATGTCTCCTATGCCTACGCTCACTATAACATACTATTGAGACTTTTGGTCAATAAGTTATGCGAATACCGGGGACTCATCTATGTGTTCGGGAGCAACTCCGCCCGGATACCGGCGGTTGAGGTGTATCCTGCCGTGCGGGGACCGGTGTGGCGGATCCCGACGATCTTGCCTCGCGCGATGTCATCAAGGGCAATCGCATACCAGTTCCTCCTCCGACCGACGTTCGACAGCTGGCGTGAGCACAGGCACGTCAACGCCTCAGACAACATGCCTCGGCACGACGTCCGGTACACATGCAGAGAGCATGTGTGGCCGACGAACAGGGCGTGCGAGAGCACGAATATTCAACAACCTGCATGGCAATGCAGTGCCCCAAACCATCGACGGTAGGGGACATCAGGCACGCTGACGCTATGATTAGGACAGGTGCGATGCGCGCATAGCACGCGCGTGGTACTCAGCCCTTTCGTGGAAGGGGTGCAGCGCAATCATTGCCAGCCCACCGAACACACGCGTGCTGTGAGCGGATTCGGCGCAACTACTTCATGGGGGGGGTGGGAAAGCGCGCTATGAACGGGGCCCTGCAACGGGGCCATGCCTGGTAGCTGGCGTACTCGCAGCGGGACATGACTACGTGCGTCGACGTTGTGCGGCGACCGGACGAGCGCGGGCATCACTATTATAAAGAAAGCCGTCGTCATCCGGCCGTCCGGATGACGACGGAAGCCACCTCAGGGCTTCATGTGGCGCGTCAAAAAGGCCCGGATAGCGACGGGAGCCACGACAGGGCACTGCAGCTAGCACGGGACGACCCGGTGCCCGGTATAAGCATCCATGCCTGGTCTCATGTCGATCCACGTCATGCACGCAAGTCAGGTGCACAGCATCCTATAGACGCTGTAGATAGATGACGGCAACCACAACGCCGACCACGACGACAATGCGCCGCAACACATCTGGATTGATGTGGCCGGCCAGACGGCCACCCACAGCCCCGCCAATCAGCGCGCCTATGGCCATCACAAGCGCCGCGAGCCACAATACATGACCCGACAGCACGAAGAAGACCGCCGCGGCAACGTTGACGCTTAACGCGATGAATTGCTTAAGCGCATTCGCCCGGGTCAGGGTGTCATGCAGCAATAGTCCCAGAACGGCTAACACCATCACGCTCAACCCCGGGCATGGTTCAGATACGTGTTGACAGTTCAGGCGCGATTGGGGCGACTGCTACGCGCGAATTTCCAATCCGCCTCGCGCGAACTGTCAACATATTTCCAGGCGCAAAATGAACCATGTCCAACCCCGCGCCGAAATACCCGCCATAAATCGCGGCAAGGCCGACGGGGAGGATCACCCACCACTCGGACACTGTCCCCGAGGCGGTGCGCTCACCGCGCCGCGCGAGCCATCTTCGTAGCGGCGTCTGGACTGCCAGCAAGCCCGAGGCCAGCAGAATGAGAAAGGGGACCACGACACGAAAGACGCCCTCCCCCGAGGTGAGGAGCAGGATGGCCCCGATGACTCCCCCCAGGACGCTGACCGGGCACAGCAACGCCATACGCCCGCGTTGTCCGCGCAGATCACTGGCTTGCGCGAGGGTGGCTCCTAGTACCCTTCGCTGGAAATGGTTCCGCACGTTCAGTAGGCGTTCCGAAAAGTCACCGTGCACGCGGCAACGTGCCAAACATGCGGAGAAACTTCCAGCTAGCGGTACTAGATACCCCGGACACAGCGCCACAGTATTGGTGACGTTGGCGGCCACGGGCGGGACCCCCACGGCTACGAGCACGGGGAACGTCAGGAGGCTTCCGCCCCCGGCAAGAGCGTTAACGATACCCGCGGCCACGGCAGCCAGCCGTAGAAACGCCAGGTTGAGTAGTGTCAAACCCTTGTCCTCTTTATACGATCCGTGAAGGCGGCATGATGCGGCCCAGGTAGCGCTCCATTAACGGTCTTTTTTCATTCATGGAGTGCCTCGGGTGAACACGTACCTTCGCCGCCGCCTGCCACATGTAATCTGCGCGCCTTCCTACGGGCACTGAGAATACGGGCGGTCCACGATCGTCGGAGCCATCGTACCGACCCCCATGGTGTTGTCACGCGATTGAAGCTTCAGTGTATCCGGCATCAACGCCCAGTGGAAGGCATAGGTGGTGAAACCGGGGCGCTTTTCCTGAGCAAAAAAGTCGACGACACAGGGTCGCACCAGTCGGTGAATCTACGTCACCGGAGGTGATTCCCGGCGTGCGCGCAGAGCGTGACGGTGCGGCTACCGAAGACGGCGCACCAATACACGCCCATGCCATCGAGCGCACCTATTAAGGTATTGGTGCTACCATGATCGTAATGACCGTGACCAGATAATGACCGTGACCAGATGATGAGGAGTGGAAGGAGCGCATCATGGCCGGACTGGACATCGTCATCCATGGGGGGCGCATCGCGACGGCGGATGCCGTGGTCGCGGCTGACATTGGCATCGCGGGCGAGACGGTGGCCGTGATCGGCCATGACCTGCACGGGGACCGCACCATCGATGCGACGGGGATGCTGGTCCTGCCCGGCGGCGTCGATGCGCACGTCCACCTGTCTCTGCCGCCGGGCGAGGACACCGAGGGGCCGCACTGGGTCGACGACTTCACGAGCGGCTCAGCCGCCGCGCTCGCCGGTGGGATCACCACGCTCGGCAATATGTCTTTCCCCGCCCCTGGGGAAACGCCGCGCGCGACCCTTGCGCGCGAGGGCGCGCTCGTGCGCCGCCAGGCTATCGCGGACATCTTCCTGCACCCCGTCCTCGGGGCGCTCACGCCGGACACGCTGGATGACATTCCCCACCTACGCGCGGCGGGCTGCGCGAGCATCAAGATCTTCCTGGTGGCGCATGACTTTGATCGTCAGGGCGCCGCGGTCCTCGACGCGGTGCGCCGAGCCGGCGCGCACGGCCTCCTGACGCTGCTGCACTGCGAGGACCACGCGATTATTGCCGACGCCACGGCCCGCCTCCTGGCGGCGGGTCGCCGGTCGCCGCGCTACTACGGGGAGGCGTGCCCCGTCGTCTCCGAGGTGGTGGCGACCCAGCGCGCCGTCGCCATCGCCGAGGCGACGGGCGCGCCAGTCTACATCGTGCACCTCTCCTCGGCCCGTGCCCTCGCCGTCTGCGCCGACGCACCGGCGCGGGGGCTTCCAGTCTATGTGGAGACGCGCCCGCTCTACCTGCACCTGACCCAGGAGCGCCTGGCGGAACCGGACGGGCCGAAGTATCTCGGCCAGCCGCCGCTGCGCACGCCGGCCGACGTAGACGCCCTCTGGCATGGCTTGAACGCGGGCTCGATCCACACGGTCTGTTCCGACCACGCGCCGTGGGCGCTAGCCGCCAAGCTGGACCCGGCGCTCACCGTCGCCGACCCCCGCCCCGGCGTCGAGAACTTACAGACGTTGCGGCCGATGCTCTACTCCGAGGGGGTGCGCACGGGACGGCTCTCGCTGGAGCGGTTCGTCGCCCTCACCGCCACGAACGCGGCCAAGCTCATGGGGCTCTACCCCCGCAAGGGGACGATCGCGGTCGGGGGCGACGCTGACCTGGTGATCTTCGACCCCGCGCGCACGCGCACCATCGACGCGGCCATGCTCAAGTCGCGGGTTGACTACTCGGTCTATGACGGATGGGAGGTCATGGGCTGGCCCGTCATGACCTTGAGTCGGGGTGAGGTCGTCTTTGCCGCTGACGTGGTGAGGGGGCAACCGGGGCGCGGTCTCCTGCTCGAGCGCGCGGTCACGCGGCCCCTCTAACGCCCTGCGCGCCATGCCGGGCACCCCGAACCCTGAAGTGTCGCACATGCGGTTCCAGCTTCCTCTCTATATCAGCGCCCGCACGGGAGCGGAGTCGGATCCGAGCTGGCGGTACCACGAAGCGCGCCGCCCGCCGCGTCCTACTCGCGGCGACCACCAAGCGGCTGTTCCAGGGACGCCGCGCGTGAGGCGAGGCGCGCAGGTGTCCATGTGTCCACGATGCGGGGCACAGTCCCTCCTGGTGGCTCTGTTGATGGCTGCCGTGTTAAACGTCGTCCCAGCGATACCCCGCCTCGGTGGAGACGATGCGGCCCCAGCCGGGAAAGATGTGATGGGTGAAGACCAGGGTCGCGCCACGCGGCACGGCCTCGGCCATCAGACGCTGACGCGAGGCGATCATCGCCGGTGTGTCGCGGTGGGTCATGACCCAGTCAAGATGCGCGACCTCACACGTATGGTGGAACAGGTCGCCAAGGTAGTAGAAATGGTCGCTCACCGACGCGACGTGGACGATGGCGTGGCCGGGCGACTCGCCTGGCGCGGGGATCATGGTCACACCGGGCACAATCTCGGCATCCCCGTCGACCACATCGAGCACACCGAGGCGGTCGAGCGCACCCAGGCGGAGCGCCACCGCGGAGTCAGGGTCCTCGCGCGCGGGGTTGCCCGCCCAATCGGCGCGTCCGATCACGTAGCGCGCCTGGGGATAGCGCGGGATGTACCGGCCATCGCGCCGCACGGTCGCGCCCAGGAAGTGATCGTCGTGGGCGTGCGTGATCAGCACATGCGTGATCTGCTCCGGCTGGATACCGGCGGCCACGAGGCCGGCCTGCACGCCCGGAGTGCGGCGCAGCTTCAAGTCGGTCACCAGCCACGACCGCGGATCCAGTTCGCCCACGCCCGGGTCGATGAGGATCGAGGCGTGGCCAATCCGGACATGGGCGACGATCATGCCGCTGTGGCCGATGGCGCCGCTGGCGTCGGCCTCGGGGACCGCGCGGCGCACCGCGGCGGCAGGCGCGTCCATCCAGGGAATCAGCGGGATGGCGTCGAAAACGCCGTCGTTGATGAGCGTCACCGTGGCGTCGCCAATGCGACGCGTGGCGACATAGTCCGCGGTTGTCTGCGTGGTCATTAGCCTACCCCCCCTCCTCACCCGTCACCCACCTGACGCCAGCTTACCCTGCGCGGCGTATTGACGCCAGCTTACCCGATTACGGCTGTGGACGCACAGGCGTTCGCGTGAGGACCGTCAGGACAGCAGCCGGGCCGGACCTAGACGACAGCGACTAATGTCCGTCCTCCCCCACGTTTGTCAAAGTATCACATCCCCGCCATTGGGGCCTAGCGTTTGTCCGGCGTAGTACTCCGCGTCCGCGGATGCCAGGAAGACGGCGGTCGGCGCCACGTCCTCAACCTCGCCAAGTCGACGCAGCGGGAGTGTCTCTTGGAGACGCACCGTTGCGCTCTCCTCCTGGGAGGTCGCCGACGGTGCGGTCGCCGCGCTCACCAACTCCGTCTGAATGGGATCGGGCGCAATGCAGTTGACCCGGATACCGCGCGGTCCGACCTCCCGCGCCAGCGCCTTGGTGAACGTGATGATACCACCTTTGGCCGCACAATAATGCGTCCAGTTCTCACGCCCTATCTGCCCCAGTTGCGAGACCATCGTGATAATCGCACCCTTACCGCGCGCCAACATCGACGGCAGGACGTAGCGCGTGCAGAGGAACGTGCCGCGCAGGTGGACGGCGATCATGCGATCCCAGACCTCGACCGGCATCTCGGCCACTGGACTGATGTCGGCGATGCCGGCATTGGTCACCAAGATGTCGATGCGCCCCGCCTGATCCAGGAGGGAGGCTACCATGGCACGGACGGCCACATCATCGCTCACATCGGCCGCCAACGCCCACGCTTGCCTCCCCATGCGCCGCACCTCGTCGACGGCTTGCTCCAACTCCTCATCGTGGCGTCGGTCGTTCACCCCGATAGCGGCCCCCTCGCGCGCAAAGGCCAGGGCAATGCCGCGACCAATCCCACGCGCGCCGCCCGTCACCAACGCAACCTTGCCATCCAAACGTGCCATGGTTCACCTTTCTCACGTGTGATGCGCTGGGATGTGAACATGCGCGGCAACGCACTGTGCTCCAGGCCAGCGCGATCCAGTTAAACAGCGGTCAGCCCGCCGTCAATGACCAGCGCTATTCCGGTCACGAACGATGACTCGTCGGAGGCCAGGTACAACGCCCCGAAGGCGACATCGTCCGGCGTCCCGATGCGCCCCAACGGGTGTTGGGCGATCGTCTGCTGTAACCGCTCCTCGGCGTCGGGATAGAGACGCAAATTGTGCTCCACCATGGGTGTGCGGATTGATCCGGGGCAGAGACAGTTCACGCGTATCCCGTGGGGTGCATAGTCGATCGCCAGCTTCCGCGTCAGCGCGATGACTCCCCCTTTCGAGGCGACATAGGCCGCGCTCCCACCCCAGCCGATCAGACCCGAGACGGACGCCAGGTTGACGATACTGCCGTGTCCTTGGTCACGCATCGCCGCAGCTCCATGCTTGCAGCCCCAGAAGAGACCGGCCAGGTTCACCTCGAGGACACGGTTCCACAAGTCAGGGTCGATGTCGTCGGGATTCTGCGCCAGAGGGTTGATGCCCGCGTTATTCACCAGGACGTCCAATGCTCCAAAATGATCGATGGCTGTCCGCACCAGCCGCGCGACCTGCTCCTCATCCCGCACATCGCACGGCACGGCTTTCGCCGTCCCCCGCGCCTCCGTGATGAGGGACGCCGTAGCCTCCGCCATCTCCTCCGCCACATCAGCGCACAGGACCCGCGCCCCGCCACGCGCAAACAACAGGGCAATGGCACGCCCGATACCCGACCCCGCGCCTGTCTTGCCGCCTAATCGGGTGTGCCCGCTGTTCTCTGCTTGTGCGCTCATTTGGTCACTTCTCTATCATCTCCATCATCACGTCCAGTATCAGTGGCACCAGAGCGCCACACATTCGTTGGTCCCCTTGAGATGGTATGTTGCTCACCACGCTCAGTCAATAATCCCTGGCTCTCCCGCACAAAGGGGGACTTGGTCACGGACGGCGGTGGTCTGATGCTGGAGCAGGTGGTGACTCGTGCCCGGAACGATCACACGGTGCAGGAGAGCCCCATCATCCACGGCGGATAGCGCGGAGGGACGGGCGCGTGCTGCGGCGTCATCCCTTCACACAGGTGTAGGCGGCGTAGATGCGCGACGGATCATACTCCGCCTGCTGGATCTGGAAGCCCGCATGCTCCAGCATCGCCTCGAGCGCCCAACTGAAGGGGCTATACTCCTCCCGCACATGGGTTTCGAGTTCCTGGCGCGTCCAGCCGTCCTCCGGGCGCGCCGCCCCCGCCGCGAGCCACGGCTCGATCACCCGCTCAATGTCACGCGGCTCGCAGGCGTAGACGAGGTCGCGCAGGCGCAGCACGCCGCCCCGCCGTAAGATGGATGACACTCGCGCCAAGGCCAGGGCCTTCCAGAAGTCCGGCAGGTGGTGCAGCGCATGGCGTGAGTAGACGACATCGGCGGGGTCGCCCTGATGCGCATAGGTGAGGAAGCCGCCCTGCACGCCCTCGACGTTACCGAAGCCATGCGCCACAGCCTGCGCGTGTAGGGTCGCGAGCATGGCGGGCGAGACATCGACCGCGACGACCCGACGGCACAGCGGGGCGGCCGCGAGCGCAAAGCTGCCGCTACCCGCTCCCAGATCGACCAGAATGCTGCGCTCGTTCAGGCCCAGGGTACGCAGGAGCGCCAGATCCTCGCGCGGATTGACCTGAGCCTTGACATTGTAGGTCGCCACGTAGGCGGGGTCGAGGTGCTCATCCCCGGCATGCGCGACCTCGTCAAAAAACCAGGTGGGCGTGTCCATGTGTACTTCGCTCTCTCCCCACGGTGCGTCCTACCCAACAACCTATCACGCGTCCAACGCCTAGCGCGACACCCGGCAAGACAAGGGGATTGTAACACACGCGCTGTGCTCATTGAGACGCGCACTGGGCAGACCTCGCCTGAGGTTCAATGTGACACGTACACGACCTCGTGGGCATTGATGCACTCGTCATATGTTGCCCCCTCTGACCGATTCCCGTAAGGGTAAACGACGCTCACAAGCATTACCCTTTGTACGGGAGAGCCACACAATACTGGCCGAGCGTGTTGCTCACCTCGCCCTATCCACAGGCGACGTTAGGACCGCATTGGACACAGCCGAACGGCTGGTCCCGCGCCGGGAGGAATGCCGTGACGGCGTCATCACTCCTGCGCCAGGTAGCGCTCCACGACGCGCACGAACATCTCGATCCCGATCGGGAGCGCCGCCTCGTCAATATCGAACCGTGGATGGTGATGGCTCCACACCAGGTTGCGCTCCTCGTTGCGGGTACCGACGTTAAAGAAACACCCCGGCGCCTGTTCCAGGAAGGAGGCGAAGTCCTCTCCCCCCATGCTCGGCTCGAACGCCGTCACCCGCTCCGGGCCGACCACCTCACGCGCGACCCCCGCGACGAGGTCAGCCATGACGGGATCGTTGACCACCGCCGGGTAGCCCCACTCGTAGGTGCACGCGCACGTGGCCCGCATCGCGGCGGCGACGCCCTGCGCCACCTCCTCGACCCGGCACGCCATGTACTGCCGCACCTCCTTGTCGAACGTGCGCACCGTGCCGCGGAGCAGCGCCGTCTCGGGGATGATGTTCGGCGCCGTCCCCGCCTGGATCATCCCCACGGTCAGCACCGCCGGTTCGATCGGCTTGACTTCGCGGGCTACCAGGGTATGCAGCGCCACGAGCACCTGCGCGGCGACGAGTGCGGTGTCGACACTCAGATGGGGCGCGGCGGCGTGGCCCCCCTTCCCCGTGATGTCCAGACGAAACATATCGGCCGCGGCCATCATGGGGCCCGGCCGCACCGCGACGATCCCGACGGGGAGCCACTGCGAGAGGTGCAGGCCGAACACGGCGTCGACCGTGGGATGCTCCAGCACCCCCTCCGCGATCATCTGCACGGCGCCACCGGGGGGCCGCTCCTCGCATGGCTGGAACACGAATTTGATCGTCCCGGCGAGGTCGTCCCGCCGCTCCACCAGGACGCGGGCCACATTGAGCAGGATGGCGGTGTGCCCGTCGTGCCCGCAGGCGTGCATGACGCCAGCCCGTTGCGACTGATAGGGGACATCGTTGAGTTCCTCGATGGGGAGCGCGTCCATATCGGCACGCAACAACACGGTCTTGCCCGGTCGGCCGCCACGCAGGAGCCCGACCACGCCCGTCTGGGCGATCCCGGTCTGCACCTCCAGGCCAAGGTCGCGCAGGCGCGCGGCGACGAAGTGAGAGGTTTCATACTCCTCGAAGCCAAGCTCGGGA